>QMCD01001149.1_pt1 | contig 16708 bp, 16 predicted proteins | sample 1821841 | NCBI WGS metagenome assembly QMCD01 (sample SAMN01991225, study PRJNA193472) | Termite gut metagenome, whole genome shotgun sequencing project. | isolation source: worker | host: Macrotermes natalensis | reverse complement strand
TCTAAAGCTTGAGTTTTAGCTAAAGAAGTATCTATAATTGGAGTAATAATAGGAGAATGATCAAGACCTTCATTAAGAAATGTCGATATAGAATTAATAACTGCGCTAAGAGAATTTATAGCCTTGGTAGATAGGTCCTCAGTAGCGCGCTCAACATGCCTAGAATTCTGTTCTATTCCTTTAACAAAACCTTCGTCAAAGAACCGGCCGATCTCAGCAGTAGCTCTTGAAGGAGATTTCTGTTCCAAAGTTTTTTTCATAGCTTCAAGAGCTGCTTTAGCTACGTTCGCAGCAGCGGTAGAAGCCGCACTAATCTTTGAATTCAATCCATCAATAAATCCTTGCCCAGTATTACTACCAGCCGTGTTAAACGAGCTTTTCTGATTTGACATACTCGTAGCTGCATTTTTAGCAATTGTCTGAGCTGTTGATTTCATCGACCCTTCTTTACCAGTAAAACCAGTGACATAAGCATTGCCGGCAGATTGACCGGCTGTCGTCATTAATGCTTCATTAGATTTAAGACCAGTAGATAATGATTGTGCTACTGTTTTAGCAGAACCCTTACCATCTGTCTTAGCGAAAGATTGAACGAACTCATCTCCATATTGACTGCCAACCTTACTTGCGGCTGGAATCTGGCCTCCTAGTCCTTCCACAAACTGTTTGGAGTATTTACTACCAACTTTTTCGCCTTCGTCTAACTCTTCATCCATTGTATCTTCGACAATTCTTGCTAGTTTTTTAGATTGAGCGGCAGCACGCTTTTCTTCTAAAGATAATCCTTTAGTAAGTCCTTGTCCTGCTGCTTGACCAATTTTTTGCATTTCTTGCGGCGCTAATACGTCTTGGACGCTTTGTCTAGCATCAAGCAATCCCTTTTTCATAGTATCGCCTATAACAGGAATCAATCCAACGAGCTCAGCAAGAGCTGCTAGTACAAACTCAATAATAGATGATAAAAGATTTTTAAGGGCATCTAATACAGCATCTGTATTGTCTCTTATTCCTTGAGCTATGCCATTAACAAAAGCTATAGCCAAATCCAAAGCAGATTGCACTAACGGGCCCATATTATCGATAAGACCTCTTACCAACGCGTCCACAAGCTGTGTTATAGCAGCGATTAAAACAGGAACTTGTTCGCCTATAACTTTTAATACTGCAATAATAAGCTGAAAAATTCCTTCTAAAATCTTAGGCGTGGCTTCGACAAGGGCTTTTAAAGCAGCTTCAATAATTTTAACAAAAGCTACTGATATTTCTCCAGCACCTTCGCCTAAAACCTTTATGATTTCAATCAATGCTTGACCAAATTTTTGTGCAATATTTGGAAGATCATTAACAAGTTGACTTACAACTCTTATAGCTTCTCCCAAAGCCATTACTAGTCCGCCTATAGCAGCAACTGCAATTCCTAACCCAACACCAAAAGCAGTCATACCAACACCAGCTAAAGCTATCGCAGCACCTAATCCAAGAATAGATCCAGATAAGGCCACAATTGTTCCGGCCATAGGTCCAAGTAGTTTTCCAGCTAGTCCTATAGTAGTAAATGTTCCAGCTAAAGCGGCTAATGCAATACCAACGCCGTAAATATCTAATTGCGCTAATGCTATTAAAGCTGGAGTAAACATTAATATAGCAGCGGCTGCTACAGTTAATGCTGCGCTACCCATCAACGTATCTTTCATGCTCTCTAATGCCAAAGCTATCGCTAACAATGAACCAGACAATGCTGTTAAACCAACACTCATTTCTTGCAAAGACATTCCACCCATAATACGAAGAGCTACAGCAATACCATTTAAAGCCAGCGCTAAAGCATTTAAACCGATAGCATTCTTTAATATATCTCCACCTTTTAAAGAATCCAGAAACAACGCCAATTCTGCCAAAACAATTCCGAGTCCAGCTAAACCTTCTACCAACTGTACAATATCCATTCCTCCAAGAACTTGAACCACCTTGGCAAGCTCTTGTAAAGCTTTGGATATAACATAAATGCCAACAGACATACTAATCATTTTGCTACTATCAGGCATGGATGTTATAAATAAATGAATTTCAATTAATAAGGTGCCTATGGCCGTAAGACCCATCGTAAGATTAACAATATCAATATCCGCTAGCATTTTGACAGCGGTTGCCATTTGCTTTAATGCCTCGGCAAGCATTAAGACACTAAATGCCGAACTAAGTTTAGTCTCTCCGAAACTAGTAGTGTTCATAAATATTGACAATTCTAATAATAATATTCCAACACCACCAAGTCCTTTAACCAACCCCATAAAATCTAAAGATGCCATATCCATAACAGCATCAGTAAGCATTCTTATAGAAATTACTAAACTTGCAATAAGAGCAGCAGTCTTCATATCAACGCCAGTTCCATCGAGAATCTTTGCCACTAATATCAATTCACCAAGACCTATGGCTGTTGCAATAAGACCTCTAGCCAATGTCTGCATGTCAACTTCTCCAAAACGTATTACAGTTTTAGATAAGTCTCCTATAGCTAATGCTAATAAAAATAATGATTTAGAAATAGAGCCGAGTTTGCCTGTCGTGACAAACTTCATTATTGTCATAGCGGCCATTAGTTCTATAAAAAGAGCAGTGATTCCTGCCATAGCATTAGTCATTTTTTCAGAATCTACAGTAGATAATAATAATAATGATCCTGAAAGAACTGCTATAGCGGAGGCTATGGTCATAAGAGTTCCAGCTTTTAAACTTGATTGATATGCTTCTAATGAACCTCGAACGCCGTCTAAAATTCCTGTATAATCGGTAACTGCTGTTTTAACAGTCTTAAAAACTTTAGCTAGTCCTTCAAAAGGTTCGGCTACACTATCTATAAACTTCTTTAAAGAACCAATTATAACAGTTAAACCACCAACATTTATTAAATCTTCTAAAGAATTTATCCCTATCGAAGACAATGCTTCAGCTACTAAATTTTTTAAAAGCCCAAAAATTCTTTGAACAGTGCCTACAAATTTCATAAATTCGGCACTAATTTTTTCAAAATTAATAAACGATCCTACCCAATCACGAAACTCCTTTAAAGCTTCAGAAGCTTTTTTAAGTAATTCAGTAAACGACGGCAAATTATCTATCCATCGTGTGATAGAATTTCCAAAACTGTCAAGAGCTTCTGGAGTAATTTTAGTACTAAAAAAATCTTCAAGAGATTCTCTAAGCTTTGTAAACGTGTCTCCCACAACTTGATCAAAACCTATAAAATATTCTTGAATTCTTTTAAATACTTGAGAAAACATATCGACAAAACTAGCGAGCAATGATGACTGATCTAGATTATCAGCTAACATTGTAAAAAATCTTCCTGTTGAAGCGGCAGCTTCCAATAAATATCCAGCTAAAGGAGCTAACCCACTTAATAATTTAGCAACCGTTCCTGCTAAACTCACAATACCTTGTCCTACCATTTTGAATACTGAGAATAAGCCCGTAAATGTATTCTTTAAATTAGTAGCAACTTGCTCGTCCATCTTAAAACCTTGAATAGATTCTTTTATTTTATTAGATAAATCAACAAGCTGTTGTCCTGTTGTTGGTGGAAAGACTTGTTTAAAAGCTTCCTGTATTGGCGCCAAAACAGTTTTAAGATTATCAAATGCACTAGCAAGAGCATCTATAATAGCTTGACGACCGCCATTCTCATTCCAAAAACCAAGCATTTCATTTCTAGCATCGGCAGACGCACCTACAATTTCGTCAAATCCATCTTTTATAGCGGTTAATGTAGCAGCAGCTTGAGCTTTATCTCCTATAATATGTTCCCATGAAACAGCCCAACCAGACTGTAAAGACTCTTTCATGGTATCTATCATTTGTGTAAACGTTCTAACTTGTGTAGCGGCTTCTATCAGTGCTGGATCATTTGCCATTTGATTAAAGGTATTTATAAGATTCTGAGTAGAAATTTCAAGCATCGCTCCTTGGCCAGGAACTTGCATTATTGCTTGTCTAAAAGCGATTGTACCATTTTTAATATTTTCAGCAATTTCAGGAGCAAGTTCTCCTAATTTTACTGCTTGGTCAACTAATGCTCTTTGTAAAAGCTCTCCGCCCATACCAGCATTAACGACTGAATTCCACGTTTGAAGAGAAACTCTTCCTTCTGCTAAAGCTTGCGATAATTGATACATCGCGGTAGAAGCCTGTTGAGATGTCGATCCAACACCAGCTGCTAAATTAGCTATACCCTTGATAGCACCGGCAGCAATATCTAGATCCACGCCGGCAGCAGTAAAAGTGCCAATATTACGAGTCATTTCGGCAAAATTATAAATAGTCAAATCTGCATACTCATTCATTTCAGCCAAGACTCTATTTACATCGTCGAGAGTTGTACCTTTACTAGCCGTATTTGTTAAAATGGTCGAAATCGAGTTCATTTTAGTTTCATACTCAGCAAGACCAGTAACTAATGGTTCCACAGTTACTGCCTTAATCATCTGACTTCCAGCATTCATAGCAGCCGTTGTAATATTTTGTAATGCGGTGGTAGCGACTACTCCTAGATTGGAAAATCTTGAAGCAATCAAATCAACACCGCTGGACAAGCCATCTAAGGAGGTTCCTTTGCTTATATTTTTAATAGAATTATCTAAACCGTCTAATGCTTTTGCACTTTCTAAAGCTTTTCTATCAAAATCCTGATTTTGCATCTGTAATTGAACAATTCTACTATCTATAGTACTCATAAGCTAGTAACCTCCTTCCAGACTTCATTTGCATATTTTTCGAACACGTCTCGTAAGGCGGGATTTATAAAATCTATCCCTTGAACGAAGCCACCACTACGAGTAGCATGACCATATTGTATAAGTATAGCTATTGGGACTCCATTGTTTATATTAGTATTGGTCCAAACAATTTCCAAATCTCCTTTTTTGCCATGTATTTCATAAGCCCAAGATTCAGAAGTTTTGCTAGTATCTACTGGGGTAGCAGAACGTAGAGCCTGAACTCCCATACGACCGTATTTATCGAGCAAATTAGTAACATCAAAAGTAGATGCTCTTTGCAAAAACTTAAAAATTTTATTAAAATTTCCTTTGCTCGATACTTTGATCATGGAAATTCCTCCTACTTTAAAAGCTCATTAACTTTGATCTGTATAGCACTATAAGAATATCCAGCCGATTCAAGTTTCTGACGTCTTTCGTCACCATTACCCCACATTCCAACTAGTACCTGCTTTGCTACTATGATTTCTTCAAGACCATCAAACCACTGAGAAAGTAAAGAGTTTCTCCCATTTTGATTTATTTCTCTTAACATCCAACCTTTGCTTAAAGAAAGATCAACTTGGGGCTTGGAAGGAGTTTCTGGCTCGACTAAAACTGGAGGTTTGGGCTGATCTGTGGCCCCTATTTCAAAATCTTGCAAAACAATATTCATATCGACATCGGCATTGATTCCTGGAAGCTTTCCTTTGTTGTAATACTGATGAATTTGACAATCATATGTCAAGGGACTGGCTCTCCAATCGGCTATCCAACGTATATAGTTAGATAATAATCCCTTATCATACCAGTTAAGATAATAATCGCCATTGAAATAAACACCAGGAACGTAGCCAAACTTCTCTACTTCATCACAAAACGCTTTTGTAAACTGATTGCACAAAGTAGGAGTTAGTGTCACTCCAGCTTTCTTAGCTTGATCAACCGTATCATACTCAAAGTCATAAAAGATTATGCAATCTCCTGGGTTTATGCTAGCTTTTTGCAATGATGCAATACAGAACTGAGCTTCGGAAACTGCGTCAGCAACTTTTAGAGCATATGAAAAATGATAAACTCCCATAATCGGAATGTTTATAGATTTAAAACCAGCAGCATATTCTAAAAACATTGGGTCTATCGTTGCTCTAAAACTAGATCTTAATAGAGCAAATTTCAGATCCTTATAAGTTTTTAAGCTATTAAAATCTATTTTTCCTTGCCATTTGGAAACATCTATTCCTAGTTCTCCTTTAGTAAATTTCATTAGTATCCCTAACCTTTCGTATTGTATTTGGCTCTTCTTTGAGCGTTTAACTCTCGGTTACGCTGGAGAATTTCTTTTTGCGACATTTGATTCTTTCCTTTGGGTTGATTCTTAATATTGCAAACTTTGATCAATGTAATCAAACGATTAAGATGCCATTTTTGAAATTCAACCGGTATTCCTAAAGCAATCATATAATAATAAATTACTTCACTTGTGAAAATTTCAACTCTTTTTTTCGAAGAAATTTCCAAATCATTAATAGTAGTAGCAGTCATAGGAGAATCTATATATGTCGTAATTTTATTTAATACGTCCGGCTTCATATTAAAATAAACTAATGGGTTTACACCTTTTGTTATTGTCATACATCGAATATAATCTAGAATTTCTTCTTTTGATTTATCCTTGTTATCAAGAAATGGTTTACACCATGTCGACTCCCATTTCGATATAGCTATTAAAGAATGCTCTAATTGTAAAGTTTGAGAATCGACTTTTATAAAAATAGAATTTTTTTCGTCGAAAACATCCCCTTTAGGAACCGTAATCACAAGCATCCTGAATAGCTCTCTTTCTAATTGGATTGGGGAAGAATCGCACCCATAAATTCCCGAATTAAATCTGCATTTCCAAACATATCCATAAATAACTTTGAATATGCCTCGCTTTGAATAAACTCTTCAGAAAAAGCTTTAGATTTAATAAATCGTCCATCGTCAAGACGTCTGCCGTATGCTTTACCAATAATCTCGTCAAATTTTTCAACAATTTTTCGGCTATCTCCAGATCTTGTAACTACCTCGATAGCACTTATTGTGTCTGTATACTTTATTGGTAAATTAAGTTCAATTAAATCTTTTTGAGTAAGGTGAAAATGTAATTCTTCAGTTTTTTCTTGTCCATCATAATCCGTATAAGTAATTTCTTTAATTAACATAGTGAGTTATTATCTCCTTTCAAAGACACGTTGTTTTCTAAGAGAGAGGGGCCCTTCTACAAGTTTTTATGCAGAAAAGCCCCATAAATAAATCATATTAAGCACCAAACAATGTATAAACCTCGTCGGGAAGTGGCATTCTTGGAGCAATTCCAGTGCTAGCGTCTCCACTGCCATAAAGAATAGTTTCAAATTCAGAAAGCTTTGTTGGGTCTACAGACACAGACTCTACAACCAAGCTAGCCGTGGGTTTTGCAGTAGGAACAGAACTCACAGGGACAGGAGTCGTTGTGAATTCCCAAGAAAAAGTAATGGGTTCCGGAGAATCATTTATAGTAGCATACGCCTTCTCAGATGGAGTAACGGTAGCGTTATATACCAAATGAATCTTATATCCATACGTTTGACCTTCCGTATCGTTACCCATCATAGTACGATAAGAAAATCCAAAAGGTCTACGATTTTGCTGTCCAATAAAAACTCCTGGTTGAATCTCAAGAGAGCCGTCATTTTGACCAAATTCATCTGGATAAGTAAATGCTTCAATTGTCCCGCCAAATTCTTCAGCAGAAATAATATTCAAATATTTAATGTTATCTGCATATTGAGGCGTTGCTTCGGCTCCTGATGGACTTTCTGTAACACCAGTCAAACCATTCCATGCAACACCATCAACATATGTTCCTGCTGTAGCATCAATTTGATATAAAACGCCATGATCAGTGCCAGTTTCATATATTTTCTCGCCAATATCATCCCATACAAGTCTAGCCATGGAGTAAATCCTCCTTTTTAATAATATAAGTTGAATACATAATGATATAAACCATCTTTGGGATAAACTCTATCCATTATGCATTTTTGTAACCCTGCCACTTTGGTTGGAAGTTCGCTATTCGGATCAGGATCAATTATAGTTATCTGATAACGAAATTCAAAGTGATAAGGATAGTTATCCGCAAATTGCGTATCCCCGCTAACAATTTCATACATTATACAGGGATAACACATTTCATTATTAGAAGGAGCTTGAAAATATACATTAGGAGCCAGCGAATGCAGTATCGCACTCAGTTGCGCACGCTTCTCCCGATATTCCATTATATACTCCTCCTATTTGCAAAATTAGACGAGGACGATGTACTTCTACTGTGTTAATTTTCCACGCCGTCCCCATCCACTCAATAGCCCGCATCTTATGAAAGTTTTGATAAGCGAAAGGATCGGCAAGAATACTGATAGTATTACCCACATTAAGATTATCGTTAATATCCTCGCCAACTTCATAACGTCTAGTATTCCTAGCAACATCTCCAGAATACCAACGCTCGGTTAACTCCTCACTATAAACATCTAGATCGGTTAACTTTCTCTCTGCATACCAAATTCTCCCATAAAACTTTGCCATTTTGATTTCTCCTTATGCTCTGACCTTCTCGATGACAACTGCACTATGATACTTGATAAGCGCGCCTGAAATGCGCGTCTCCATCAAATATTTATACTGGTTGAAATCAATATCAAAATCTTCGAAATTGGTAATCTGGCCACCGCGATCAGCGCCAATAACATAGTCACGAAGATTTACAGCTATTCCAATGAGATCGCGGGTCTCGGGTCCAACAACCCGCGAAACCGCCTTCATTACGTCTACATCGCTGACAATTCGAGAGAAACCCATTACCTGAGCTAGTTCCGCCTCACTAGAATAGATGCGACGACCAACAGCGTCTTTAACAAGAAGCATGTCGATAATATTCGCCTTTGTAGTGAAGAACGTTGGAGAACCGCTGCCCTCGTAGTCAACCATACCACGAATAATAGCTTCTATCATGTCGTCTTCAGTAGCTGCAGCCGGAATGGATACTTTAACAGTATAGAAGTCATCGTCTAAATAAATAGAACGAACATGATCTTGCATAATCTTATCCGCACTATCTGCTTGACGACCATCTCCAATAAGGACGGCGCGTGCGATTTCCTCATCAAGCATCATTCGCATCTCTGCCTTGATCCAAGCAACAACATCGAAATCTGTAATATCGAGAACATCGTCACGATCAAGTTTCTGCTTCTTATAAATAGTCTGAGGTGTCGTGACCCGACGCATAACAGGAAATACTTCGTCAGTCTTCTGATTGGCCTTAATGTAACCCTTCGCCCGTGCTTCATCCGCTGTAAGATCAGCGCTCAAAGACTTAATGCGAGAAAACGGAGTATGACGTGTTTCATTAAGAACAAGATTCACCCAGGCAGTGTCTCTCTTGACCCATTCAGGAGTTGCCGAGATAGCACGAGCATCAGGAAACAAATATCCGTTAGGATCGTCAATGCCGTAGTCATCGGCATGAGCCATAAAGACTTCGCTAAACTTAGTCTTAGTCCTTTCAGCCTCTTGAATCATGGACCGGAACTGATCATGAGTTATAACAGGCTTCTTTTCCCGAATCGCACTCTGGTCAAAAGCATTAGTTTTCATACTATTGTCTCCTCCTTCATTTGTTTCATCAGTTGCACTTTGAGCAACGGATGTAGTATTTTCTTCAAGAGCTGCTGCAATTATAGCGTAAACCACATTTTTTTGCTCTTCACTGAGAGTATCAAATACTTCGCCAACCGTAGCATCTTCAGGAATCACATGAACCAAAGCTTCTTCTGATTCTGCCTCAGATTCTTTAGCTTTCTGAGATTCAGTCTCTTCTAATTTTGTCTGAGAATGCTTAATCTCAAAAACGCCAGGCTCGAGGTCAATTTCTTGCATCATATAAATCTCGACTTCATCAGAAAGACTTTGAACTGTGCCATCCGAATGCTCAATAATCACGTTGTCTATAATAGCCTCCGGATTGGCACCAGCCATCACAAGACTCACCTCTCTGATCACACCATGAATAACGGCCTTTGCTTTCTGCACAAGATTGTTTGCATAAATCGACAAAGAAGTAATGTCTCCATGACGAACAAGTTCTTTCGCATTTCGTCCTTCTTCGTTGTCATTAAAAGAACAATAAGCGTAAATGCCATCATCGCGATGTTCTAAAATAGCATGACCTAAAATATTCCGATGAGAATTATGTTGGTGTTGCCAAACTAGAGGAACTTTTTTTTCATGATCATCTTTAAAAGCATCTTTCAAAATTGTTCTTCCATCGGCGCATTTAATTCCGATCTTAGTAGCATAACCACTAAAGTCAAATTCTCCCATTTTGATTTATTTCTCCTTCCTCTGTAGTTGTTGATGACAATTGTGCTGGAAGTTGATCGTGTGTAGCATTAAGATTCTTATTTCGAAGCTCATCTGCTCTTGCATCTTTAACTGGTTTATAACCAATAACAGCTCTCATTTCATTCGATGATAATATTTCATTTCTTGTAAACTTATCTGCTATATCGGCTATTTGACTAACAGGAACAAGTTTAAAGGGATCTCTAAAATACATTATCGATTGATGCTGAGTAATAGCAGTTTTGGTTAAAAACTTTCTTTTAAATTCTAGCACAATTGCCGACAAAATTGGTTCAATAGTTGTTGCATAATAATTTAACATGGCCGCTTCTTCTGCTGTTCCATCAAATACCGCTTGTGTTAAACCTAGCTGACTGTAGAGCATATTCGTCAAATACTCAACTCTCGATTGCAAATTATTTTCTGCTGGCCTATTAAGTTGCGTAATACGCTCAGTAGCATCGGCATAAGCTATACCATATGCACTACCAGTCAATTGCATTTCAATATCTTTTCTACGGTCTTCGGCTCGTTTTCGTAAAGCATCTGATTTAATAGTATAAGGAACTTGGAAAATTATATCTAATTTACCAGATGCCGTTTGTTCGTCAACATTATCCAATCGATTTAGAGTCCGAATAAGTCTTGCCAAAGTAGAATTTGATTCATTCATAATTGCATACATGGGATTCTCAATTATAGCAGTAGTCTTTTTAGATCTTACTACTTCCTCGTGTTGCCCAGTACGATCATTATAAAGATCTACTCTAACATAATCAGGCCACCATTCTCTAATTCGTCCTACACGTAAAGACTCAATGTTATAACTTCCTGTCAAATCAGGATTTGTATCCGTGTCAACCGGAACTACTGCAATACTACCTTCGTCAAACATAGATAAAACAAGATCTTGAATAAATGCTTTTGATGTTTGATCTTTGTTTGCTGAAAGAGTTAAACATCGATTAAAATTCGAATGTATCGTTTCCAAATATCTTTCATTTTCATCCAACTTAACATGCTGAATTTCAACATTAGCAACATCTATTGAAATTCTATTATATATAGCCGTAACTATAGATCGTTCATGACCATAATTTAATCTTGTTCGATCTGGTCTACGGCCATAACTATATCCATATTGTCCAATATCCCAATATCTGTATGTCGGATCTCTATTCCTAAATACGTTCCATGCGTGTTGCAGTCTTTCACCAAACGTAATTTCGGCCATTTATCCACCTCCTTCTTAATCAAAAGCATCTTTGAAAAGTTTTAAGACTACATACGCATCCATTAAAGCTGCTACGCTATCTATTTTTCTATCGTAACGAGCTTTAAAAAGTTTACGATTTCCATTGGTATCCTCTAATACAACAGTGTTACCCATAGTAAAACTCATAAGCTCTTGATCAAAAATTAACGCTCTTTGACCTGCAAGAATTTTTAACTCTCCCAAAGGAACAGACTCAGTTCTAGCTCCTTGAATAACTTTGTCAACTCCATATTCTCCATTTTCTACGATCCATCTCTCAACAAACTCTCTTGCGTTATATGGATCATAACCAAATGTCCTAACATCATAGGAGTTTGCAGTTATGAATTTATCAAGATCTTCATAAACTTCCACCATATCAAGAATGCTACCTTCAAGAACCATCAGACTTCCTTCTCTAAGAAAATCCTCATACTTGATTCGCATGGCTCCAGGAAGTTTATTAAGCGTCAAAGAAGTAATATAGCATCTAGTCTTTACGCCATATTCTCCTCTCTTTAATGGAAAGAGAAAAGTAAAAGCACAAAAGTCATCACCTTGTGAAAGGTCTGCACCCATAGAACAGGCCATCCCCCAATAGTCAGCTCTAACTGCTGTAGGAAGAGTTTCTTCATAAGTAAAGAAATAAGTATAACCTTCCATTGGAATTCCGAATCTCTTAGCGAGAATATCATTTCGCTGAGATGGAACGTTCTCCATACGTTCAACATCTTTGTGATACTCTTCATACATGATCGTATTTCCAAGATTCGGATTTGCTTTAAGCCACATCTCAGGCTGGTCTACCTCTTTAATATCGTCTAGCTTATAATACCAAATAGATACATGATCAGCTGGATATTCGCCTTTTAGAATACTAATTAATTCCATTTTGATATCATCGCCACTACTATTTCTCACTGTACCTTCAGATGAAGCAGCAACTATAATGTAATCTTCAAGCTTACCTGCTCCTTGTTCTATAGCTCCTATAACATTTTCGCGAGTATCTCCAGATAACCACTCATCTACCGTTGAAACCTTGGGACGAAGACCTTGAAGTTTACTAATAGCCATGGGTCTTATTTCGAGAAGCGAACCATTAAGGAAATTCTCAATGCCTTTTTTTGTAGAAGCTAATTTCACTCGATTCATTTTATTACCGGTAGTATTTTGTAAAGAACCTTCTGTAAGAAATTTGAAGACGGGTCCTCTAGCCCTAATAATAGATGTACGAATTGGAGAAAGAACTTCTTCGGCAAGCTGCATAGTAGGAGCAGTTGTAATCTGATGAGTAGTATGGCCATCAATATTGAGAAAGTAGCTTTGTATAAAACTAAGATACATTGACTTTGCGGCGCCTCTTGCAATAATTAAAAACTGTTTTGTAGTAAGACGCTTCTTAATTATTTTGCGAACATAATGACCGCCAAAACCTTCGTCGTTCGGTTGGTAAACACTACGTTCAAGAAAAAAATACCATCCGAGAAGCTCTTCGGCCCAAAGTTTAAATGTATCTAAAAGCTTAAGATCTGTCCCATCAGTAAGACAAAGTTCCTCTTCACAATACTCGATGAAACCATTAATAGCTTCATCGTCGTAATAGATGTCTTGCCTTGCAATAAGTCGATCTATACGATTCATTTCCATTTCAATCTCTCGATTAATTGGAATTTGCCCTGCCAAAACGGCTTCTCGAAATCGTCCATAATAAATTGGAACTGCTGTATTCGAAAGCGCCATTTTATATCATCCGCCCATCGCTCTACGATATGCTAGATCTAGAGCTTTAGATCTATTTGCATTTTTTATACTACTTATAACTGCCTTCCCCAATGGCGTTTTTGTTAAAGCATACAAAGATGCTGCCGTTGTTCCTGCTGCAATAATTTTTTTAGTAAAATCCATGCCCTTAGCATAGTCACTAGGATTCAAAGAATTATATTGTTTTTCGAGATTCATTCTTTGAGTAAGCTCTTGTAGTTCCTTTGTGGAAAGATTTTTAGTTCCTTTAGCTCGGAGCATCCTAGTTCGCTGATAATCATCAGAACCTGATTGTTGTTGAGCATAATGTTTTTTTCCAGCTGGTGTCAAAGAACCATCTTTGTTTTGGTATCGTCTGACGCCCCATTTCATGCCTAAGATACCTGCATGTTGTATAGGATTATCAAAAACTTGATGAAACATATTTAACTAATCACCTCCGAGATACGAATACACCATCAATAACATCACCAATAATATCTTTAGAATATGGATCGAGTTTTAAAATAGCATTACGAGCCGATCTCTTAGCTTTGTTTTGTTTGGCGATATCATTAGTCATTCCTAATACTTCCTGAAATACCTTGGCTGACTGATATAATCCATATACCGCTAGTGCGGTGCCAACTATTTGTTTTCCTTTTGCTACTCGTGTAGCCTTTTTTCGATCTTGCCCTGCGGCCATTTTAGATCCAATATCATAACTACTTGCCCGACCATAAAGTTTATCATCTTTCCTTCTTTGCTCCGCAGATCGAGGGTCTCCTGTAGCGTAATTGCTTTCTTTTTCATAATACCGTTTTTTGCCAGCTTTAGTCAAAGAACCATCTTTGTTTTGGTATCGTCTGACGCCCCATTTCATGCCTAAGATACCTGCATGAGAGAGAAGTTCTTTTTGAAAATCGTTACTCATCTAATAGTCTACTCCTCTCTAAGTAGTAAATCCTAAACTTTCCATAAAAGTTTTAACGTCTTCGGTTGTATTTTCATATTCAGTTAACATAGATTTTAATTTCTTTCTAGATTCTTTAGTAACATACTCTCTACCAGCTATTTTGGTAGAGCTAGGACCATCCAATAAAACCATCGGTAAATCGTACTCACCAAAAGTTGAATCGGAAGGATCCATTATCATGTTATAACCTTTCTTTTTAAGATTATTGCTAAAATTATCACGAATTCCTTTCAAAGAAGGATTATAAACAGAAATATCATAAGCTGCTGAATACACATTATGAGCAGCTTTAGAAGAAGGATTGGCAAGAGCCATGTCAATATCTTTTTCGTTTACAAAAATATTATCTTTAACCTCTTTTTTAAGAATTTTAACTGCTTCCGGATTATTTTTTAAAATAGATAAAAATTCTTTGGCTGCATCCCCAGGAGAAGGAGATTTTAAAGTTTGAGTTGCATTTAAAGTAACAATTTCAGAAGCAGGTCTTTTAAAGAATCCTTTTCGTCCTGCTTTTCCATAATAATATCCATATTTAAGATTGTCGCCTTTTGTAAAAGATACATATGTGGCACCATCAATCCCATAATCAGTTGAGGAATTGCTATCTTTTCCAGTTTTAGTTAAAACTCTTTGTAATTGCGCACCTGCTTTAATCTCAACACTACCATCCTTATTAATTTTATAAGGATTTTTTTCAAGACTTTTAGTATTTTTTTTAGAACTTAATGGAATATTAGATATTGAATGATTTTTATTAGTGGTAGTATTAGCTTCATCGTCAGCGTAACGTTTAATACCAGCTGGGGTTAAACTGCCATCCTTATTTTCAAAACGTCTGACGCCCCAACGTTGACCTAAAATACCATGATGAGTTAAAGCTCTTTCAGCCATTAACAATTCCTCCTTCCGCTCGAATATTAAGACGCCACTCAAATTCTCTTATTTGGTCCGTTATGGCGTTAACAAGAAAGGCATTTGTAGGAGGATCAAACAAAAGCCTAACTCGCAAATACATAAAAGTTTTTAAAAGCTCATTATCATGAGGTTCTGGCATAAAGCTATCCCACGTTTCGTGCTTACCACAGATAACAAAAGGAATATTTGGACCAACCCCAAGTTGGCTAAGAAGCATAAAAACCGAATTTATATGAATAATCAACTCGGGGTCGAAATGATCATAGCCATCTTGAATTCCTAGCAATCGTTTAATACTTGTAAGAATGCTTTCCAATTACGTTCCCCTCCCATTTTGATTTTGTCGCCATGGAGATGTATCAAACGGTTTCCTCTCAATGGGAAGTTGCGGAAGTTGGTGCTCATCTCCGAAATGTATTGCATTATGTGTATAAAAAGAAACACAAATTAAAAACTCAGGTTCATAAATCTCAGGGCGATCGCCTTCAACCATCTCGATAGTCAAGGGATTCATATGATGAATCATCAGTTTCCCTGCTCGAATTTCATAATCTTCATGAGAAAGATCACAAGCCTTATCTCTGAGAATTACTTTGTTACGAACGTTCTTCCAACGATTCGAAGTATAAAATTGTTGATTAAGATAACGATCAAAACCAAAAGTAGCAGCGCCAACATAACCTTTGATCCTGAGATAATAATAGCGATCTCGAAAATCTCGAAACTTTACAAGTTCTGAGTAGCTTTTTTCTTGTGTCATCTCAGATCTCCTTCGCCGCCATATCGTCTCATTGCTTCTATAGCTTCTTTGTAAAGTTCTTCCATATTAGCAGACTTTTTAAGCTGATCCGTCTGAGCCGTTATTAAATCTTTCTTCTTTTCAAGAATTTGCTCTTCAACGCGGTCCTTTGAAGAAGCTCGTTTTATAAGTTGAAGAAGAACTTGATTAGAAATGGTCCCGTCTAAAAGTTGTTGTTCTACTAAATCAACGGCCAACGCGATAAGCTGATTCTCTCGTGCTTCTGGAGTTGTCGCTGGTAGCCGCCTTCTTTGATTAGTAGGTTTTTCATCGACAACTTTTCTAGATTGGGGCATTTCTTATTCACCACCTTCTTTTAACTCATAGTATTTGTCAAGAATTCTATCAGCAAGCCTACTCGTTCTACCTTGACTGTCTAAATAGAAAGCATCACGACGTTTCATTGAATAAAGCATTACTGCTAATTCTAAATCGTCATAATCGGTTAGTAATTCTGAAAGATAATCGGACCCAATAAGAATATTACTATAAGGATCAAACCAATCAGTAACTCCAAGTCGCTCTGCTCTATCTTTGTGCCATGTTCTACTGACTTGCATTAATCCAATGCAATTACCATTTATAACTGTTGGATCATAGCGAGATTCATGCCAAACAAACGCCTTAACAAGATCTGGATCAAGCTCATAATCTTCGCAAATCTCATAAATATAAGTATCGTAAAGAGCTTCTCCTTCAAGTATAGGCATTTCAAAAGTTTCGACATCAATTGTAGAACATAGCATGTAGATCGCACAGATTATTCCCATGTTTTTATTCCCTTCTAAGGAAAGTTCGACTACTTTATACCGACTCCGAAAGACTTTTAA
>QMCD01001849.1_pt1 | contig 16714 bp, 18 predicted proteins | sample 1821841 | NCBI WGS metagenome assembly QMCD01 (sample SAMN01991225, study PRJNA193472) | Termite gut metagenome, whole genome shotgun sequencing project. | isolation source: worker | host: Macrotermes natalensis | reverse complement strand
GAAGGGAAGAAAAAGAAAGCCTAGAGAATTATCGGCAACAAGCGGAATCGCACACCGATGGGAAACGGAACGCTACACCGATGGCAGCGTAATACGCACTGTGTGCGCAGAAATATAGAGCTTGCTTTGGATGTGCTCTATTCCTCTTCCTTTTGCCAACAGGTCAAATACTTCTTTTTCTCTTGCAGATAATTCGCAATCTTTGGCTAGCTAAATACATAAGAACAGCGGTTTTCAAAAAAGATAGAATAACTAGACTACACAACAACTCTACTATAGCATACAATGAATCAAGCAAGTACTTTAGTAGCTCACTGGGGTGGGAAATAATATGAATTCCAAAGTGGTGTTAAGAGAAATCACCACAAGGGTTAATAAAAACAGACTTGATTGGCAAGAAGTGAAGAGAGCCAACGAGATAGGATGGAAAATTGAGAGAAAAATAATTCGCCTATCTGAATGGGAACTAGAGCTGCTAAGAAAGAAAATCGGACTATAAAACAAACAGTATGGGGGAGAAGCACCCAGCACTTTACCAGGGTAATTGCACAGTGAACGGAGAAAGCATGTATACCGTAATTAAAAACAAAGTATATGACACAAGTACTGCAAAGCGCATCGCGGAGTATCATAGTGATGGTCTGAAAGAGACTTTGTACCGAAAAAAAACAGGCGAGTACTTTTGCCACTTTTACGACGAAGACGCGGACAATGAAGACTATAGAGCCGGATGGCGCGCGAAAGAAAAAATAGTGCCTTATGACTATGAAACGGCAAGAGATTGGGCGCGAATAAGCTTGGATGAAGCTAAATATGAAAGACTATTTGGAGATAGCGCCGAATGTGGAACAACTACGGTTACTGTGAGAATAAGTCAGGCAGCAGCAGACCGATTATATGCCAGGCAGTCTGCAACAGGTGAAACCGTAGGGCAGATTATTGAGCGGCTTGCAGAAAGCGTATAATCTTACCCTCCCTTGTAATCTTAGGATTGCCCTGCTAGAATGAGCGCCAGCGGACTGAAATTTTGACTGGCAGGAGGGCATTTGTTTGGTTTTGAAGTAGTGCTCTATCTGTGCTTGGGCGGTCTGGGCGGCGGTCTTTGCAGCATAGCCGGTGTTGCCGGACTGAGTATCCCACGTCGGTTTCTTGAAAGTACCACGCTCTCGCATTACTCCAATCTCATGAGATCAGCCTTTGTGATATCTGCGGCATCACTCGTACTTGGAAGCTTGCTTTTGCTCGCCGATCTGGACAATTTTGCCGCACTGACTTACCTGTTTTTCACACCGCCGTTTAACTATATATCTGTAGGAGCATGGCTTGTTGCCATTGATGTTGGGCTTTGCTTCATTTTGCTATTAGTTTGGAGAGCAGGGGCGGTGAGCCACAATATAATCGTTTTTCGAGCGCTACACGCAATATGCATACCAATGGGATTAGCCGTAGCTTTATACACCGGTCTGTTTTTGGCAAGCATGCGGGCGGTTCCGCTTTGGAACACACTGTGGCTGCCGGCATTATTTATGGAGTCGTCAATTTCGTGCGGGATAGTGGTATTTCTCGCCTTAATTCAGGCAAACGGCAAGGCAGCTACGTTTCCTGCTTATGTGAAACTGCTCGCGAAGGCAGACATAATAGTTGTGGCACTGGAGCTGCTTTGCGCCGCCGCATTGGTCTTAACACTGCTTTTGGCGCCAAGCAACGGGCACACAACTGCGGCAGGTGTGGCTTCGGTCATGAACCTGATAGCCGGCAAGAATGCTTGGATCTGGTGGGGTGGCTTTGTGGGGCTTGGTCTGCTCGTCACGGCGACGCTTGAGATCCTCACCATAAAAATTAAGGGTAACCTGCCCGGTCGTTTATGGTCTACACTGGGAGTATCATTTTGTGTGTTGGCAGGAGCTTTGGCACTTAGGTACTGTATCGTGGTGGCGGGTGCGCATCCCGCCTTAGGTTTTTAGGAGATAATGATGGGCAACAAGGACGGTTCTTTTCCTTTTGAGGTAGACCCTGAGTCGAGCTTGCCGCCGTGGTTGCAGCTACGTAAGCGATTGGTTTTTCTGATCGACTCCGGTTTTTACAAGCCCGGTGACCAGCTGCCTAAAATCCGCGAGTTGGCGGTTGAGATCTCCATCAACTTTAATACGGTGAATAAAGCGTACTTGAGTTTGCAATCGGATGGATATTTGAAGTCTATTCGTGGTAAGGGCATGTTTGTGTCTGAATCGCTTGTGGGCAGCGAGTCCGGTTCGGCGGAGGATCTCGAAGCGGTTCTCGACGATTGCCTGCAAGCTTGCAAGGGCATGGGGCTTACTTATGAGGAAACGGCAGAGCAAATGATGCTTAGAGCCAAAATGCTTACCATGATCGAGACGCTTCCGTATCGGTTGCCCGGCTCTAACGTGGTTGCATTGAGACCGGACAGCTCCACAGCGAAAAATACCAAGGAGGTTTAAGCGTGGACACTAAAAGCCGTAGTAGTGTCAAAGGTGTTAGCAAAGATAGCAACAAGAAGATCAGGTCTTATCACCTGGCTCCTGAGGTAATTGATAGTTCAGGTGGCGAGAGGGCATCCGGAGCAGGCGTTATCTTGCTCAGTGCCGCAATGTTTTTGTTCATTTTGCTGCTCGCTGTTGCCATTGGCGTTTACTTTTCAGGTGCCTTTAATATCGTTGTTGCCACCCTGTCTTTCGTGGTAGCTGCTCTCGTTACAATGTCGGTGCATATTGCGCAGCAATGGGAGCGCGTTGTTGTTTTACGTTTTGGAAAGTTTAATCGCGTATCAGGACCGGGTCTGTTTTGGACGATCCCTTTTATCGAGCATAACACTATACGCATCGACTGTCGTATGCGTGCGACCAGTATCGAGGCTGAAGAAACGCTGACTGCGGATCTGGTGCCAATGAATGTGAATGCTGTGCTGCTTTGGGCGGTATATGACGCAAAGGCAGCATGCAATGAAGTGAGTGATTTTGCGCGTACCGTAAAGATGATCGCTCAAGCTGCTTTGCGTGACGCTATCGGGCAGCTCACAGTTGCCGAGGTGGCTATACGCCGCGAGCAGTTGGATATCGACATCAAACGGGTACTTGAAGACGAGGCATCTCAGTGGGGAATCGCCATACATTCGGTAAAAGTGCGCGACATCTTGTTGCCACCTGAGTTACACGAGATCATGAGTATCGAGGCTCAGGCCGAGCAGCGCAAGAAAGCACGCATAATCCTCATGGATACCGAGCAAGACATAGCCGCAGTCGCCCAGGAGGTAGGGGAGGCTTATGGTGGTGGAGATGCAGCCTTGCGTCTGCGTGCCATGCACCTGCTCTACGAAAGCGTGCGTGAGACCGGCGGCACTGTTGTGGTGCCAAGCTCATTTAGTGAGGGCTTTGGCGATGTTTTACCTGAAGGAGTTAAGTTTCCGGGGCAGAGGTAGTCGTAGAGACAGCATTAATCGAATTTGGAATAGCTGGCTTTAGTTCATCCATTTTGTGTAAAAAGATGCAAAAATAGTGTTGATTAGCGAAAAATAATCTATTGATAAGAATAATACAAAGATAATTTTATCCCAAAGACAGGATAATTAATCCTAGGATTAGCATATTAATCCTAGGATTAATATGCTATAATACGCTTATCGGAACCAGATGATTCTGATACGAAAGGGCCCTTTTAGATACCGTTGTATGGCCAAACAACGGAAGAACAATCTGAAAAAGGAGGATTAATGACGATAAAAGAACGGACGGTTCTTACACGCCGAAACTTTCTTAAGACCACAGCGCTTACAGCCGGAGTAATGGCTGTAGCCGGAGCAGCCGGATGTACATCCGTAAGTACAGATGGCGAAGCCGCCGTACAACAAGACAATAAAATTGCAGAAGAAGTATATACCAGTACCTGCCGCGGCAATTGTGGCGGTGCCTGTGCATTGCAAGGAACCGTTAGAGATGGAAAAATCGTAAGTACACGCCCCATTACATTTTCAAAAGAATATGAAGGCATTGATCAGGGGTGTGTAAAGGGGCTCGCAAATCCTTTGCGTCTTTATGGCACTCATAGACTTCGTTATCCCATGAAACAAACAGGGGAGCGCGGAAGTGATAACTGGGAGCAGATTTCTTGGGACGAAGCAATACAGCTTGTTGCTGATAAGTTTAACGCCGCTTTTGATGAGTATGGTCCAGCTTCAGTGTGTATTCAAAATGGAGCAGGCAACAAACAAGCTCACTTAAACTCACATCCATTGCAGATAGACAATAACAACTGCAACTACAACATGGGCGTAGGCATCACACGTTTTGTGAAAAAAACCGGTGCGACAGTTTGACAGTTTTAGCTACCGGTGATGATATGGCAGGGTTGTATTTTAAAAACTTCCTGCTCAACACTCCTATGAATGCGCTGGAAGATCTCCCTAACGCAAAGACCATCATTGTGTGGGGCGCAAATCCTGCAGAAGCATCTTTCACACGTTCAGCTTGGTACTATATATGCAAAGCTAAAGAAGCTGGAGCAAATATTGTAACGATTGATCCGCTATACACCCCTACAGCCGCACATTCTGATATGTGGCTGCCCATCAAAGTTGGAACCGATGCAGCGCTTATGTGCGCTATGGCAAACTATATTATCGAAAATAACTTGATTGATGAAGATACCCTTAAAAAGCGTTCGGTAGCGCCTTTGCTCATCAAGGAAGATGGTGGGTACGTTCGTGTGGCTGATATTGGCGAGGCACCACAAAAGGATGAAGACAACTTGCCTGTTGTATGGGATGAAGCCACTCAGACTTTTGTTCTATACACTAATGCGTCAAACCCCGCACTATTTGGCAGCCACGATGTAAACGGTCAAACGGTTCGCACTGTGTATGAGGCGACTATAGAAAACATCAAGCCATTTACAGTGGAGTATGCTGCAGCAGAATGCGGTCTTACAGTAGGACAGGTAGTAGCAGTAGCTAAGATGTGTTCAACTGAAACTCCTACTACATTTCATATAGATTGGGGTATTGAGCACACGTACAACTCATGGAGAATATATTTTGCCAGCGCCTTTCTCGCTGCGCTTACCGGAAGCGTTGGTGTTTCTGGTGGAGCATACACTACCAGCCGTTCATTAGGGTCAAAGATATTTAAAGCTCCTGTTAAATATGATCTGTCTTGCCTAAATGTCGAGAATGCAAAGACCAGCAAGGCAATAACGGGAGATTATGTTTGCGACATAGTTGAAACCGGAAAGTGGTCTGGTGAAGACTTCCCGATCAGGGCAATTCTGGTTCAAGGTTGTGACCCACTAGATAACTTCTCCGGTCCCACATATCTCTTAAAAGCTTACGAGAAAGTTGATTTCATTGTAACTATCGAGCTATTCATGACCACCACGGCACATTATTCAGATCTAATTTTGCCTGCAGCTATGCCATGGGAAACAGAAGATTTTAGTACAGCAGGATTTATGACGCAAAAAGCAATTGAGCCAATTGGCGAGGCAAGAGGTGATTTTACTATCATTCGTGATATTGCTGTAGCTATGGGTTATGACGATCTGTTTCCATTAAGCGGCGAGGAGTACTTGCGCTCAATTTTGGATACACCGGAAAATCTTAAAGCCGGGCTTGGATATGATGTCTACCATGAACAGGGTGTCATAATGGGAGACTACGAGTCTAAGGCATTTGCGTCGCCGGAATCAAACAAACTGGGGCTTACCCGTTTCTACTTGGAAGAATTGATTCCGCGTGATGACTGGGGTCAAAGGTTCCCGCTAAAAGATCGTTTACCTTACTACGAAAAGTCAATTGAATCCTATGCCGAAAATCAAAAAAGAGAGCAATATCCTCTCTACGGCTTTAGCAATCACGACAATTACCATGGACAATCTGTTTGGGCTCACAACAAATGGCTTGATGAGTTTAGAACGTTCGAGGGCAAGCCATACTGTCGATTACATGAAGATGCTGCAAAAGAACGAGGCATCGAAACTGGTGATGATGTTCGCATATTTAACGATCACGGATCATGTGTGATGAAGGCAGTTGTAACAAGAGGAATCCAATCAGAATCACTCTGGGTGCCTCATGGCTTCTTCTGGGATGAGTTTGACGAAGGGTTTGCACAAACCCTTACAGGTTATTATCCTGACCCGGTGACCAGCAATTCGAATTTTAACGACTGGATTTGCCAAGTAGAAAAATACAAAGGAGGTGCTGCATAATGACTAAATATGGAATAGCGATAGATACAAAACGATGCGTTGCTTGCAATAGATGTGCAATGATGTGTAAGGTAGAACACAACTTACCAAATGGTGTACTGTGGAATCGTGCAGTAACCGAAGGTGGAGATTTTATTATGACCCCCGGTGGTACCTATCCGGATAAGCTTTCCTTGAAATTCTATACCTTGTCTTGTCAGCATTGCGATAATCCGGCATGTGTAGAAGTGTGTCCTACCGGTGCATCAAGCAAGCGCGAAGATGGCATTGTGTTAGTTGATTATGAGCAGTGCATTGGTTGCGAATCTTGTATCGCAGCATGTCCTTATGATGGTGTCCGCACTTTTGTTGGCGACCCACAATATGCGTTGGATTTCAAAGTGGGCGACAGTACGGTTCTTGATGTCGTTTCGGGAACAGTTTCAAAATGCACCTTATGTGTTGAGCGTGTTGACCGCAGTGAACGTCCAAATTGCATCGACCTGTGCTTTGCTCACGCACGCTATTTTGGAGATTTAGATGATTCTGGATCTGAGGTGGCAAAAGTTTTAAAAGAACGTGATTATGACTTGTTGTTACCGGAGCAAGGAACAAATCCCAACGTTTATTTTTTGAAGTAATAACCCATTTTTCCGGTGTAGGTGTCTCGCATCTGCACCGGAAGTAGTTTTGATATCAAAGGGAGCATAGGTGGAACAAGTTAAGGCTGAGGCTGATAATATTCAAGAAGAAAATCTCATGTCAGAGCGCTGGTTAGCAAAAGCTGCGGCTTTCGAACTAATGTCTATGGGGTTACTGGTGCCTACACCAACGCTTGCAGAAGCACTTTCTTCGGGCGAATACCCCGAAGCTTTTTTTGAAGCGTTATATATATGCGATATTAATGGAGATGGTGCTTGGACAGACCTCGCTTGTTATAAGAATGCAGAAACTGACAATCTTTTTCATGAGCTTCGTCGTGAGCATACTCGCTTGTTTACAAAAGCACCTGAGCCGCTAATAATTCCATATGTTGGGGTGTGGGCTGATCGTGAGCAAGGCAACCAAGGATTACTTTTTGTTGGCAAAGATTCTATTGAAATAGAACACTTTATGCGCAGGTGTGGAGTTGCCAAAGACTTATCTTTGGGGCAGACAAATGATCCCGTGGATCATATAGGAACAGTTTGCGAGTTTCTGAAGTATCTCTGTTTGGTTAATGCCCGTGCGATTAAAGTTGCTGACTCGGCAGATGTTCGAGTAGATGATTATGAAGAATTCCACGCAAACCACTTTGCACCATACGCTCTTTGGTGCTCTAGTCAAATTAATGCGCTAAGCAGCAGTCCTTACTATCAGTTTGTAGCGGATATTCTTGAGATAACTGCGAAGTCATTTAAGGAAGCATAAATCGATGCTTCCTTAAATAGCGACCTAGGCAGTAGTCGCGTTTCAAGCATTAAATAGACACTTCCTTAATTAACATTGTTCTAAGCAGATTATTGCTGTAGTATTTACAGATGATGTGAGGAGTGCCGGGGGATTCGATTTAGTGTTGTGATGAGATCGGATATCTATGGAGATCCAACAGTTACGTCATTTTTTGACAGCCGCTAATTGTTCCAGCTTTGCCAAAGCTGCAAAGCAGTGCTTTACTTCCCGGCAAAACATCGCACATTCGGTTAATACTTTAGAGCGCGAGTTCAACCTTGCTTTATTTGAGCGCAAGGGTAATGGCGTAGAGCTTACCCCTGTAGGACAACAGATCGCCTGCAACGTAGACGAGATTCTTGGTCTTATTGATTCGATGCAGGCAATGTATGCTATAGAACCTCATGCATGTGAAGCACTCAACATTGCTGTAACTTACAACCTATTAGCCCGAGTACCAAAAGAGGCAGAATCTTTCATCTTTAAATTCGATCACTCAATCAATCTGTTTGAGATTAGCTGCGAAGACTGCTATCAGTCAGTTTGTTCAAATGAGGCAGATGTTGGCTTGGTTTTATGTATGAGACGAGATTTCCCGGATTGCAATTATGAGGAAGTCAGCCATATGAAAGCCTATGCAATAGTAAACGAGCTTTCTCCATTGGCTCAAAAATCCGAGCTGTCAATCTATGATCTAAAAACTCAGCGGCTGCAGATTATGTCCAGCTCTGCGTTTCAATATCAACCACTGTTTAGCCAACTTAGAATTCTTGGTTATGACTTTGCGAACATTTCTGTAGCTACTACTTTTTCAAGCTTGTATGGAATTAAGCGCAATGAAGCAATTGGCATTGCAATCAGTCAGTTTATTGAAAACTTACCGGAACATATGTTGGCAATACCCCTCGATGACCTTCAATACGACTGGTTTATCTATGTGCTATATCCCAAACAGTCAAAACACCAATCAACCATTATTCGCTTTGTCCAGGGACTGCGAAGAAGCTTTTCCGGAAACTGATCGACAAATTCATTTTGACAACCTCGTAACAATCAAGCTTCATGACACATATCTGGTATCTCCTTCATCAGCATCTTGCGGCGCATAATTGATTAAAGGTTAAGGAAGTCGCACTGCGCTTCCCGGCAGGGAGACAGGAACCCTGCGTCACTTCCAGATAGCGAGTGATAGGAGAAAAAATGAGTGAGTGGAAAAGGCAAGAAGGAGATGAGACCATTTTTCGAACATGCGCATGGTCACCTCCGGGGTGTCACCCGGTGGGCTGTGGACTTCAGGTGCATGTCAAAGATGGTGTTGTCGTAGACGTGGAAGGAGACCCCGAGCACCCTATTACCAAGGGTTCACTGTGTCCGCGATGCCTTGCATTAACAGACTACATTTATCATCCGGACAGGATCATCCATCCTATGAAACGAGCCAAAGAAGATCGTGGGCTTGATAAGTGGCAACAATGCTCATGGGATGAGGCTTGTGACATGGTGGCAAATGCCGCACAAGAGATCATCGACAATTACGGTCCCGAGACAATTTGTGTCTTTGGAGGTACAGGCAGAGAAGCAAATTACTGGTATACCCAATGGGCCAATCTAGTATTTGGTTCACCAAACTCTGTTTATGCTCAGGCCGGTTGGTCTTGCTATGGTCCGCGTATCTCAAATACTGCATTCATGATTGGTGGTGGTTATCCCGAGATAGACTATGCACAAAAGTTTAGCGATCGCTACGATCACGAAGGCTGGGTAGCTCCTGAAGTAATTGTGTGTTGGGGTAAAGAGCCGCTGCGCTCTAACCCGGATGGTATGTACGGTCACGCAGTAATTGAGATGATGCGTCAATTTGGCACAAAACTCATCTGCGTTGATCCGCGCATGCACTGGCTGGGCACACGCTCCGACATTGTTTTGCAGCTCAATCCGGGTACCGACACTGCAATGGCAATGGCCTGGATTTATGTTATGGATAAAGAAAACCTGGTAGACAGAGAGTGGATCGATGCTTGGACATATGGATATGATGCACTTGTTGAGCGTTGTCAGTCTATGCCACCTTCAAAAGCCGCAGAGATTTGTGGTGTGGATGAAGAGTTGATTTGGCAAGCAGCACGGTTGTATGGTTCGGCCAAACCGTCATCATTGGCGTGGGGTCTTGCTGTTGATCAAAATCCAAATGGCACTCAGCTTGGACAAGCTTTGATCGCACTGATGACTATAACCGGTTTCATCGATGCTCCTGGAGGTACTACTTTGGGAATGGGTGACGATGGCGGCAATCGCGTAAAAGAAGGTGGCGGCATCGATGCCAGTCAGCGCATAGAAGATGAGAACGACTCAACACTCATGCTGGCGCTAAAGTATGGCATTATGAGCCAAGAAACCTGGGACACCAAGCGTATTGGTGTAGACAAATATCCTGCTGTTGGGTCAATCATGTGGACTGCTCACCCGGATGAGTTCTTAAAAGCTTTAGAAACAGAAAACCCCTACAAAGTGCATATGGCAGGATTTGTTTCCTCTAATCCTGTTGGCACTGCAATCTCTGCCGAGCCCCAGCGCTGGTATAAAGCGCTCAAGGCACTCGACTTTAATTTTGCTTGTGACTGCTTTATGAATCCAACCATCATGAGCTGCTGTGACGTATTCTTTCCGGTGGCATCGACAATCGAACATGATGGCATGGTGGCCACTCATTACGCATCCAACGCTTCATTTTATGGCGCTCAAAACAAATGCGTTCAGGTTGGTGAATGTAAAAGTGACATCGAGATCATGATGATGGTGGGTAAGAAACTTCATCCTGATTTCTGGAATCGTTTTGAGACACAAGAAGATTATGACAACTTCCATGTCATGCGTAGCTGGTTGCCATTTAAAGAGTTGCGCGAAAAAGTTGTTGTGATGTCAGAAGAGCCTTATTACAAGTATAAGATCGGAAAGCTGCGCCCCGACGGACAACCGGGATTTCCCACTATGACCGGACGAGTTGAACTCTACTCCACCATGTATCAGAACTGGGGCGAAGATCCACTGCCTTATTATGAGCCACCGGCATATGGCAAAGAGTCACTGCCGGAATTAAGCAAGCAGTATCCGCTGATGATGATCACCGGTGCGCGCGAACAGCACTTCTTCCACTCTGAGCACAAGCAGATTCAGGCTCTGCGTCAACTTACACCTTGGCCAATGATCGACATCAATACCCAAGATGCTTTGGACTTTGGTATTGCTGAAGGCGACTGGGTGGAGATCTCTTCTCCATACGGAAGTATTCGTCAACTTGCGCGTGTAACACCCACCATGAAAAAAGGCGTTGTGCATTGCATGCACGGTTTTTGGTACCCCGAAGAAGACGGAGAAGTTCCAAATCTCTACGGCAACTGGAAGTCGAATGTAAATATGCTCATGCCTAACAGCGTTAATGGCAAACTAGGTTTTGGTGATACTTTCAAGCAGATGATGGTCAACATAAAGAAGGTTGTCGGCTTGGGAGGTTCAAATGATCCCGATACAAACGGCATCATTTTGGAGCCTAGTCGTCAGGCAGAATTCACTGTTCAACAAGTATGGCGTCCTGAGGATGCACCCACGGATCAGTATTTACAAAAATAGACACCTGAAAGGAGAAAGATCATGTCGCATGGTGCAATATATATCGATTTTGAGTTTTGTTCAGGCTGTCATAGCTGTGAAATCGCGTGTCGCAAGCATTTGCGGATTGCCAACGATAAAGACGGGATCAAAGTTTTAGAGGATCGTCCGTACCAACAAGAAAATGGCGCTTGGCATTGGGACTATATCGCTTACCCAACCGAGCTTTGCGATTTATGCGAAGACCGTGTTGCTGAGGGAAAGTTGCCGTCATGCGTACAAGCTTGCCAAGCAAAAGTCTTGGAGTTTGGAACAATTGAAGAGTGTGCCGAGAAGCTTAAGAAGAAACCCAAAAAAGCAGCAATATTCGTTCCGTAAAACCGTATCCACATAATCGAGCAAGGGTAGCGTCGGTTGATTGCTTGTATGAAAGATGACACACAGTTAATTAATCGGCGCTATCCAAGGGAAGTGCCGGTTTAATGCTTATGTGTCAGATGAAGTGCAATGATTAAATCGGTGCTTACCATGGGGAAGATGTTCGTTCAAAAAGGAGAAGAAATGGCTGAAATAACTACGGTTGCCTCTGCAAAAGAGGGGATCCTTACAAATGGACAGAAGTCTGATAATCAGTCTCTAAAACGTTTCATTGCCATAGCTGCAGCTGCTGCTGTACTGGTGTTTTTTCATTTTATCTGCCCTGTACCCGAGGGTCTTTCTCGCACCGCAATGTCTGCCGTTGGAATTTTGCTCTGTTGTATTATTTTGTGGGTCACTGAAGCATTTCCATTCATGGTTACTGTTGTGCTTATTTATGTGCTGCTTCCTATAACCGGCGTTTTGCCGTTTGCTACAACAAAGCTAGATGGCGGTGGAGCAATACAGTCAGTTTTTAATCAATCAAGTTTGTTGGTGCCAATATATTGTCTATTTATATTTGCAGTAACTGCCGCCATTATGTCAACGCCAATACCGTATCGCATTGCCAGCTTTGCTCTAAAGTGGGCAAACGGCAGTAGTAAAAAGATAGTTATAGGCTTGATGATGGCCACCGGTGTGTTTTCTATGTTCATTGCCGATCTGGCAGCATCAGCAATTTTTGTAGGCATAAGTCTTTCCATAGTTAAGGCAAATGGGGGACTACCAATGAAGTCCGGTCTGGGTAAGGCATTAATGATAGGGATCCCGGCGGCAGCTGTTATTGGTGGTATAGGTACTCCGCTGGGAAATTCCGCCAACATGTTAAGTATTAACATGGTAGAGATGGCAATGAATACTCGCATAACTTTTCTGGGGTGGTGCATAGTAAACATTCCGCTAGCTCTGGCAGTAACCTTCGTTTCAAGTTTGTGGATCACTAAGGTGTTTAAACTGGAGAGCATTACACCGGAAGCAATAAGCGTTGTAAAAGCTAAGCTCGTAGGGCTTGAGAAGTTAACCACAAAAGAGGTCAAGCTTATAATTTGGTACGTCATTGCATTTGGTCTGATGATTGCCAGCACTTGGGTGCCTCAGATCAACTCAGTTTTGATCGCACTTATCTTTTGCGTAATTGCTTCTATTGCCGGTGGACTGGGCGTTGTAACAACATTCATACCGTTAGATCCGATAACTCTAATAGGCTACGACAAAGGTTATGTGTCGATGGCCGAGTGGCTTAAAAAAGCTTGGGCGCCAACGATTATCCTTTTGGTTCTAAGCGCCATTTGGATCCCGCTCGCTTGCGGATTTGCCTTTTCGATATAAACATGGGCAGACTTGCAGAGTATGAGATTAAAAAGCTAATAAACTGATAGCAGCTTCATATCAGTCTCAAGAAGGCAGCGCACTTTTTGAGACTGATATGTTTAATGTACAGTAAAAGTTCAAGGAAGCAATGATTAAATCGGTGCTTCCTTAAGATATAAGAAAGAGAAAAAAGATGTCCAGTCAATGCGGCGCATTCTGTTCATTTTGCGGAAGATGCGGAAGAACTGTTGCAGAAGAAGTAAAAGCTAAAGCACCTATTGATGTACTTCCTCCGGGTATTTCCAGGGCAAAGCGGGCAACCAAAAAAGATGAAGGCAAGCCAAAAAACTCAACCCTTAACACTCATCAACGCGCATAAGCTAATTCTGATTAAACATCCACGCAATCGTCTTTCAGAGAATATGAATGACTCGGCATCACAAAGCGCCAAGATAATGCACCAAGTCCTCTACAGCAAAACCTCGAACACCGCGATATCAAATTCGCCCTCTATGTGGCTGGAAATCTGGGGAACCAGACCGGTAAAGTGTTCGCTTTGCATGTGCAAGTCCAAAGCTTCCTTGCTCTCCCAGGTCTCGATTATTGCATAAGACTCAGGACTATCTGTGCTATGGCAGAAATTGTAATTAATACAACCATCCTCTTTAACAGTTGCTGCAACTAGCTCACTTGCCAGCGGAATCACCTTGTCAATGTTTTCGGCGCTGATGGCCATTTTGGCTACTACTTTAAGCATAGTTTTCCTCTCTCCAAAAATTAGGAAATATTGATACTCAATAATAATAAGCGATAAGGACCAATTGTAACCGAGCAATAGTCTACGGGCTTTAAGCGGCTGCTATTTAATGCGTCAGGGGATGCTCATGCAGACATCGAGTTTGTATGAAAGGAGATTTGGCGTATTATTGCTTGGGTTATGAGTTTAGCAATGAAATGCAAATCTAAGTCTTTATAGGGAGAGCCACACCTTGCAATCAAGTAGGCTGTTTGAGATTATCTACATACTTATGGATAAGCACTTTGCTACCTGCGAGGAGCTTGCTCGGGAGCTTGAGGTTTCTGTGCGCACTATTAGGCGCGATGTTGATGCGCTTTCAGCCTTTGGGGTGCCGGTTTATATGACTCGCGGCAAGGGTGGTGGCGTGCATTTGATGCCGCATTATGTGTTGGATAAATCTCTGGTCTCTGCTCAAGATCAGACCGAGATTCTCGCGGCTTTGTCTGCGCTTCGATCTACCGGGGCTATCGGAGATATGGGTGATGCCGGCGACGGTGGTGGCAGATTTTCCAGCAAGTCTAAATCTGATAAGCCGGGCAAAACCAACTCACTTGCCGGCCAAAACAACGCACTCGAGCGCTTGACTCGCATCTTTCAACGCGAAGCCATCGACTGGTTGGATATTGACTTAAGCTTTTGGGGAGCGCCGCCGGAGTTTAAGCGGGCGTTTGAGATCATAAAGGAAGCTATTATTTCTCGCCATCTTTTGACGTTTGGCTACTTTGATGCCAATGGTAAGCCCACTCAACGTTCGGTTGAGCCCACTAAGCTGGTCTTTAAGGAGTCTAGCTGGTATATGCGAGCGTATTGCCTAAAGCGCAACGACTGGCGCACCTTTAAGCTGTTTCGTATGGATGTGGATAATATGCAGATTTTGGCGCAACCATTTGAGCCTCGCATCGACACCGGTGTAGTTGATTTTGCAGAGTATCCAAAATCCGAAACCAAGCTTAAGTTGAAATTCAAGGCAGGTGCTGAGTTTAGGGTGCGCGAGGAGTTTCCGCCGGATTGGATAGTGTTTCAAGACGACGGCAGCATGATCGTTGAAGAAGAAGTGACGCTGGATCTTCGAACATATTCATATCTGCTCTCATTTGGCTCTGACTTGGAGGTATTAGAGCCTCAATCAATGCGCGATTCTTTGGCCGATAAAGCGCGCGAGATACTCGACATCTACGAAATCTGCCCAACCTAGAGCTTCCCTAGCTGTCTGTCATTCTGAGCGTAAGGCGAAGCCTGTAGCCGAAGAATCTAACCGAGCGTTTTTAGGGCGACAACGGATGTTGTCCAGAAAGCTTGCCTTTAGATACTTCGGCTGCGCTACGCTTCGCTCAGGATGACAAAACAGCAAAACAAATAATTATTATAAGTGGACATACGTTGTCCGGTTATGGTCTGTAGACTATTTCTTGTAAACAATTATTTGGAAGGAGCTAGTATGGATTACACGATTGTTGAACTTCCTGAACGCAGGGTTGTTGGGCTGGGAGACAAGATCGCCGGAACAGAAGATCATGGGATGGAGCAGATTGGTAAATTGTGGCAGCGTTTTATGGAACGCGGCATGATGGCATCGGTTCCCGGTGCGGTGCTTGATACGTATTCGATGTTTTGCGTTTATCATGACTATGAATCATTGCAGTCGATGAACTGCGACATGGTGCTGGGTTGCGAAAGTGCAGCGGACGCACCGGAGGGGATGGTCAGCTATACGATCCCGGCTGGTAAGTTCATGAAATTTGCGTTTAGTGGCGATCCTAAGGACGCTTGCATCGAGGCTTGGGAGAAAATTTGGGTGATGGAAGAAGTGCACAAAGTGCGCACGGGCAAGATCGATTTTGAGACTTATTACCCATCCGACGATCCCAGAAACTGCGATATGGAGATTTTTATCGGGATTAGGTAAAGATGTATGGCGAGCAGCGTTTAGTACAGTGCCTGCTCGCCCAGTTTCTCTTGCCAAAGTTCCAGTAGTTCATCAAGGTCGCTGGAAAACTCTTTGTCGGTTTGGGTTGGTTTCTTGTTCAGCTCCTCTAGGACTTCAAAGGCAAAGATGTCTGTGCCGTGTTCTTTTATGTCCGGCATAAGCTTGAGATTTAATGCTTTTGGGTTATCTTTGGAGAAGATAAAGCGATTTTCAGCGCCTTTAAGGTCTGCCGCTTTAAGCAGCAACATGCGTCCGGTGACTGTATTTTTTATAGCATAGACACCACCCACAACCTTGCGTTCTTTATAGGCGTTGCGCAGTTCTTGCTTGGTTTTTCCTTGGGTGGTGTTTGTCATTGTTAGCCGCCGTCCTTGTTGAATAACTATCTTCTGTAATTGTTGTAATTTGAACCTCGGCCATTATACAGATTCGTGTCCTTTTTGTTTTTGTTGACACCGGTTATAGCATTAACAATTGCAGCGACGATGCTGATTACGATGCTTGCCACAAAAGCGCTGCCAAAGGTGGCGATCACAAATCCCACATTCAGCAGTCCGTTGGCTACCCAAGCTGCGATATAGAGCATGAATGTGTTTACGATCAAATAGAAAATACCCAGCGTAATTACAGTGATCGGTATGCTGATTATCTGAAGGATCGGCTTAATGGCGATGTTTATCAGCGAAAGTATCAGTCCAAATATGATTATGGCTCCCCATGATGAAGTGCCGCCAATGATGTCTATGCCCGGCACCAGCCAAATCGCTACCGTAACGGCAATTGCTGTGGCCAGCCAGCGTAGCAAGAATTGCATTGTTTGCCTCCCTATACTCAAGGTTTACAGACCACAATACTAACACGCACCATAAAAGGGGAGGAAAGGAGTTGCCTAACTGAATAATTGCTGATTACTGCTGTATAAAATGGATTCCCGCCTGCGCGGGAATGACAAATATTACGAGCGCGGTTTAACGGCTGATCAGATGGATTCCCGCCTGCGCGGGAATGACAGCGAGATGTACGGT
>QMCD01001148.1_pt1 | contig 16715 bp, 8 predicted proteins | sample 1821841 | NCBI WGS metagenome assembly QMCD01 (sample SAMN01991225, study PRJNA193472) | Termite gut metagenome, whole genome shotgun sequencing project. | isolation source: worker | host: Macrotermes natalensis | reverse complement strand
TTCGATGCGGTCATTTTCCTGCACAGGGGTATCGAGTGGCCTGATTTCGCCGAAAATGCCGGCCTGGCCTTCAGTGAGCCTGAGGTTTTTCGCGATTTTCACGTGAACGTCTTCCCGGGCCTGCACCAGCAAATCACCCGTATCCGCGCGGGTTGAAACGACCGCTTCACTCGGGTAGATTCGTTGCAGGGCGAGTGCCGCTTCGCCGAGCGGGATGTGCCGGACGAAATACGTTTTGAGCGATTGCTCCGGGTAGGCCTCGGCAATCGCGCCGACCAGTTCGGCGATTTCCGCGTGATCGGCCGGGGACGCCCAGACGAGCAACTCATCGACGGCCGTCGGCGAAACGATCGCGCCGGGAAACTGGTATCGAACGACTTGGGCGGCCTGGACGGCCCGGTTCGAGGTGATCCGGTAGACCCGGAGCCCCGATTGGACCGATTCGGCTCCCTCCTGCGTATCGTCGATTCTCCGCGTGCATTTCATCTCCAGTTTTTTGAGGGCGTCGGCAATGTCGTTCTGCTCGATCGCGGTTCCCCAGACGACGACTTTTTCGGGCGTGCTGCCGGGATTGATCGTCGCGGTCGGGACCAATTGACGGAGCAGTGCCGCGACCTGGGCGAAATTCGTCCGGCTCAGCGCGTAGACTTCGAGAAAACGGCGGCCCTGTTCCCGCTGTTCCCGGTAGGCGTTCAAGAAAGCATCGATCCGGGCGTGATCCTCTTCGTTCGCGACGACGATGATGTTTAACTGATCGGCGCCGGGGAGGAGCGTCGCATTCGTAAAACTCCGGTAAACCGCGAGGTAGACGGGCCAATACGAACCGGCGGGGAATCGTTCGAGCGAGTAGTACCGCGGGACCGCCTTCATCGACCCGGGCGTGTCCTTGTCGAGTTCGGCAATCGCCTTTTCGATTTCGAGGTGTTCCAGCGGGGTCGCGAGGGCGACGATCGCATTTTTGGCGTCTCGATACGGATTGCCGGAAACGGTGGAGGCTTCCAGGACGGCGTTCGGGCAAAGACTCTTCAACCATTTCACGAGATCCGGTGCGGCTGAGTTCCGGAGCGGATAGTTCCTGTACACGGTTTGCTGTTCGCCCGGCAACGGCCGGCAGGCATCGTCGATCATCCGCTGGACACGCTCCTTTTTCGAGGCGGGCGCCCAAATCAGTATCTGGTTCGATGCCGCCCCTTCGGTCGGATTGACATCGGGAAACAGGTTGTTGATCGTCGTCAACACTTTCGCCCGGTCGTATCGCGATTCGGCCGGGATCGTAATGACGCCGATCGATTTCTGGCCCGCGGCACTGTTTCCGGCGTTGATTTCCTGGACGGTCGCCCCGATCCGCTCCTGGTCGGCCTCCCGGGCGTACGCGAGGAATTCCCTGTAATTGTCGTAAGCTCCGCGCCGCGTATCGGCCCCCGAGGCGTTATACGTGTAGATTGCCGTCAGGACCGCCGAGGGCGCGATCTGCCGGAGGACGCTTTCAATTTCGTAAAAGTTCGTCTCGTCGAGCGAATAGCGCCGCAGAACCGGCTTCATGCCTTCCTCTTCGCCGACCGCGATCAGTTTTTGCACGGCATCGGCCACCGCCTTCTGGTCTTCCTTGAGCACGAACGCGAACACCGTCCGGTTTTTCGGATCGACTTTGAAATAACCGACTGTTTTGGCCGAACCCGATCCGGGCCGCTGATCATACTGTCGATACCGCGGCATCCGCTGGAGGTAAAACCGGTATCCGAGCTGATAAACGATCGTGTCGGGCGACATCGATTCGGCGTTCGGGACGATGCTGCGCAGCAAACCTTCAAGCATGACCGGATCGGCATTACCGTACGGATAAACATGGAGCACCGGCGCGTTTTCCTCGTCCCGTTTTCCAAGCTGCCCGACCAGGTCCCGGATTTGTTCGTGTTCCCGGGTCCGGGCGAGAACGATCATTTTTTCGGATGCGGCGTCGGCGTAGGTCAGGACATCGGGAACCAGGGCGTCGATGATGTCGGCAAGCGCCGTCGGCTCCATGTTCGGGGCGCCGTACGCAACAAACTTTTCGAGCAGTTCCACGTTTTGCGTTCCCTTGCCGGTTGCGCCCGGATCGCCGGGTTCCTTGTTCGCTTGTTCGACGATCTCGGCGATTTTCACATGTTCCGGAGGCGTCGCCCAGACCAAAATGCGCCGGCTGCGTTCTTCGGGCGTGATTTTCAGGCCCGGGTAAATGTTCAGAATGACCTCTCGCAACGCGTGCGCCTTGATCCCGAGCGTCGGGTAGGCCAGCATCTTCCGGTCGTCGATGTTTCCCTGGATTTTCAAGGTTTCAGCGACTCTCCGCAACACTTCGGGTGTTCCCCGGACAAGCAGCCGGCATCCGGCGGCGTCGGGGAAAAGCCCGGCTTCCGGATGCGCGGCGGCAAGCACCCGCATCACGGTCTCAAGGCTCTCGGCGGCGATCGGGAAGGAACGCAATTCCATGGCGGTGTCCGATCCCTTGCTTGTTTGAATTTGCTTCAACACGCTCGTCAGCAATTGATGCTCGGTCGGCGTCGCCCAGACGGAAAGCTGGCCCGACTTTTGATCGGGAATGATCGCAAGTGTTTTCAATTCCGCTTTTGCCGTCGCCACGAACGCTTCGACCCGGCTTTTTTCAAGATCATCCGCCGGGTAGATCGCGAGCACCGGTTCTTCGAGCGCGGTGTAGGTTGCGACGATTTCCCGGAGCGATTTCGCAAATCGTTCCTGCTCGTCCGGCCGGGCGATCACCATCAGTTGCCTCCCCTCGGGATCCGGACTGACCGTCGCGGTCGGAGCCAGTTGTCGCAACGACGAAACGAGCATCGGCGAAGGACGTGATTCGAGCTTGTAGAAACGGACCGTCGGGTCGTTCGGTCCCGGTTCCGCCGGATCGAGCAGTGCGATCAGCTCGGCGACTTTTTTCCGTTCCTCGTCCCGACCGTCGATGAGGATCGATTTCGTCCGGTAATCGAACGTCGGGTTGACGCCGGGATACATCCGGTAAACGACGGAAAGAACCGAGTACGGTTCGGCCCGGCGAAGCGTGAACCGCTCGACGCCGCGCGCCTTGATTTTCGCTTGAAGCTCCGCGACCGCGTTTTCAGCGTCCTTCATTTCCGCGACCGTTCCCCAGAGGATCAGGCGTCCACCCTGCGGGTCGGCGAAAAGACGGACGTCGGGACGCGTGGAAGTGAGAACCGTTCGTGCCGCGTCCAAGGTTTCCGTTTCCAGCTCGAAAACGCGGAGCACCGGCGGTTGCGTCGCATCACCCGTCCGGAGCCGGTCGAGCGCGGTACTGAAAAGCCGGTGGTCGGTCGGCGTTCCCCAGACGCTCAAGCGGTCCGACCGATCCGGTTCCGGGACGATCGAAAGAGTCGGCAATTGGGTTTTCGCGGTTTTCAGGAAGGTGGTCGCCCACGTTTTTTGCGAAGGGGTCGCCGTATAAACGACCAGGACCGGTTCTTCCGGAGCGGTATAACTCGCGAGGATCGATTTGACATTCTTAGCGAGTTCCTCCTGCTCGAACGGCTTCGCGATCACCATGATCTGCTTCGCGGGCATATCCGGGTAAATCCGGGCGGTCGGCGCCAGTTGCCGGAACGAAGCGAGCAATACCGGCGTCGGTTCGGTATCGAGGGCGTAAAACCGGACGACCGGATCGTTTTCACCCGGCTCGGCGGGGTCCAGCGACGCGATCAGTTCGCCGACCTGGTCGAGCGTGTTGCCATAACCTTCGACGATCAAATCGCCGCTCGCCGCTTCAAGGGTCGCCATCGTCGAGGGGAAAACACGCCGGACGCTCGCGACGACGGTGGTCGGCTCGCTTCGTTTCAGGGAAAAACGGCGGACCTTTTTCGGTTCCGCTTGCGTGAACGATTCGGCGAGCGATTTCATGGCGTCGCCGATGATGGCATGCTCCTCGGCGGCCAGGAAGACGAAGACTTTCCGTTGCTCGGAATCGACCCGGAAAATACCCGAGTTCCCGGACGCCGTCCGTCGTGCCGCCCGAAGCGCCCGGCGGGGATTGTAACCGTAAAGCCGTTCGATCCGGTACTGGTAGCCGAGGCGGTTCACCAGGTCGTCCGGCGAGGTCGATTCAGCCTCGGGAACGATGTTGCGGAGCGTCGATTCGACCATGACGGGATCGGCGTCCCCGAAAGAATAAACGCCGAGCGTGAAGCGTTTGGTTTCATCCGGAGTTTCCAATCGGGCGATGATCGTGTCGACCTTTTCGAGGATTTCGTCCGTTCCCCAGACAAGGAGCCGGGAACCTTCCGTATCGGCGATGAGGACCGCTTCGGGAACGGCGATCGCGAGCGTTTCCTCGGCAAGCCGGGAATGGCTCAACACCAGCGAAAATGCTTTGAGCGACCGTGCCGGCTCCCCTTCCCGGCCGGCTTCGAACTGTTGGAGAACGGCGGCCAACAGTTTATGTTCCGATGGTTTCGCCCAGACGGACAGTCGGCCCGGCGTTTCGTCTTGCAGAATCGCGAGGCTCTTGAGATCCGCGGCGGCGGCCTGGACGAACAGGTCGATCCGTTTGCGGTCCGCTTCGTTCACCGTGTAAAGAAACAGCATGTTCTCTTCCGGCGCAGTGAAGGATTCGACGATGTTTTTCAGATTGGAAGCAATTCGCTCCTGCTCCGTCGGCGTCGCGAGGACCATGAGTTGCCTGGCGTTCGGATCGGGCACGATACGCGCGGCGGGAACCAGTCGGGCAAGCGCATCCGTCAAGACGGGCGTCGGTTCCGAATGCAGCGCGTAAAACCGCACGACGGGATCGTTCGGGCCCGGATCCGCGGGGTCGAGTATCTCCTTCAAGGCGGTGATCTGCTTGAGGACGCCGGGTCTCGCCTCGACGATGATCGCCCGATTGGCGACGTCGTAACTTACCTGGGCGGCCGGATAGGGATGGAATCGGTAAATCGTCAGGATTACCATGTACGGTTCGGCGCGGTGGAGCGGCAACCGGAGGAGGCGTTTCGCGGCTCCCCCCTCCGTTCGAAGGTTCGCGACCGCCTCGCCGACGATCTTTTGCTCTTCCCCGGTTCCCCAGACGATGAGCTGCGCGCCGGTCGCGTCGTAAGTCAGTTTCGCCCGGGGAACGAGTTTTTGAATATCCTGGACGAACGTTTGCGCATTGGCGGCGCCGACATCCATCGGGAAGGCTTTGAACGAACGTTTCGGCCGACCGGGATCGGGCGTGTCAAGCTGCTGGAGCAACAGTTCGACCGCCTCCTTGTCTTCGACGGCAACCCGGATCAGGAGCCGGTCGTTCCCGCTGTCCGGCGTGATTTTCGCATCGGGATAAAGATCGGCGATCAACGTCGTCGCGGTCGCCGCATCGACATGTTCGGGGGCGAAAACAAGCATCTCCGACTTGTCGGGCGCGTTCACGTCGATCATGGCACGGATCGTTTCGATTTCCGACGCCGTCCCGTGAACGATCGCCTGCCGGTTTTCGGGATCGACGACGACGGTGGCGGCCGGTGCGATCCGGGGAAAGGAATTGACGACCGCGGGTGTCGGGAGACGCTTGAGCGGAATCAACCGGACTTCCCGGGCGACACCTTTGTCGAGATCGCCGAGCACCTGCCGCAGCACGTCAACCGTATCGGCCGGGCCGTAGGCGACCAAGGCGTTCCGGGCGTAATCGATGGTCAATTCCAACGTCGGGAACACCCCTCGAAGGAGTTGGTAGACCGTCGCCGCACTGCCTTGTTCCATCGGGAAAACCGCGATGATCGATTCGGGAACGGAGGTTTCCTCCGTGCCGGGGGCGAGCCCGGTGATTTCCCCGACCAGCTTTCGGATGCTTTCATGTTGCTTGGGCGTTGCGAGAATCGAGATGCCGTTCGTCCCGGCTTCATTCAGTTCGAGAACACCCTTGAGTTCCGCCGACTTCATCGCCGAGACGGCCAGTCGCAGCCGGGTAAGTGCCGGACCGGCAAGGCGGTAAACGACAAGGGAACGGCCTTCGACCGGCACGACCGCCGCATCGATTTGGGCGACGGCTTCGGCAATCAGCTTGTGTTCGGGCGGTGTCGCGACGACCAACAGCCGGCCTTCGGTTTCGTCGAACACGGTTTTGACATCGGAAACGGCGGAACGGATCATTTCGACCGTTTCGGCATCCATCTTCTTGTTTGCGTCGGTAAAACGATACAGTTTGACGACCGGTTGTTCTTCTTCGGCCAGGTTTGCCGAAGCGTCTTTGAGCGAATCGATCAGGGCCTTGATTTTGACATGGTCCCCGGCCGTTGCCAACACGACGAGCTTGCCGTTGATCGGGGTTTCCGAAACGAACACGCCGGGCGTGCTCAGCCGGATCAGGTTCGCGAGTTCTTTCGGCACGGAACCGGCTTCGTCCAGCGGATTGATTCCCGATGGGCTGAGTCCCGATGGACCGATTCCCGGCGCCGCGGCGGCCGAACCCGGGCGGATACGACCGGTCCGTGAAAGTTGCCAAAGTTGCCGGGGCGACATCGGGAGTAACGTGTCGATCGGGTACGTCGCGATTTCCCGTTTGAGTTCGGTTCCTTCGAGGCTTTCAAGGAGATCGACGAGCGACTTGATTCCTTCATGCTCGGCCGCCCTCGCGTAAAGATACAGGTGCGGCATGGTCCCGATACGAAGGGACTTGGCTTCCGGGAAAAACGTTTTGAGAATGCCGTCGGCTTCGGCGGCGTCGATTTTATTGAAAGCGTAAACCTGCCAGGACGGCGGCGCAGGCGGTGCGGGCGGCGCAGGCGCTTCGTGAACACCCTCGATCACTTTCTCGATGATCCGCAAAACGCTTGCCGTATCGGTAACCAACAGTGAATTCCCGGTCAGCGGAATGATATGGCAATACGGTCCCTTGAACGGCTCGATGGTCTGGAGAACCAGCGACCGATTGCGACGGCCAAGCGGAAAAACGACGCTGACGTATTCGAATTCCCCGCGTTCCGAAAGCTCTTCCGGCTTGATTTTAGGAAGAAACTGGGCGGGAATCCGGCCTTTTTTCAGGTTGAACAGCATCAACATGCGATCATTTCGCAACAACGCATACCCGTTCGTCTGAAGGACGCCGTTGAGTTTATCGATCGCTTCGCCGGGCGTGTATTCGCGCGAATCGGAATACGTGAACGTTCCCGGGGGCGGCGCATCCATGATTAGTTGCAATCCGGCCTGCCGGGCAAACAGTTCGAGAACGTCGGCCCATTTCTGCCCCTGAAAAATAAACCGCATCTTCTTTTCTTCGAATACTTTCGGCCAAAGTTTCTGCTGTTCGGGATTTAACACTTCGGCAAGTTTCGTTTCGCTTTCGAGAATGATCGGCTCCCACGATTCTTCCCGAGCGGCAGCCAGCTTCCGGGCACGTTCGGCAAGCAAACGCTGAACCTCGGCGCGTTGCATGTCGGTCAATCCCAGTTTTGCGGCGATTCCCGGGTAAATCAGGGACGTGTAACTTTTCGTGGGATCGAACTTCTCCCATTTCAGCGGCGTTTTTTCCTCGGTGGGTGTCGGCGGAACTGATTCGTCGACGGGAACCGGGGCGTGCTCTTCGACAGCCGGTGCGGCAGGTTGATCGGCCGGAGAAGTTGGTGTGGCTGTTTCCGGAAGTGTCGGCACGAGAATGTGTTCCGCCGTAACCTCGGGAGGAGCCTGGGCAGGCGGAGTCTGTTCGACAGCGGGCACGGCGGGTGGCCGGACGGATTCCTGTACCGGTTCCTGGGCATGGATGGGCATGACCAGGCAACAGAGAACGATCAGAAAACAGCGATTAATCGGGATCGCATCGGCGCAGTGCTCAATCCTGAAGGTATTCATGATGACAACCCTTTCCCGACAACCCTTTTCATGAGCGGTCGTTGCTATACAGGCGATTCGAGTGGAAAACGAGTCCGGCTTCCGTGTAACACCCGGCCCCATCATATCAAATCATCCGAAAGGATGCCATCTGACCAAGAAATATCGACAAAATCTCCGCAAAGCCGCCAATCATCCCGTCTTATCCATTACATGCAATGAAACCGGTCCGGCATATCCGGCCTTGTCGCTACGATTCTTGGTTTCGCGATTATTGAGATTCTCATCACAAAGGATACAACGGACACCGCCGGTCTCGCAAATCCTCTACATACCGGAGTTGGCCCCGTTTTCCGCTCCAACCAGGAACTCCAAGAACGTAATCCAAGAGAATGATGACCGAAACTTTTTCCCCGACGCCGTCCGACCCGGAGAGGACGTGACGGGCGGTTTTCTGACCGATCAGGTCACCGATGCGATCTTGGTGCGATCCATCGGACCGGTTCCAACTCAAACGGGACGAATTGGCGATTGACGGCCTGATCCCGGAAGATGTCAACGCGATGACCGAAACGGCGATGCAGGGAACGGAGACGACGCAAATCCTTGAAGGAAAACGCAATGTCAATGTGCTGCTCCGTGTTTCCGACGCCCACCACGAGAACTTGGAAGCACCGGCTCGAATGCCGATTCAGACGCCGAACGGACAGCTATACTGCAAACGGCCTGAAACTGTTCCCGCGAACAATCGCCTGCCGCTCGAATGATTCACGCAAATACTTACATTAACAAAAGTTGAGGGCGTGTGAGTGCGGCAGGCAGACTTGACCAAATGTCCGTTTCCATCGCGTTCCCAATATACTTCCATTTCGTTCCCATCTCATTCGTTATGTAAGGAGAGTCCTTCACGAAGGAAATGCCGGTCAAGGCGGGCAAGCACCGCGTCGCACCGGTAATGATGACCACGCTCACCGCGTTTTCATATTGGCTTTTCCACCTTAACAGACCGCGAGCGTGCCGCATTCGATCCGGGCAAGTTCGGCGAGCGGTTCAGGATATTTTTCGGCCGGGAATTGACTCGACGGCGAAAGCGGCGGTGTAAAACCCCGCCGCCGGAATGCCAAAGCGGATTCGAACCGACGGATTCAAGCCGAAAAATTCAGCTCGGTTCTTTCTCAGCCCCGTTCCTTTTCAGCCCAGTTCCTTGAGAGCTTTGAGCGCCCGGACGCGAATCTTCTTGTGGGCGGGCTTGGCCGGACGGTCGTACAACTCGCCCGTCAGCGGATTCTTGACACCCTTTTTCGCGGGTTGCGCCTTGACCTGCTTGAGATCGATCTTGATCAGGCCCGGCAACACGAACGCTTTAGCGCCCTTTTTGTCGAAACTCTTCTTGATTTCCTCGGTCAGCGCGTCGAACACGGCGGCTACATCCTTCTTGGGCAACTCCGTCACGGCGACGATGTTGGCAATGATTTCGGATTTCGAGAGCGGCTTCTGGGCGGCGGCTTTCTTTTCGGATTTGGCCATGGAAAAAACTCCTCCTTAACGAGATGGTTACGGGAAAACGAACTTCGACCATTTTACACCGAAGCCGGGTGCTCGCCGCACGGGCGGTTGGCTCCCGGCCGCGAGTACACGGCGGTCGCCCATGAATCGACGTTGAATCATGCTCCTGCCCGGTGGGCAGCGTCGTTTCCGACGGGCAGGTTACACAAAATGTCGGCTTCGGGAATTTCAATGGCCTTCAGTATACTGCGTTCATCGTTGAAAACAAGTCCCACTCGTGTTTTTTCGGTATAATGAAACCGGAATTCCCGTATCGTGACCGCCAATCGTGACCGCCAAGGGATCGCGATTCCCCCTTCGCTCAATCATGGCGTTCGGCACACGACCCGGGCGAATCCCCTGGTACGGTAACCGTAGACTGGAAACGCGATGAAAAACGAACATTCGGTCAAGTCCGCCTGCCGCACTCACTCGCCCCAACCCCCGTTTATATAATGACATAAACGGATCGTTCGAGCGGCAGGCGATTGTGCGAGGGAACAGTTACAGGCCGTTTACAGTATATCCATTTGGCGGCAGGTCTCCTCTTCGCCTTCGAGAAACCCGATCCCGATGGAAACGGCCCGGAGTGGCAAGGGGCCGAGCCGGTCACGCATGATTTTCACCGCATCCTTCACGGTGCACACGATTATTTCAGCCCCGGCATGTTCGGCGGCGCGAACCAGTTCCCTCATATCCGCATCGGTAAAACGATGATGATCGGGATACGTTTGGAATGCCGCGATCCGTGTGCCGCACGATTCGAGCGTCCGCCTGAAACCGTCCGGATTGCCGATCCCGCAAAAAGCGAAAACGGTTGTTTCCCGGAGGTTTTCCAAGGGTTCCTGAAGAAAGGGTTCTCGAAGGGTGTTGGACGAACACGGATTTCCGGACGGACTCGTCGGGTTCGCAACCAGACCGAGGAGACATTCAGGACGATGGACGATCTCTCCCCAGTGGGCTTCCGGGGCAAAGCGGCGAACGTATTTCCGGATACGGCGACGCTCGTCTCCATCGACTTGATCGGCACGGGAAAGCAAGACGATGTCGGCCCTTTTCAGGCCGGCGAGCGGCTCACGAAGTGTTCCCCTGGGAAAAACGTGATCGAATCCGAACGGTTCCAGGGCGTCGATCAACACGATATCAAGATTACGGCCGATTCGCCGGTGCTGAAAGGCGTCGTCAAGGATCAGGCAATCGATCCGGCTGTTTTCCAGCAATGCGCGGGCCGCGGCGATCCTGTCGGCGTTTTGAAGATGCGGCACATTCGGCAAACGTAGCGCCAACTCCTTTCCCTCGTCGTTGAGCGCATGCCAACAGGCGGTCCCGTCGCCGATGTTTTCCGTCGTTTTCCCGCCGTAACCGCGACTGATTAATCCGACGTGGAGTCCCCGTCCGGAAAGGCGTTCGGCAATCCAGGCGACCAAGGGCGTTTTGCCGGTTCCGCCGAGCGTCATGTTGCCGACGGAAATCGCCGGAACGGCTGGAAACGTCGTCAAACCAAGCGGATAATCGTACGCGAGATTGCGGATGCCTACGATCGCGGTGTACGGCAACTCCGCGCATTCGAGAAGCAACCGCGTCATGGAAGCGGAAATTCCCCGCCGTTTGCCGGAAATCAATTCGCGAAACGCTTTTCCATCCATCATGCGACTCTTTCGTGAATCAACACACTTTCGCGTGAAACGACTTGATGATATCCCACGCTTCTTTCGGCGATTCGGTGAACGTGAACAGATCCAGGTCGTCCCGGTCGATCACCCCGGTTTCGAGAATGTAATCGAAATCGACACATTTGCGCCAGTACGATTCACCGAAAAGGATGATCGGGATCGGCTGCATCCGATTCGTCTGTCGCAGCGTGAGCGCCTCGAAAAGTTCGTCGAAGGTCCCGAAGCCGCCGGGCGCGACGACCAACGCTTTGGCCCGGAGCAGGAAATGAAGTTTGCGGATCGCAAAATAACGGAACTGAAAGCAAAGTTCGGGTGTGATGTAAGGATTGGGACGTTGCTCGAACGGCAGCTTGATGTTGAGACCGATCGAAATCGCGCCGGCCTCGAATGCGCCGCGGTTGGCCGCTTCCATGATTCCGGGACCGCCACCGGTACAAATGACGTAATCCAGCCGACCGTTTTCCAAGGTGTCGTTTTCCAGGGCGTTTTTGTTTCGAGCGAGGTTTTCGAAGGAAACGATCCGGGCAAACTCCCGGGCCTGCTCGTAGTAAGGACTCATTGCGAGCATGCGTTTCGCGTGTTCGAACGTCTTGATCGCCTCCGGTGAATCGGGGGCTGCGCGCAAGGCGTTCCCGGCTTGAAGCATCGCGGCTTCAGCATCCTCTTTCGACGGAACGCGGGCGCTTCCGAACACGATAACCGTCGAACGAACGCCGTATCGACGCAAAAACCATTCCGGTTTCTCATGTTCCGCCTGGATGCGAAGCCCGCGGGCCGAGTCGCTTTCCAGGAAGCCGCGATCGCAATAGGCGATTTCATAGCTGGGCGAACCGAGCATCCGTTGCGAATCCGGCAACGATCCCGGTTCCGATTCGACATGATTTTCCAAATGATTTTCGAAATGTTTTTCAAAAGGAAGCGTAATTTCCATCATGGGGCGACCTCGTGTTGTTGAAGCAAAAAAAAACGATACAATAGGTCGATACATTGGGCTTTCCCGTGCAAGTCGCATTCCCGGGGAACCGTCGTTCCCGCGGCTTGCCAAAATATACTGAAAGCCATTGAAATTTCCCGAAGCCGACGATTTAGGAGCCTGCCTACCGGAAACGACACTGCCGAAGGTAAACAGGCGGTTTGACCGGAAAACTCAACCGGCTTCGGTATAACAGTTTCCGCAAAACGATGGCACACATTTCATGAACGGTCGCATCCATTATCTGGGACCCGAGGAAACGTTCACCCAACAGGCGGCGTTGTCGTTGAAACGCCGGGGCGGCGGCACGTTTGAATTGGTTCCGGCCAAAACACTTTCCCAAGCTATTCTCAGGACTTGCGAGCATGACGGCGATTTCGCGGTTCTCCCGTACTACAATCTTCACGAAGGTTTGGTCCAGGAAACGCTCGACCTGATTACGGAGCGTCAATTGACCGTTCGCGCCGCCGAAAGAATTCCCGTCCGCTTTGCGCTGGGCGGTTTTCACGGCGGTTCTCACAAGGGAGCACCGGCCCGTTTGCCCGATCCGTCCGAAACGGCCGAAATTTTTTCCCATCCCAAGGCGATTGCCCAGTGTTCGGTTTATCTGCATTCGTTTTTTCCACAAGCGGAATACCGCGAACTCGGGAGCACCGCTTCCGCCGTGGAACGTGTCGCCGAGACCCGCTCCGGCTTCGCAATCGCGCGATGCGAGGCGTTTGAAAAACGTTCGGTCCCCATTCTCGCCGAGAACATCGGCAATCGTCAATACGGTCGGACCAATTTTACGGAGTTCCTCCTGATCGGTTTCCCCGATCGGCCGGGCACGACGCGTTTCCCTTTCGCCGCAACGGAGCCGAACCGCACGATGATCGCCGTGATTCCGACACTCGATCGTGTCGGTCTACTTGCCGATATTCTTGGACAGGTCGCCTTTTTCGGTATCAACCTGCTGAAAATTCATTCGCGACCCGCGCTTTCCGACCATAAAACGGAGCATGATCCTCAAATGTTTTATCTTGAAATGGAAACCCGAACCGATTCCCGGGAATTCCGCCTGTGCCGCGATTCGCTCGAATTGCGATTATCCCGCAGCGGACCTTCCGGAACCGAAGGTGTCGTTCGCGTCCTGGGCGAGTACCCGTTGTTCAGTTGATTCCATGCATCATCCGTTTCAGTTTCGGCGCCAACAGGAGCGCGATTACGCCGATAATGAAGGGGATGAGCCCCATGAGCAGGAAAAAGTCGGCCAATCCTTTTTCCTTGCCGAAAAAGAAATGGACCCCTTCGCCGGAACCGAACATGCGTGCCAACTCACCGGCAAGCAGGTAGGCGATGCTGCTGGCCATGAACCAGACCCCCATGAAAAACGAGGCGTACCGGGCCGGTGCGAGTTTCGTCACCATCGACAATCCGACGGGGGAGAGGTAAAGTTCCCCCCAGGTCGAAAAGAGATAACACCAAATCAACCAGTGCGGTCCCGCCTTGCCGTGCGAGAGTTTCGCTTCGACCGCTCCCGGGATCATCAGGAAAAACCCGACCGAGAGCAGGAGAAGCCCGATGGCGAATTTCATCGGCGTGCTCGGTTCGATGCCCCGCGCCGCGAGGAAAAGCCAGATTGCCGTAAAAATCGGGACGAAAACGACGATCCCGAGCGCGTTGACCGACTGGTACCAGGTTGTCGGGAAGGTATACAATGTTTGCCCCGGGACGAAATGCCGATCGACACGGAGCCTTTTTTGATAGATGTCCTCCAGCGCCGCTTGAATGTCTTTGCCGTTTTCACCCTGTTCGAAAGCAAGCAAGGCATTGATCGCCCCGGTGATGTTTTCTTTGCGTTTGGCCAGTTGTCCGAGTTTTTTATCCCGCTCGGCGTCCTCGGGCAGCGTCAGCTTGGACTTTTCGAGTATTTCCTCGACACGTTCCCGCAACCGGGTCCCGGTGATTTCGTCGTTAAAAGCCGAAATATTCAGGGCATGAACCTCTTCCGCTTCCGGAGAACCGGGCCCGACCACGACTCTCAGTGCTTCCAACAATTCCCCGGCGACCTCGCCGTCATCCTCCTGAACGGCTTTATCGAGCGCGTCGAGGGCTGCCTGGATGTCGGGATCCTCGCTTTTTTGCAAGCGTTCGAAGAGACCGACGGCGATTGCCTTGAGTTCGGTCACCTGGACCTCAAGCGGTCGGTCGTCTTTTTTTACTTGGAAGGCAAAGAGTTTCGCCGTCCGTTTTCCCCACGGTTCCCGAACGACGGTTTCACCGGCTTTATGCAATTGTTCCTCAAGCGCGCGACCCCGGTTGACCGCCGACTCGAATTCCACGACGTCCTCGTTGTTCAAATAAAGGTCTTCCAGGATGATTTTCGGCGTTTTTTCGACGATTGATTCGGCGATGGAGCGGTCGGTCTGGTTTTTCGCGAACACGTTCAGCGAGGAACCGGCCTGTTCGAACGAAACCCAAAACGCGATCACGAAAAGCGAAAGAATGATGATGACGAACATCCGGTCCCAATCCTGTTTGCCGATCGGCCGGGTTTGTTCGTACTGCGCTTTTTCCAATATCGCTTTTTCTTCCGGACCGAGTTTGACATCCGGATCGTGTTTGACCGGCGCCATCCCGATTCCTTTCAGATAAAAGGAACCGAACACCATGAACGTGATGAGCCCGAAGATCATTCCGAAACCGGCAATCAGGAAACCGAGATGATAACCGTATTTTTCGGCCACCGTTCCAGCGACGAGCGGCGAGAGGAAGGCGCCGATGTTGATTCCCATGTAAAATATTGAAAAGGCGGAATCCCGCTTGATATCACCGGGAGCGTATAACTGGCCGACCATGACGGAAATGCACGGTTTGAAAAAACCGTTTCCGACAATCATGAGGCCCAGGCCGACGTAAAACATCGCCAAGGCCGTCGGATCGGTCGCCATGGTAATCTTGACGCCGCCTCCGATGCGAATGAACTCGGTGGCCGCGAGAAAGAATTCTCCCAAGGCCATGAGGCCCCCGCCGAGGACGACACAACGACGTTGGCCGAGAAAACGATCCGCGATCCAGCCGCCCACGAGTGGAAGAAAATAAACCAGGCAGGTGTAGACGCCGTAAAGGCGATAGGCGTCCGCTTCCGACCAGCCGAAACCGGGGGTTTGCTCGTTCGTGGAAACATCGACCAGATACAGTACGAGAATGGCCCGCATCGCGTAGAAAGCGAAACGTTCCCACATCTCGGTCGTAAAGAGAACCCAGAGGCCGGTCGGATGCTTTTTCGGATAATCGTTCATGGAACACGTCTTGTAAGGATTGCGGCGTCGACACGGAAACCGGGGCGATCATACCAAAAGCCTCTCGGCGAGGCAACGCCAATTTCCCTTGATTTTCGCCGTTTTGCCGATCTTCAGATAAAACAGGAATGCGGGTACAACGAGGGTGCGCTGGACTTCCGAGGTCTACCGCGCGGCGTAGCCGCCGTCGCATTTCATTAGACTTGTTCCATAACCTACGCAGCGAGTTCGGCGTTGAGAATCGCACAGACAAGTTTGGTGCGTAACTCATGCCGACGCCTGCGGTTACGATACGGATACGACATTAGTTTGAATGCTTTAATCTTCGCATTGATGTTCTCGATCACGATCCGACGCCGCGATAATTCCTTGTTAAACGCCTTTTCCTCGTCCGAAAGCTCACCCTTTTTTTTCTTTTTGATCGGAATCAAGCTACATTCGTGATACTCCAAAATGCCCTGGTAGCCGCTGTCCGCCAAAATCATTGCCGATAAAACGTACAATAACAAAAGCGATTCCTTGCACAGTCTGAAATCGTGAACACTTCCCATCGCCTCGTCGACGTCGTAAATTATTTTTGTTTCAACATCAACAATGACTTGCGATTTGACCGTATGCCTTTTTTTCTTGCCTGAATAGTAATCCTCCTGCTTTTTTGGGGACGTTCGATCGGATGCTCATGTATTTTCACAAGCACAGCATCAATCGCCACTTCTTTGGGAGACGTGTTTTCCAGTGCTTTTTTACCGGGCAATTGAAACCTTCCATCGGCGGACAGGGTGTCTTCGACCCAATGGATGGAGCGGCAAACGCTACTTTTTGCACAATGATAGTCGTCGGCAATGGACTCCATCGTGACATATTCTCGGTAGTATTTCAGGGTGATGAGCAGTTTATCACCGGGCGACAGGTCGTTCGGTTTGCCGCCGGGCTTGTGAAGTTTTTCGTGTTCCGCCTTCAACATTTCGAGCATGGTGAGAAAAACAGGCTTTGTCGTACCGATTCCCGCTTAAATTTTTCGTCATTCCACTGCAATTTTTTGTCCACTCGTTCCATTTTGCCGTCCTTGACATGATTTTGGTTGACTTTGGGGCGAAATCCCGCCAGGATCGCCCCAGTGCCGCCAGAATAGCAACTTTACGGTTATGGAACAAGTCTAATATTTGCGGGTCCGCGACAGCGACTTTACGAGGGCGGCCAACTGGCAGGAAAAGACACCCGATCTGAATGGATCGATTCCGAAAAAGCCGTCCCCTGAAGGAGATACGGATCAAGGAACAAACCCGGGAATGACCAGTAATGACGTGAACTAAAATTTCAGCTGTACGGGCGAAAATTTCTGCTGTACGGACTGAAGTCCTTCGCACACCATTTCAGATTTGATGCGATACGCTACTGTTTTTCAACCTTGAAATTGTCGCCGCCGTCCCTCGGTTCGCTGCC
>QMCD01002622.1_pt1 | contig 16721 bp, 12 predicted proteins | sample 1821841 | NCBI WGS metagenome assembly QMCD01 (sample SAMN01991225, study PRJNA193472) | Termite gut metagenome, whole genome shotgun sequencing project. | isolation source: worker | host: Macrotermes natalensis | reverse complement strand
CCAAATCTCAAATTCTTTCAGAATTTTTGTGTCCAAAAACGTGCAGTCTGCTTTACAAGTAAACTTGTAGCAGCCTTCTCGTTTTCAGCCACGACCCTTTCAGGGTCTGAGATTTTTGGTCGCGAGGACAAACCGCGCGAAGCGCGGTAGTTACGTTTGAGAGAGAATTTGTCAAGAACTCGTTCTTGTAAAAATTAACGAGCAAATGGAACTGAACGCTGAAAGCGTTGACCTCGCGCAAAATATGGAGATACGAACGTATCTCCCAAAAGTTTTTGGTGCCGCTTTTCACTAAAAAGCGGCGGTCTTAGAAAGGTCTTGAAAAACAAAAAGCGACGGTCTTGAAAAAAGGTTTTAGAAAGAAACAGCGTTATCTGTTTCGTCCGATGAGGCTTGCGGCATAGTCGCGTAGGGATTCAAATCGGGATCCGGGGATGAACCCGCATGCCTCTTTGAAACGGATGTTGATTTGGTGCTGCGTGACATCCGGAATATCGTAACGATCGTAAATGGTCTTCACGGCGGCGATTTTCTCGGTATCGGCGAGCGTGACGTTCGTGGACGTCTCCCGTAAAACGCGTTGCTCGTCGGGGGTCGCACGTCGATATGCCGTCACCATCAGATAGGTTTTCTTGCCTTCCAGAATATCACCACCGATCTTCTTGCCGAGTTGCTCGTCGCCATAGCTGTCCAGCCAGTCATCCTGCAACTGGAATGCCTGTCCGAGCGCCATGCCGAAACGCTCCAGCTGCTCGCACTCCGACATTGACGCCCCTGCGATGTATGCCCCTATGGCGAGGCTTCCGGAGAGCAGGGCGGCGGTTTTGAGCCCGATCATCTGCATGTACTCCTCGACCGTAACCGTGTCACGGGTCTCGAAATCCATGTCGTACTGCTGTCCCTCGCACACTTCGAGCGCCATGCGGTTGAACCGTTCCAACACCCACGGTTGTCGTTCGGCGGGGAGTTTGGCGAGTTGTTGATAGGCGCTGATGATCATCGCGTCGCCTGATAGTATCGCCACATTCTGCCCCCATTTGGCGAACACGGACGGAGCTCCGCGACGCACGGCGGCATTGTCCATAATGTCGTCATGAAGCAACGTGAAGTTGTGAAACACCTCCACCGCGGCAGCGGCAGGCATGACTCGAGACGCGTCGCTCCCGAACGCCTCGCACGCCAACAGCAGCAACACGGGACGCAACCGCTTTCCGGATTGCCGGAGCGAATACCCTATCGGTTCATACAGTTTGGACGGCTCCGCAGGGTATCTGAGGTCATTCAGATACCCCTCGAAACGGGACAAAATCGTGTCGTTCTTCAACGGTACGGATCTTTACGATTGCTTCACGCAACGGACGGACATAGTCGATCCTCCGGGGTGATAGCCCACGTGCGCGACAGACATACTCATGTCGTTATCGGATAAATAAAGAGCACAACTTCCATAGAGATGCTCTCCCCCAAAAGGGAGGGTTATCCAAACTCCCACGGACGTTCCTCCATAAAGAGGGTTCCCCTTCCCCATTTCGAGATCGAGAGCACCGGAAGGGAGGCGATTGCCCGCAAAGGGCAGAAAGATTGTGTCTCCCGTCTGTTGGTCCTCGAAAGACCAGCCTTCGACATCGAATTGATAGGTCCATTTATTGGATACCTGTTCGCCGAACAACGATTCGAGTTCCTCTATTACGGGCATACGCCACCCCTCAGGGCACGGATCGTTCGCCGATTCCCACGTCGACTCCGGAGTGAGGTCGTAAGAAGCTCCATCCCACACGGCTCCGGCGGGTGACGACACAAGCGGATTGGTGGAGCTCCATCCCACGCGGCGGTTGAACTGGTAGTACATGCCGTAACCTCCGGGTGTGGCGGTAAAAGTGCCGGGTGCATCGACGTTGCACTGTGCCCAGGTGACACCGTTGATCGTCACACCCTGCGTGTAATCCGTTCCGTCGCCGGGATCTCCGTCACCCGGATCCCCATCTCCATCCCCGGTTTCGAGGACGAACATCGCCCGTATCTCCACGCGTTTCGCAGGCATGATGAACGACGCGGGATTGTCCTTCACGTTGGAGAGGATGACGCTTCCGCTCATCACTTTCCACTCGCTGAACACATATTCTCCCTTCGGAGTGGCACTCAACGTACCCATCTCGCCGGCGGCATATTCCGACTTGTCGGCACGTGCGGTACCGTCGCCATCGGCTGTCAGGGTCATGATGTAGGTTGTCGGGGCAGGGGTCGTGTTTCCGTCGTCCGTGCCGTTCACACTCACGTTGCAGGAGGCGAGTGCCACAGTCGCCCATAAAATCAAGATCTTCTTCATTGGGTTGTAGTTTTCGTATTTTCTACATTTACTTCAATGCGATTTCGGAGGAACCGACACGGAACCCGTCGCAATAGACATCTATGCGATACCGTCCCGGCTCGAAGCCCTTGCCGGCGTAGAACACACCCACCCCGAGGTCGTCGTTCTGATAGTCCACTTCACGCACCGCAGAGAAGGGGATCTCCTGTCCCTCGAACTTGAAGGTGGCCATGGTCTCGTTGGGCAGCAGGAATCCGTCGGGCGCCACGACACACACGTACACTGCCCTTTCACCCGGTACGGCGAGTGCGTTGGCGGTGAGGGTGAAGTCGACCCGCAGGCGTGCGGCGTTGCGCACACGCGTCACGGGATTACCGCGTTGGTTCAGGGCCGTCAGCGTGATGCCGCGCGCTTGGATCACCGATCCCTGACGCACTTTCGTATTCAGCTCCAGCGCCTTCTCCTCGGCCATTTCGGCACGGGTCATCGCTGTGGCGATCTCCTTGCGGTAGCCCACGTTCTCGTCCAGCAGTTGCTTGTTCAGCGTGTTGAGCGAGTCGATCTGACGGATGTAACCGCGCATGATCGTGCGCAGTGTCGCCACCTCTTTCTCATACTGTTTGACTTTCGCCAGGTTCCAGGATCGCTCCTTGGAGAGGCGTTGCATAAGCGAATCGGCCCTCAATCTTTCGACACCCATCTGCACAGCCAGCGTGTCGTTGGTGAATTGCAGGTCGTCGAACTCCATCATCAGTTCGCTGAGGTTGTTGCGTATCGAGTCGCGGTCGCCGGCCAACAGTTCCAGATCGGCTTTCTGGCGGTGATGGATGCTGAAGTAGAGCACCGACAGTGCGGCCAGGATCACAGCCAGGATGATGATTACGATGCGGTAACCGGCAATGGATTTTCGCGCGTCACCGCCCTGATTACCACCCTGATGATAGTCGTTTTCGTTGTATGCTTCCATAGCTTTGGGGATATGCTTAATGTGCGAATATATACAATTTTTATGAAATAGCCGAAAAATCCTTCGTGATCCACGACCCATCGCCATTCACGCCCGCTTTGGGCTTCATGAGATTCGACAATCCGGCATGCATGGGCGCTTCGAGACGGGGGTCCGATTCAAGGATCGCCGCGGCGAGGTCACGCGTGTGGGTGAGAATCTGCACATCGGCCGTCGGGTTGGCGATTTTCAGGTCGAACGTGGAACCGCTCTGCATCGTGCCGCTCACATCGCCCGCACCACGCAACCGCAAATCCATCTCAGCCAACTGGAATCCGTCGTTCGTGTCGCACATCGCCTGCAGCCGCTGTTTCGACACGGTTGAGATCTGGTGTTTCGACATCAGGATACAGTACGACTGTTCGGCACCGCGACCGACACGTCCACGCAGCTGGTGCAGTTGCGACAGGCCGAACCGTTCGGCCGATTCGATCACCATCACCGACGCGTTCGGTACATCGACACCCACCTCGATCACCGTCGTGGAGACCATAATGTGCGCCTGTCCGGTTTTGAACTGCCGCATCGACTCCTCCTTGTCATCGGGACGCATCTGGCCGTGGCAGATCGTGGTGACGTACTCCGGGGGCGGGAAGTCACGCGTGATGGCGGCATAACCATCCTCCAAACTCTTGTAATCCATCGCTTCCGAGTCGCGGATCAACGGATAGACCACATACACCTGGCGCCCCTTGGCGATCTCCTGTTTCAGGAATCCCCACAGCCGCAGGCGTGCCGCATCGGTGTAGAGCGATGTGTGAATGGGTTTGCGGCCGGGCGGCAGCTCGTCGATGATCGACACGTCCAGATCGCCGTACAACGTCATGGCGAGTGTGCGTGGGATCGGGGTCGCCGTCATTACCAGTACGTGGGGCGGCTGGTGGTTTTTGGTCCAGAGGCGTGCCCGTTGCCGGACGCCGAAGCGGTGCTGCTCGTCCACCACCACAAACCCCAGGTTCGAGAACTGCACCCCGTCTTCGATCAACGCATGGGTGCCGATAAGAATATCGACACGTCCCTCTGAGATGCCCGCCAGCACTTCGCGTCGTTCGCGCACGCGCGATGAGCCCGTGAGGATCCCCATCCTCACGGGCAGACCCTGGAGCATCCGCGACAGGGTCGCGAAGTGCTGGCGGGCGAGGATCTCTGTGGGAGCCATCATGCAGGCCTGAAACCCGTTATCCACAGACAACAGCATCGCCATGAGTGCCACGAGTGTTTTACCGCTACCCACGTCGCCCTGCAACAGGCGGTTCATCTGGAATCCGGATGCCACATCGCGACGGATCTCCTTCACGACACGTTTCTGCGCCCCTGTCAACTCAAACGGCAGTTTCTCCTCGTAGAAACGGTTGAACAGCGTCCCCACCTTCCCGAAAATAAACCCGTTACTCTTGGCGAGGCGTTCCGTGCGACGCGACTGAATGTTCAATTGAATCGCCAACAGCTCCTCGAATTTAAGGCGGTATTGCGCCCGTTTGAGCAAGTCGGCGGATTGCGGGAAGTGAATGTTGTAGAGTGCCTCGCGGAGCGGCATCAGGTCGTGTTTCGCACGGAATTCGTCCGTGAATGGATCCGCAATGTAATCCTTCACCATCGGCCACAGCGCACCCATGATGGCCGTGAACCCGTTCGACCCCAATAGCTTGGATACCTTTTCGGAGCTGGGGTATACCCCCTGCATCATCGACTCGGCGGGTTGTGAGAGCACCTTCTCGACCAATTCCATCTCCGGATGGCGCATCGACAGGCGGTCGTTGAAGAAGGTCGGGCGTCCGAAGATGACGTACTCGCGTCCCACCTCGAAACGCTTCTCCATCCACCGCGTGGCACGGAACCACACCAACGAAACGCTTCCCGTGTTGTCCTCGGCCGTGACGGTGAGACGCTTGCCGCGCCCCTGACCCGCAAAGTGGTACCCCGTCACGCGGGCGCGCAACTGGATGAGTGCCGAGTCATTCTCCGGAACCTCGGCAATCGGGTAGACCTTCGTGCGGTCTATATAACGATGGGGATAGTGGTGGAGCATGTCGCCCACCGTGCGGATATTCAGGTCGAGACCCAACAGCCGGGCGCGCGCCTCGCCCACACCCGGAATGTACTGAATGTCGCTGTCGAATACATCGGCCAAGGGAGTCCCTCCTATTATGAATTTTTCTTACGTGGCGTCTCTTCGGCGGTGTCCGTGGAGGCAACCTTGCGTAGCGCCACCTCGATATCGTCACGCTCGAAGGCACCGTTGTACCAACTGCCATCGCCCTTCTCTGTCTGATTGGCTTCCGAAAAAACCAGCGGCAACTCACGATCGGTATACGCACCGTTCTGTGCCCCGTCCACATCGCTGAAACGGTACACCACCCCGTTGGCATCCCACCGGTCAATACGCGACGTGAGGATGAATTCTCCCTGATTGTTGGTACGGGTATCGCTGTCGTCGAACGCGTGATCCAGGCTAACCTGAATACCCGGGATTGCTTTGCCCGTCTCGGCATCGGTCACCTGCCCCTTGATCGTCAGCTTCACTGACGGCACTCCGTACATGACAGGGTCTTCGATATTCAGATCCAGACTGCACGCCACCGTACTGAAGCCAAGCAACGAAAGGGTCCATCTATAGAGTCTGTTTTTCATAATTCGGGTTCATTTACCGCCGTAAATGTACACTTTTCGGCGCAAAAAACAAAAAATAGCTATCTTTACACTCATGAAACGACGTCTCACGCATCCCGTCCGGATCGGCACCACCACCATCGGCGGTACCCATTCCATCGCCATACAGTCGATGACCAACACCGACACGAACGATACGGCCGCTTGTGTGGCACAGATCCGACGCATCTACGATGCCGGTGCCCCGATGGTGCGTCTCACCGCACAGGGACGCCGCGAGGCGGAGAATCTGCAACACATCGTGTCGTCTCTTCGGGAGAACGGTTGCAGCGTGGGAATTATTGCGGATATCCATTTCGCACCGGAACTGGCCTCCATCGCCGCACGGTACGTGGACAAGGTGCGTATCAATCCGGGGAACTATGACATCGTGAAATTTCCGGCGTTGATCGAGCAGTGTCGCGAACGCGGGGTGGCGATACGCATCGGTGTCAACCACGGATCCCTCGCCCAACGCATCTTCGACCGATACGGTGACACCCCCGAAGGCATGGTCGCCTCGGCCATGGAGTTCCTCGAACTCTGCCGCGACCACGATTTCGATCAGGTGGTCGTGTCGATGAAGTCGAGTAACGTCCGGGTGATGGTCGCGGCGTATCGACTCTTAGTCGATACCATGGCCGAGGCTCCCGCCCAAGCAAGCACCCCCGGATGCATGACATATCCCATCCATTTGGGTGTGACCGAGGCCGGCGACGGGTTGGACGGACGCATCAAGAGTGCCGTGGGGATCGGTGTGCTGTTGCGGGAGGGGATCGGTGACACGATACGCGTGTCGTTGACCGAAGATCCCGAACATGAAGTCCCTGTCGGGCGACTCCTCGCGGAACACTGTGCGAAACCGATTCCGGCGAGTTATGACGATACGGATATCGAGACCGTGGCGATCAAAGCGGCGGCGGATCTGGGTGGCCCGTTGCTGGACGGCCAAACGAAGGAGATACACCTCATCGCCCCCCACCTGACACCCGAACAGATCCGCACCATCGAGGACGGCATTCTCCAAGCGGCACGGGTCAAGATCACCCGCACGGAGTACATCGCCTGCCCGAGTTGCGGGCGCACGCTGTACGACATTCAAGGGACGCTGGCGGCGATCAAGGCACGCACGTCGCACCTGAAGATACGTATCGGTGTGATGGGTTGTATCGTCAACGGTCCGGGTGAAATGGCCGATGCGGATTACGGGTACGTCGGTGCGGCACCGGGACACATCACGCTCTACAAGGGTCGTGAGGTGGTCGAGCGTAACATCCCGCAGGCCGAGGCGTTGGATAAATTGGTGGAGTTGATCAAAGCCAATGGCGACTGGACTCCGGCCCCTCCGCAAACAACAGATCCACAACCGACAAATTAGGCACGAACGCCATCCGGTCGGCAAAAACCTGTACGTAGGGTTGTATTGCCGATTGCTCCACGTGGAGCAATTTCGGACGCATGTCCGTGTCGTTCGGCGAGGCGTGGAGGTAGGATTCGGAGAGTCGCGGCATGTCGATTTTCAGCGCTCTGCAAAGAGTCTCCAACAGGGCCAGGTTGTAATCGACCAAAAACTCATATCGCCGTTCATAAAACGGCCGCAACCCGTCCCAATAGTGATCGAAATAGGGTGCATGTGCGTACGCCGAGACGAGCGCCCCGGCATGTCGGTGCTGCCAACGCTTGGAGTAGTCGATACGCACGTCTCGCATCGGGGTTCGGGGATGGTTGGCACGTTGCACATGAACCGACAACTCCTCAATACCGTCGCTGCCCAAAATTCGCGTCCTGTTCCTCTCCGAACGTTTCACGAAATGCTCCCCCAGATCGACGACCGCATCCCCTCGCGACACCGCCGCAAAGTAGGACACGGAACCCAGATAAGTGAGCGGAAGGATCGTCATGATCTATCGAAACAGTTCGGGTGTCCACCAATTTTGATAGCGCGTGAATGCCTCCTTGCGGTGACGGCGGTCGAACGTAACCAGTCCCGTCGTCTCCACCCCGTCGGGCGTGTCAATCCTGCGCGCCGCACCGAAATCGAACAGATCCACCCACACGCCCCAAAGCAACGTGTCGCGTTCCAGTTGCTCGATGTACGCCCCGTGGAACCGTGTCTGACGCGTCTCGTTCATCCCGCTCGGCACGCTGTACGTGATCCCCGAACGGAGGTGTGTCCAGTTGCGTCCCAATTGCTCCAGCCACAACGTCAGGTCCTCCGTCGCACCCTCGTCCCATCCCACTTTCTGAGACCACACGATCAGATCCGTCACGGTATTTAATACCCCGTCCTGGTCGCTGCATGCCACCGTCGGACGTGACGGATCCAACTTATGCGCCAGTTCGTTCAGCGTCTCGATATATGGCACCGGGTCGGGCCCACGCATCCAGATACGGTCGAAAATACCCCACATAACGACCGACGGATGGTGCATGTTTTGTGCGATGATCTCACGCAACTGTTGGCGTCCGTTCTCCTCGAATCCGGGCGTCGGGATATAAGAAATGTCACTCAAAAACGGGGCGCGCGAGAATGGCAGGTCGATCCACACCATTACTCCGGCTTCGTCACACAGATCGTACAGTTGCTGTGCATGGGGTCCCGAGGGGGAACGCAACGCATTGGCATTCACCTCACGCACGACCGCGAAATCATCCGCTATATCCTTGTCTGTCAATGCGTTGCCAATACCCACACGGTCGTAACGCAACGCAACTCCATGTACGTCGACCGCTTCGCCATTCAGTGCCAGTTTCTGCGTCGGGGTGATGGAGATGCTGCGGAATCCCGTTGTGAGGGTCACCTCGTCGTTTGACAATTCGCTCTCCACCGTAACCTTAACTGTGTATAGCTGAGGCGATTGCGGACTCCACAGTCGCGGACGCTCGATCGCGAACGACTGTGTCACAGGATTTTGACCGTCAACCCGCACCCGTGCCACTTTCGACACCACTGCAACTCCCTCTGTGTCTGTCATTTCGAGTGTCAATCGACACGACGTTTCACCCCGCGAGGTTAGGTGTGCCTCCACCGTCCCCTCGACACGCTCCTCCGTCACGGTTTTCTGTCGCACGATCACTCCGTCCGTACCCAAATAGAGGGGCGAAATGGCCGATGCGTTCGTAACGATCAGTTCCACATCGCGGTAGATACCGCCATAGACATTGTGCAGTGCAGACAGGGGCAACACACTGTCTGTGAGTGAGTTACTCACCGCGACACGCAGCCGGTTCTCCGTACCGAAACGGACGAAATCCGTGATCTCGAACGCAAACGCCGTCGATCCGCCACGATGCTCCCCCACAAATTTTCCATTGACAAACACCTGTGCCGTTGTCTCGACCCCGTGGAACTTCACGAACAACCGCCTGTCGGTCCACTCCTGCGGCACATCGAACTTACGCTGATAATCGCCCGTGGTTCGTAAATAGGTGGGATTCGGGGCCAGCGCATCGAGATTCCACGTGTGAGGGATCCGCACCGCCCGTGCGGCGTCCGTGCTGCCCTCGTGACGGTACGAAAACTGCCATCCGTCACGCCATTTCGTCACCTCGCGTGCCTTTGCGCACACACACAACATCAACAAAATCGGTAATACAACTCGTTTCATGGGGACAAAGATACAGTTTTTACGCAATCGTCCATAAAAACCAATTCTCCTCCCCGCGCCGGGGTACCGTGACGACGCCGTTGGTCAGCTGTACGATCAGACGTTCTACGGGTTCTACTGGTCTTGGCAGGCGACGTCTACGACGCTTGCACGACGGTTGTATTTCAGTTCCACGGCGTTCGATACGAGTACCAGTGTCGTCTGGTACGTCTTCTCCATCCGTTGTGTAAAGATCTAATGTAGGGTGGGAAACACCGCCCAAGGATGGAGAGCAAGCAGTTTTCAGGGTGTAGATAAAATTTCATCCCAAAAATTTGTGAAATTTAGAATTATGTCTACCTTTGCACTCACCATCCGCGGAAAATGGTTATTGTGTGACCTTGCGGATACGGAACACATTTGCGGAAATAGAGCTCAGTTGGTAGAGCACAACCTTGCCAAGGTTGGGGTCGCGAGTTCGAGTCTCGTTTTCCGCTCTCGGGGTCAAGACAAGAGGCGACAAGCCTCGGGAAAAAAGACCCGAAATTCAAGTAAAACCCTTTGAGAAGATGTTCTCGAAGGGTTTTTTCATTTCCCTTCCCAAGACATCGGGCGACACCGAAAAGACAACTCCGGACAACTTTGCGAACGGGAACTGTCCCCCTCGAGAATTTTAACCCTCCAAGGGGGACAGTTGCCGCGAACAAGGGGGACACTTTCGACCATTTCAAACTGTTTTTCATCGGTTTACCTAAACTTACTTAAACACAGGTAAACAATGAAAAGTACATTTCGAATCCTCTTCTATGCAAGATGGGAAAAACTCAAGGAAGACGGAAAAGTTCCGTTGATGGCTCGGGTAACTGTCGATGGCCAAAAAGTCAAGTTCGGTCTCAAGGCCGATGTAACACAGCAGATATGGGAGCCCAAGACTGGCAGAGCTGGTCAAAGCAAGGAGGCCGTTCTGCTGAATCGTTACCTCGATAGCATCAAAGGCCAGCTCATTTCGCATTATCATCGCCTCGCCGAGACTCAGGGGGTTGTGACGGCGATGATGCTCAAAGATGCGTTCCTCGGTTGCGATGTCAAGACAAACACGCTGCTCGCCGTGTTTAAGGAATTTAATGATCGTCATGAGAGTCTGATCGGCATCGATATCGCCCAGTCCACGTTCAACAAATACGACCTTACCTATCGTCGGTTACAGGAGTTCCTGAAGGTCAAGATGCACAAAAGCGACATACTGCTCGTTCAGGTGGACCGGAATTTCGTGATGAATTTCGAGGCATGGTTGAAGATCGAGTACCGGCTCGACACCAACTCGGCGGAGAAGCTGATGCGGATTTTCAAGCGCATCACGACGATGTGTTTCAAGAACGGCCAGATGCCGAGGGATCCGTTCTGCGACCACAAACTACGCAAGGTCAAGAAAGATCGCGGCTACCTGACACGCGCCGAACTCGAACGAATCATCGACTTCAAGCCCGACAGTCGGCGGCTCGAAAAGGTGCGCGACATCTTCCTGTTTTGCTGTTTCACAGGCTACGATTACTCCACGACCGCCTCGCTAACCGACAAAAACATCGTGGTTCACGACGACGGCGCGCAGTGGATCGAGACTCATCGCGTGAAGACCGGCACGGTGGCGAAGGTGAAATTGCTCGACATCCCGCTGTCGATCATCGAGAAGTACCGGCTCCGGCGCGACGGCAATTTCCTGCTGCCGGTGATGAGCAACGCGAAATTCAACCAATATCTGAAGGAACTTGCGGCCCTGTGCGGCATCGAGAAGCGCGTCACCTCGCACCTTGCGCGTCACACGTTTGCGACGACCATCACACTCTCCAATGGCGTGCCTCTCGAAACGGTCAGCAAAATGCTCGGCCACACGAAGATCAGCACCACCCAAATTTATGCGCGCATCGTCGATCAAACCATTAACGACGAGATGGATAAATTAGCGGCGACGTTCAACGGGACGAAGTTTGGGAAGGGTTAAATAAACATCACTGTTACACGGCTATGACTTCCTTCCTTTTGAACCTTTTCATCAAGGATTCAAGTCTTTCCCTTAGAGCAGCCTTTTCCTTTGGAACGGTCTCTAGGTAGTTGTCTAATTGGGCGTGAATCAGATTTTTCTCCTTCTGGTTGCCAATAACAATTTTTTCGAAGACACCGATAGTATCATCAACATCTTTATTTGAGAGGAAGTTTTGAAGAAGGGCTGTCACGAGAATTGACTTTTGTGAGGCATTGCCCTTTTCTGCAACTTTTTCTAAATATGGATAGTTTGCTATGTAAGCCGCACATGTGTCTTTACTGAACGCTTGTACAGCAAGATCAAGAAGGGCCTCTGGCAAGGCGTTGATAAATCCAGTGTCTTTGGTAACAATCTCAGCCACTACTTTTACTTTTATCTCCGGATCAACAGCATTTACCCTGAGTAATAATTCAGCGACTTGTTCATTAGACGCATTAGTAACCAGCGTGGTGATCTTTGCTTCAAGAGCATTGGCATCAATAGCTCTCGCTTTATCCTCATTACGATAAGTTAAACAGTGTTCTGTAAGAATTGAATTGTCAGGGGAGAAGCTATTATCCGTGAGGATGATTTCAAATAATGGAGATAGTGGGTAACCGGACTGTAGTAATGCAACAAATTTGGAATTGATAGTATCTTTTTTTTGCATATAGATCGTCTTCAGTTGTTCTCGTACGTCAGTATGGTTGCCCGTAATCCTGTAGATCTCACAGCAAAAAGAAGCTATGACATCTAGTGTCGCTATATTATTTTTACACTCATCAAGCAGTTTTATGTTAGTTGTCTGGGGTTGATTGTAATGATTTCTCCCAGACACAATACTCCTCGGATTGAAGAACTTACTGTATATAACCGATGGTTCACTCGTAAGCTTAAAATCATCTATCAGCAACAAGAACGGATTCAAAAACTGGATATAGGACACGATCTCCTCTTTGGTTTTGTTATTCATAGTACCTCCAAATAGTGAATCCATGTGGTTGAAGAACTCTCCAAACGACTCTTTGGCAATATTTGGTTTATTTTCAAATAACCACAACAACTCTTCAACCCATCCTCTGTCCTCACTTTTTGCTATTGATTTGACTGTATGAACGATGTGTGCATCGGTAAATAGATATTTCTTCTGATTTTCGGTATAGTCAATCGTTTTATCGATGGTATATCCAGAGTGGTATTTTTCAGAGAATGCGGATAGGGATTTGCTGTCTGTCTCGCTATTGAACGATTTTAAGACAGATTTAACGAATGTATGATAATTAGCGGGAGGATTTTTGTCTTTATTTCCCTCTGAAATATACTTTATTATCGCATTTTTTAATTGACGGAGGCCGGCTTTTTCTAATGCCTGGGCATAAGAGCATACCTCAGATGTATTCTTTATTATTTGAAGGACACTCTCATAGTGCTTGTTATGACGATTATCATATAACTTTAATTGAGCCTTCCCAATGGGATGTTTTGAATGAAGCATAGACAAGAAGTCCAGCCAATTCGCTAATTGTGCAGGAGATTTATATTTACAATCTGTTCCCAAGCTATCTAACAACAGAGCATTAACTATAATTTCCTGCCCTTCGTTTCTTGACAAGTATTCCACAATGGCAGTAGCATCCACTCCTGCTGCATTTCGAATCTCAGCAGGAAGTAACTTGAACTGCGAAGACGTATTTGTAAGCACGTTAAGAGTATCGGAAATATTAGCCTGCCTAAAGGTGGCCTCTGCCATTTGCATGAACAGTCTCGCGTTTTCATCGTTTTTAAGTTCCGTCTCGCGTTTTTTTGCATCCACCAGCAAATCTGCATCATTCAAGACCTTTCTGTATAATTCAGGAAACTCTTCTCGAATTATAAGAATTGCACATATTAACGCTTCATTTTTGTCCGCAAAATCCTCATCATAGAGTGTGATCTCGGAGGATAGGTTGTTGAGTAGTTGAATTATGCGGCGAGGATTTGTTGCAAATTCTTTGGCCACCAACGAAAGAGTATCAGGGCTGAACCCCAAAGAATTCTTCTGATTCAGTTCGTGGGCAAACGACAGCATTTCAGTTGGCTGGTGTGGCTTTATTCGTAAAGTTACATTAAAGAACTTTCGTAAAAACTCTTCCTTGTCTTTGCTGCAATCATCTGGGCGTGTATGATCAAACAAATGTTTCTTTAGCGCTTCATCATCGACGGGTATGACAAACACCACATTATACTCTTCATCGCCAAGAAAAGTTTTGATGTCTGTAAGAAGTTGATAGGCCATTGTGTTATGGCATCGGTCAATATTGTCAATTACGATTACTATTTTATCAAGATTCGTAATAGAGGTTTCTCCTCGTCTAACATATTCTATAGCCCGCTTGCAAACCCTGACGACACAATTCTCTTTCTTGAGGGATGCTTCCATCATCTGCTTGAAGCAGGCTTCAAACTCTTCGGGAGCAAAAACCAATGGCTTACTGATTTGGACTTTAAGTTTTTGAAAAACGCCATTGAAAATCGTCACAAATAATCCCCCAGTGTTAGAAATGAATAGACCGGAATCTTCCAGTCGATAGTAATAGGAATTAATACAACCAACAAAATCAATAGCAATAATGCCCCGATTATGATTAACAAGTTTGGAGTTGATATGTACGTTTTTGGTTCAGTTTCCGCTGTCTCAGATTGGTAAAACCTTTCCATTTCTGGCGTTTGCTCCAACTTCAAATCTTTTCGAATTTTTCGAAGGAACATTCTCCGAAATGAGTCGTTGCAATATTTCCAAGCATCGTAGGTGATAAATCTGACCTTTGATTGATCAAATTTTTCTTTTGTGGTCTCAATGATTGAAGACTTTCCAGTTCCCCAATTACCGAACAGGCCGATAGTGAAAACTTCATTAGACGGAGTCCTCTTAATGATTTTCTCAAGCGTGTCGGCATACACGCTTGTCTTTAGGTAATCCTCTTGAGGAGATAATGGCTTTTCTTTGTCGGGGATAAACTGTCGTTTCATAACCCAAGAACTATTTGTTTGTTGAGTTTAGCAATGTCACAAAAATACTCATTTACAGTTAATGGATCCCCTTGGGGATTCTCATTCGCGTTTCTGACCATACACATGGTACAAAACTCTTTATCAAGACATTCTATGCATTTTGGGAAATTATGTCTACGCAGCTCTCTTAAATATTGCACACGTTCAGAATTGTCCCAAATTTCATCGAGAGGCGTTTCTCTAACATTGCCAACTACATAACCCTGCCAACCGGCGCACGGATAAACATTACCAACTTCGGTAATGCATATAGAAGAATTACAAACACTACAAACATAATCATCTGGAGACATATTTTGTTTCTTTTCTGCCTCTCTCGCGATTTGACCTGCGAATCCAGCGTCATTTGCAATTTTGTCGCTAATAACTTTTTTAATTTCTTCAAGTGATAAACGACAGCGTAAATTTTGCGTTGTATGATTATAGCTTGCAATGATAGTGTAATCATCTCCGACACGAATATTATGCTTTTTCGCCCATTCTATAACATCGTTATAACAATCCTTATTCTGCTTCAGAATAGGGCAACTAATTTGCAAAGGAATGTCGTTATCTATCAGCTTTAGGATCGCGTTTTTTGTTTTCTCAAAACTTCCTTTCATTTGGGTTATCTCTTCATGGACATTGGGGTCCATCGAGTACAGCGAGACTTGCACTCCCAATAGTGGCATTGCTCTCATTTCCTCAATAATTTCGTCGCTAATCAGTGTTAAATTACTGAGTACATTTACCGAGAACTCATATTCGTTACACTTTCGTAAAAAATCGCAAAAATTATTGTGTAGCATGGGCTCCCCGCCACTTAAGGTTAAATGCAAGACATTCATTTTCTTACATTGCTCCAAGATGTTGTAAAATAGTTCAGGATCAATATTGGTTGTTTTTTCATCGGAAGGAATATAACAATGAATGCATCTTTCATTACATTTACTCGAGATTTCAATATGCAAATATGCGAGTTGAGGCTTACCCTTGAAATATTCATCGAAAAAATCTTGAGTGGACTTTTCAAGACGCATAATAGTCGAAGAAAGGTCGTTGCTGTTGATTTTTGGGTTTAACTTCCTATACGAAAATCTTATGTCTTTTCCCTCGCATTCTTGTGCTGTTTTACCAGAAACAATAAAACCATCACATTCAAGCATGCAGTAAAATTCCCTGGCATCATTATTTAGTGTTGTAATGTCAACATCTTGATATTGTGTATGTATCTTTTGCACAAGCTCGTCAAGAGTTTGTGCCCTTCTTTCCAAAGCCGAGAAAAAGACAGCCCCACTTTCTGATAGAATTTTGTCCCCAATGTAGTTCTCGCTACCACTCATGTCTTTGTATCCGAAATTACGGTTATCCGTCACATAACCAAAGGAGCCGTAATTTCTGAATATGACATTGGATTTTTGTTTGAAAAACATAGTTCATTGAATTAAAAGGGAGACGATGTTACCCGTCTCCCCGATCAAATTGTTAATTAACGTCCGCCTCTTGGTCCCGGCGGGTCGCAAGGTCTTCCACTCGGCCTACTATTGGGATTGCAATTTGCCATCTGCGTAGTACTTTGTGCCAAGATTTTTGGTTTTGTGTAAGTCATAATTTGCCTCCTTTCTAAAAAATGATAATTGTTGATATGATATGACACAAAACTATACAATTTAAACTACTTGGCAAAATTTTATTTCGAGATTATGTTGTTGAATTTTAATCCGTTTCATTTTGTGTTATACAAATGTCGTAATGTGTTATTAAAGTAGGTCGAATGTGTGATAATTACACTTAAACGTAATACAAATCTACAAAAACAAAAGCCTTTAATAAATATTTTTCGTATGTATGATTTAAATGACCCAACTGCCCAAGAGCGTGAAAGTACAGCCTCGCAGTAACCAATCTTGAAGGAATTTTAATGGGCTTTCCTGATACATTCTCATATATATAATGATTGTACTGACTCTATCGCAGGGGCGGGAGGCATACACAAGGGCCATTCTTAACGTATCTATTGAAATAAACTCTTGAATAGTTGGCTACTTGCGGACATTTTGCTATTTTTGACGGATATAAATTTGATGATTCATGGGAGATTCGAAATTCTTTTCCAACGGC
>QMCD01001147.1_pt1 | contig 16726 bp, 13 predicted proteins | sample 1821841 | NCBI WGS metagenome assembly QMCD01 (sample SAMN01991225, study PRJNA193472) | Termite gut metagenome, whole genome shotgun sequencing project. | isolation source: worker | host: Macrotermes natalensis | reverse complement strand
CGTTGCCGACGGGCGCGGGTCGATGCGGTATGTTATCCGCGTGTCGAAATCGGCTGGATACTGACCTGTCTTCACCGTCCGGTAGCCGGTCTGTTTACCATTTTCGTAGCGGTAGGTTATGGTCTCCTGCCAATCCATGCTTTCGGCCTCCATCCGGCGCGTGAAGATGGTGGAGAACGTAGAGTCGGTGTATGTGTCGGTGTAGTGGAACACTACCGGGAGGGGGCCGCCTATCCATTCGTAAGAGTGCAGGTCGTATGTATGCACGTTGCCCTCGAACCTGCTGTTCAGCATCTCTTCGCAAAGCCAGCCGTCGTAACTTAGCCTCCGGTAACCTGTCATCCGGCCCAGATGGTCGTAATAGTAGGTAGTCGTTTCCCATACTTTTGTACCTGCGGCGTCTTCGTACTCGATCACCGTGAGCGGCTTGCCCCAGTTGCTTTTGGGGTATTCGTCGCCGGACTGTCCCTTGTCGCATCCTGCCAAAAGCGGGATCAGAAATATGTAGATCAACTTTTTCATAGCGTGGCCTGTTAAGAATTGCGGAGCAAATATAGGAAATTTTCACTACCTTTGTTTCCATAGAATATATTATATGGGCCGAATCAGGTTGAAAGACAAAATTTTCGAGAGGGTGATCCCTCACGACCGCATATTGGACGGCGTGGACGGGCTTGCGGCGCGCCTCGATGCCGATTACGCGGGACGGGAGACGCCGCTCTTCCTCGGCATTCTGAACGGGTCGTTCATGTTCATGTCGGAGCTGATCAAGCGGGTGAACTTCCCGTGCGAGGTGTCGTTCGTCAAACTGGCGTCGTACCACGGGACCAAATCGAGCGGCACGGTGTCGGAGCTCATAGGGTTGGCCGACAACCTGCGCGGCCGCCATATCATTGTGGTCGAGGATATTGTCGAGACGGGCGAGAGCATCGACTACCTGATGCGGTCGCTGGTGGGGCACGAACCCGCGAGCGTGGAGGTGGCGACGCTGCTGTTCAAACCCGAATCGTACAGGAAAGATAAAATCATAAGGTACAGCGCGTTGTCGATCCCCGACGACTTCATAGTCGGCTTCGGGCTCGACTACGACGGGTTGGGGCGCAACCTGCGCGATATATACAGGATCGTAGATGAGTGACGGGTTCGAGGGCGGCCGCCGGTTGCCGCTGGTGGAGGATTTCTACACGATCCAGGGCGAGGGGTTCCATGCCGGGAAGCCTGCCTATTTCATTCGCCTCGGCGGGTGCGATGTGGGCTGCCGGTGGTGCGACGCGAAGTTTACATGGAACCCGCGGCTTTTCCCGCCGGTGTATGTGGACGAGATCGTGGAGCGCGCGGCGTCTTTCCCGGCGCGTGCGATCGTGATAACGGGCGGGGAGCCGCTGCTTTATCCGCTCGAATACCTGACCGGCGAGTTGCACCGGCGGGGTTTGGAGATATTTCTCGAAACCTCGGGGGCGCATCCCCCGCGCGGCAGCTTCGACTGGATATGCCTCTCTCCTAAACGACAGCAACCGCCTGTGCTGGAGATATTTGCGATGGTAGACGAGTTGAAAGTGATCGTGGAAAGCGAGGAAGATTTCGCATGGGCCGAGGAGAATGCGGCGAGGGTCGGGCAGGAATGCTTACTGTTTTTGCAGCCCGAATGGAGCCGTTACGAGGAGCTGATCCCGCTCGTGGTGGAGTACGCAAAGGCTCATCCGCGCTGGAACGTCTCGGTGCAGACACATAAATTCATGCACATTCCGTAATTTCGAATGGCGGCTAATAAGATACTCAGGAGCAGGTGGTTATGGTTGGCGACGATCGTGGTGTTCGTCCTGCTGATCCTGTTTCTCGACCGCAACAGCTACATGGACCGGCGCGAGGTGAAGAAGGAGATCGAAAAGCTCAAGGCGCAGCGCGATTACTACCTCGACCGCATCCGCGAAGACAGCACGGTGATCGAAAAACTAAAGGATGACGAATATCTTGAGCAGTACGCCCGCGAACATTTCCTTATGAAACGCGACAGCGATGTGGTTTATGTGCTTGAGAATTTGGAAATTTGAAAATTTTCAAATTAAAATCAGGTCTGCGATTGCGAACCCTGCGTAGACGATGCTCGAGGTTCCGTTCAGAAGCGTGAAGAGCCGTGCGATGCGGTCGACTTTTGAGGGGCGGAAAACGATGTGCTGCACCACAAGCATACCTATAAATATCGCCGCGCCTGTCCAATAGAGCGGCCCACCCGCGAATTCATGGTAAATGCCCATGATCACGACGGCGTAGACCGTGATAAGGTGCAGGATTATGCTTATCCACACCGCCCCCGCCGCCGACCATCGTGCCGGGACGGAGTGCAGGCCATGCGCGCGGTCGTGTGCGGCGTCCTGCATCGAATAGAGGATGTCGAACCCGCTCACCCACGTAACCACGACCCCCGCAAGTAATACAGGCACGATCGCGATGCTGCCGGTAACGGCTATGTATGCCCCCACGGGAGCGATAGCAAGCGCCGTTCCGAGTACGATGTGCGACCAGGCGGTGAAGCGTTTCGTGAAACTGTAACCCGTGATGATCACCAGCGCCACGGGAGAGAGGGCGAACGTCAGGGAATTGATCATCCACGCCACGATCAGAAAGCCCACGGCGTTCAGGACGACAAATATCACTGCGGCGCGCGGCGAGATCTCCCCGGCGGGTATCTCGCGGCCTGCGGTACGTGGGTTTTCGGCGTCGATCCTGCGGTCGGCCCATCGGTTGAAGCCCATCGCCGTGTTGCGCGCGAAGACCATGCAGAACAGTATCTTCACCAACAGCAGCCAGTCGAACGGGGTCCCGGTGTGGGTGAGCGCATAGACGTACCCGACCAGCGCGAAAGGCAGCGCAAAGACCGTGTGCGAAAACTTTACGAAAGAGGCGTATTTGGCAACAGTGTTCATCCCTGTCAATTTAAACTACAAATATACGAAATTATGCTATCTTTGCCATGGTAATCCGAAGTTATAGCCTGTCTTAATATGTCCACGAGCAAAATATCTTCCGGCATATGCGATCGTTCATTCGAGGATGTTTTTAACTGTTACTCCAAAGGACTGATCGTTTACGTCAAGGAATACGGACTTTCCCTGTTCGATGCGGAAGATATTGTCAGCGAGGTATTTATAAATTATCTGGAGAAGATGGACTCCGTGTCCGAAGGGTCGGTGAAGTCGTATCTTTTCCAATCGGCCAAAAACAGGTCACTTAATTATCTGGCGCACCTCAAGATACGGTCGGAGTATCAGGACAAGGTATTCAGGAGTAAAAATATCGACGCTCATTTTCCCGATATATTCGCAGAGACGGAACTGGAGGAATTGCTCGACGCGGCCCTCGGCATGCTGACGCCCCAACAAAGAAAGGTCTTTCTGGCGCACAGGCTGGAGAAGAAATCTTACCGGGAAATAGCCGAAGAACTCAATATCTCCGTCAAGACGGTGGACAAGCACCTCGAACAGTCCTCCCGCCAGATCAGGGAATACCTCACCAAGGTACTTTGCCTTTTCATCCTGTTGTCGACGACGGAATTCTGAGGCTTTTACGCCTGTTTTTCTTTTTTTATAATTTTTTTTCAATTCCCTCTTAGGAGTTCCGACTTCTGAACTGTCTTGTTATCAGTTAAGCCCTAATACAATTATCGCATGAAAGAGAACACCGATCTTATAACGAATATGACGGAAGAGGAATTCGACTCCCTTGTCGAGCGGCTGGCCGAAGTAAAAGCCACGGACGACGGGAGGGTGCGCCGGACCGTCTATGCTTACGCCGCGAAAAAGGCAAAGCGGCAGCGCCGGACGAGGTTCCTGCGCCGCGCGGTCGCTGCGGGTGTCGCTGCCGCCCTGCTGACAGGGGTTTCGGTGGTATGGTTCAATGTGATGCGCCGAACGGGTGTCGAAGGATCGGAATTCGCCCCCGCATCGAGTTATGCGATGCTGATAACGGATACGGGCGGGAGCTTCGAACTATCCGACCGCGATACGACGATCGTCGCAGGCGGTGCCAATATGGTGATCCGCAACGGCGAGTTGATCTTCGGCGAGGGAAGCGCGGCCCATGGTGCGGCGGAAGGGAATACTCAGAACCGGATAGTCGTACCCCGCGGGGGTATATACACGGTATGGCTGCCCGACAGCACCAAAGTGATCCTCAATTCCGATTCGGAATTGGCTTTCCCGTCGGCATTTGCGGATGGCGAACGCGCCGTGACGCTCCGCGGGGAGGGGTATTTCGAGGTGGCGCGCGATACCCGGCGCCCATTTACGGTCGATGCGGGCGATGACGTCAATATCAGGGTGCTCGGCACGAAGTTCAACGTGCAGGCTTACGCAGATATTCCGCAGACACAGGTGACGCTTGTCGAAGGGTCGGTCGGGGTTCGCTGCAAAGAGGCCGACGTGACGCTGGAACCCGACCAGCAGGCGCTCTTCGACAGGGTGAGCGGCAGCTTTTTTGTGAGCCCCGTCGCCGATGCGGCGGTTGCTACGGCATGGACGAGGGGATATTTCGATTTCGAAGCCGCGCCGTTGGGGGTTATCATCAAATCGCTCGAAAAATGGTATGACGCCGATATATCCGCCGAAGGGATCGACCTCGACGCACTCGGTATTTTCTCCCTGCGCATGAGCCGCCGCGGGGACATAGTCCCGGTACTTAATACGCTGCACGATATAACGGGCCTGAACTATCGCATGGATGGCCGTACGATATATCTCTCATTTTGATCTTAGACAAGCTCTTACGATAAACTTAACCGATTGAAGCATGAAAAAAAAATTACTATTTTTATTTTTCAGCCTGTGGTGTATATGGTCCGGCGTTAATGCGCAGGCCATGGGCCAACAGCGCGTGACACTCGATCTGCACCAGGCGTCGGCGCAGCAGATGCTCAACGCCCTGAGGGAGTCTACGGACTATGAGTTCTTCTACCGTCTGGACGACCTGGCGGATGTTCCCCTGCGCGACTATTCCTTCTCCGGCGCATCGCTCGAACAAGTGATGGAGAGGCTCACCTCGGGAACTGTCCTCCGGTGGTCGCTTCAGGAAGGCATGGTGACCATATCCCGCCGTACCGGGACGCAGCAGCCGCAACAGGCGGCGGGTGTGGTCAGGGGGCGTGTGGTCGATGAGAACGGGGATGCCCTTTCAGGTGCGACGGTCGTTGTCACGGGCACTTCGCGCGGCGTGATCAGCGACGCCAACGGCGAATTTCAGATCGACCGTATTGCAGGAGGGGCGGTCAACGTGACGGTTTCATACGTCGGAATGCAGACCGTGCAGCAGACGGCCACCGTCGGTCAGAACACGGTGATCGTTTTGAGGGTCAACCCCGAGGCGCTGGAATCGGTGGTCGTGACGGGCCTTTTCGACCGCACGGCAGAGAGCTTCACCGGTGCGGCCAGGACTATATCGGGGGCCGAACTTGCGCGCATGGGCAGCGGAAATGTCTTCCAGAGCCTGCGCAATATAGACCCGTCGCTCAATATTATGGACAATATGGAGTTCGGTTCCGACCCCAACCGTATGCCCGAAATGGAACTCCGCGGCACGTCGTCGTTCCCGCTCAGCGAAGACGATGTCGACCTGCGCCGTGCCTATCAGAACAACCCCAACCAACCTCTATTTATTCTTAACGGTTTCGAAACGAGCATCACGCGCATATTCGACCTCGATATGCAGAGGATACAGAGTATCACCATATTAAAAGATGCGGCGGCAAAGGCGATCTACGGGGTCAAGGCCGCGAACGGCGTGGTGGTGATCGAAACCAGGCGTAGCTCCGGCAGCGGGATCGTCGCGACCTATCGCGGCAGCGTCGATATAGAAATGCCCGACCTGACGAGTTACGACCTCGCGAACTCTTTCGAAAAATTGCAGATAGAACGCCTGTCGGGAGTCTATGACAGCGATCAGTTGAGCGTTGCGAAAGCCAACGAGATACTCTACAACGAACGTCTGAACGCGGCGCTGGCAGGAGTGGATACCGACTGGCTGAGCAAGCCACTGCGCACGGGCGTCGGCACCCGCCATTCGATCAGCCTCGATGTGGCGCGCGAGGAGTTGAGCGTGTTGGCCGACGTGGCGTACAGCAATGTGGCCGGTGTCATGAAAGGTTCGAAACGCAACACCCTTCAAGGTTCGCTCGACGTCGCATACCGCAACGCCGGCAAGTTCCTGATCCGCAACATAGTCAACCTGAGCACCAACAAGTCCGCCGATTCGCCCTACGGCTCGTTCCAGGAGTATGCCAACATGAACCCATATTATAGCCCGTACGACGCAGAGGGCAATATGGTCAAGCGGTTCTCGGGACAGGCCAACCCAATGTACAACGCCCGGCTCAATACGACCCTCGGAGCCGATTACTTCAATTTCTCGGAGAATCTTTACGCGGAATACTATCCCGTAACAGGTATGATCCTCCGGCTCAGGCTCGGGGTGGAGACACAGCGCGACGAAACGAATTATTTCTATCCGGCCGACCATACGATGTTCAGCGGATCGGAATGGACGACCGAGGAGAACCTTATCAGGCGCGGTTCGTACACCAACGGCGTGGGACGCATGAACAATCTGAGCGGCGACCTTTCGCTTCAGTACAACAAGGAATGCGGCGATCACCTGCTTATGACCAACTTCCTTTACACGATGAGCGAAAGCCGCTCGCACTGGCTCGATTACAGGGCCGAAGGCTTCCCGTCGGACAAGATGAACGACATGATGTTCGCGCGCCAGTATGCACAGGACGAAAAACCCACCGGCTGGGAGAGTATCGTGAGGGACATAGGTTTCGTCGGGGTGGTCGGTTACAGCTACGACAGCCGTTACCTTGCCGATCTCACGGTGCGTGCGAGCGCGTCTTCAAAATACAGCCCCAAGAAACGTTGGGGCGCTTTCTGGAGCTTCGGCGTGGCGTGGAACATGCACAACGAAACCTGGGCGGAGGAGCTGGGATGGCTCGAAAGGTTCAAACTTCGCGCTTCGATAGGTACCACCGGCAGCCAGAATGTGGCAAGCAACGCCCACATGGTGACGTACGGTTATTACACCGACCAGTTCTACAACGGCAGCCGCCCTTATATGGAAGGTGCGGGAACGAGTATAGGCGCTTCCATAATCCGCCTTGCCAACGAAGGACTGCGCTGGCAGGAGAAACTGGATATGAATATCGGTTTCGACGCCGAGATCGCGCGGAGGCTTTCGCTGGTCTTCGACTATTATGTGTCGACCACCACGAACCTGGTCACCGACTTCACGCTGCCTCCCTCGACCGGATATTTTTCCATCCTGGAGAACATCGGTAAAGTGGAGAACAGGGGCGTCGACGTCAACCTGACATACCGTCTGATAAACAGGCCCGATTTCTTCCTCAATATTACGGGCGCTTTCTCGACCAATACCAACAAAATAAAGGAACTTTCCGATGCGATGCGCCATTTCAACGAGTCGCAGGATAAACTTGTCGACGACCGTACCGAGGAAGGGGCGCGTTGGAAACCGGTGCTCCGTTATGTCGAAGGCGGCTCGATGACCGCCATCTGGGCCGTACCGTCGTTGGGGATAAACCCGCGCAACGGCCGCGAGATCTACGTGCGCCCCGACGGGTCGACAACCTATGAATGGTCGTCGCAGTACCAGCAGATCGTGGGCGACGAGCGTGAGAAATACCGCGGCAACTTCGGCTTCAACGGAGAGTACAAAGGTTTCGGCCTGAGCGTCACGTGCCGTTATCTCGGTGGCGGGGAGCTATACAATATGACCCTCGTCTCAAAAGTGGAGAACGCGGACGTTTACGCCAACGTCGACAGGCGCGTTTTCAGCGGCCGCTGGTCGGAGGATAACCGCTATGCCCCATACAAGCGGCTCGAACCCTACAACGACGTGAACGGCAACTATGTCGCGATCCCGAGAACGCAGCCCACTTCGCGTTTCGTTCAGCGACGCGACGAACTGAGCATAGGCTCGGTGAGCGCGTATTACGATCTCGGCAGACTTACGGCGGTACGGAATACCGGATTGAACCGTCTGCGGCTGGCGTTCAACATGAACGAAATCCACACATTCTCCACCATCAAGGCGGAAAGAGGTACCGGATACCCATTTGCCAGGACTATGTCGTTCTCACTTACCGCCGAATTCTAAAAACTATCGACCATGAAATACATTATAAGAAAAATATTTTTGCTCGTTCTGGCAGCCAATTTCGCCGGGTGCCAGTGGCTCGACGTAAGTACCCGGACGGAGGTGAGGAGCGAAGACCTCTTCAATACCGAAGAGGGTTTCTGGGAGGCGCTCACGGGAATATATATCGGTATGGGCCAGAGGTCCGTATATGGAGGTTACCTCACGTGGGAGGCAATCGAGTTCATGGCATGGGAGCATGCCAACGGTTCGACCCAGGGAAGCTCCTGGTATTATCTGCAAAGGGGCGACTACACGGCCCCGCAGTCGGCCACCTTTATCAATGCGGTGTGGAGCAAACTCTATAACGTGATAGCCGAAGCCAATTATCTGCTCTACGCCCTCGACGAGTACGGGCATATACTCGCCCCCGATGTTTACCGGACTATAAAAGGCGAGGCGCTCGCACTGAGGGCATATTGCCATTTCGACCTTATCCGCCTTTTCGCCCCGGGCGGTCTGGCGGCCGACAAGTCGCCGCTCGACGAACCGTGCATACCTTATGTGACGAAATACTCCAAGCATGTGGCCCAGCAGAAGACCTACCGCGAAACCCTCGCGATGGTGATGGACGACATAGACGAGGCTATCGCCTGTCTCGACGAGACCGACGTGCCGGTGGAGGGCCGTGTTTTTTCGAGCTATGCCAACATGAACCACCGCGCGGCGCTGCTGCTCAAGGCGCGCGTAGCCCAGTGGGCCGGCGATCCGAAAACGCTGGAATACGCGCTCGACCTGATAGAGGTACTCGAAGCCGGTTCTTCGATGTGGGCCGTGGACATGTCGCAGGGCAATGCCGGTATAATGATGTCCGAACTGCTGTTCTATATCAATGCGTGGAACCTCAAGGAGTATATGGAATTCGCTTACAGTTCGCATATGAACAGTACCATGAACCAAAACATGCTTATCGAGAACGGTGCGAATTTCGTTAGCGGCGATCTGTTCGAACTCGACTCTCCGCCGAGCGGCGTGGCCGCTTCCGATATGCGTTACAGGAACTGGTACGAAATGTTCCGCAACGAGGTATACGACATAAACGGCATGATAACGGTCAAGGTGCGCAACGAAGGCAATAATGCCGCCAGTATCGCGCCCCTGATGCGCATCTCGGAGGCGTACCTCATAGCGGCCGAATGCTATGCGACGACCGATAAGCCCAAAGCCGTGGAGTATGTCAACTTCCTGCGCCGGAAACGGAACAACCCGCCGGAATATTTGTTGCCCGAGAATATCTCCGAAGAAAACCTGCTGGCGATAATCGGAAAGGAGTACCGCCGCGAGTTCCCGCAGGAGGGGCAGCTCTTCTACTTCTATAAGCGCAAAGGCGTGGTGCAGATACCCGGGTCGCGCGCGGGCGACATGACGCGGGAAAAGTACACCCTTCCATATCCCGAGACCGAATATGAGTTCGGACGTGAATAATCTGACAAAATCGAAGCTATGAAAAAATATCTGTTCATATCCCTTATTTTCCTGCTTGCCGGGTGTAAGGAGGAAAATATCGGACAATACGATCCTCAGGAGTCAATGATAGAATTCCGCAGCGGACGGAGCGAATTTTCTTTCAGGTTCAGCGACGGCCTTCCCGAGCAGGTGGTCGAAATACCGCTCAATATCGTCGGTTACCCCGCCGCGGTCGAACGCAGGGCGACGTTTGCGATAGTCGCCGACAGTACCACCGCCGCCGCAGGCCAGTATGAAATAATGGATGCCATAGTGCCGGCCGAATCCTTCACGGGAACGCTGCGCGTGAAGGTCATCAACGACCGGGGCGCCGATTTCGAAGACGTCAGGGTATACCTGCGTGCCGTTTCCGGCGATGACTTCGGGACAGGGCCGGTGCAGTACCGCGACCACGCGCTCTATCTGACCAACAAGCTGGTACGCCCCTCGAAATGGACGGAAACCGGATTTATCAGCACTCAGCTTCTCGGAAGGTACAGTACGGCCTACTACGCCTTTATAATCGAGACGACGGGAGAGACCAACTTCCCGATACTTTCGGCCGAACCCGGCTATAACAACGGGCAGGTGTGGACGGTCGGATACACGAGTTCGCTGATAAACAATATCAAAGAGGCCCTCCGCGAGTACAACCGCACCCACGAAACACCCCTGACGCACGACGACGGCGCCGCCGCGGGATACCCCGTAGTGGTGGGCAAATACGATTACCCGTAATAATTGAACATACATTATGATGCAGACTATGAAAAGATATATCGCGGGCACGCTGGCGCTACTCTGCGCAGCGGCCCTGACCATGACCTCGTGCTACAAGGACGACAGCACGACGATGTCCGGAAAGGTGCCCGAGATCGGCACCACGACCCCCGGGGAACTGAGCTACGAATTTATGCAGGAGGTGAACTGGCAGCCGGTGCTCGCCTACAACGACGGCACGGAGCTTGTCGAGTTCACCGCGCAGGACTATGAGAAATACGACTACGTGTGGCGCATAACCCGCACCAACAGCGCCTGGGATACCACCCGTGTGACCATTTGCGAAGGGCTTGCGCTGCAGACCATATTCGCCATGCCGCCCAACTCCGGCGGTTTGCCCTACGACCTGGGCCTATACATGTGGCATAAACAGACGGGGATGCAGCACAATGTCCACTGGAGCGTCGACGTGTCGGCGCAGTTGTCCGGCGGCGTCCTGGTCGCCGACACCCGCGACGAGCAGACCTCCGATCTGTCGCTGATCAAGTCCGGCTTCTACACCACCACCATGTGGGACCTCGACTACACTACCTACCAAATGACGATGCGGCCCGACATTATCTACCGCGATATTTACAGCGCGGCCAATCAGGCCCCGTTCGACGGGCTGGTCACCTCGATAGCGTATAACGGCAACAGCAGCTACTCCGAGGTGGCGGCCGTCGTCGGGGGGCGTTCGCTCACGCGGATGGACCCCGTGTCGATGCAGGTGACCGAGCGCGACCAGGAGATGTTCTACTACACGCCCGAAACGTGGAATCCCCAAACGGTCTACTCGCTGCCCCAGAACTTCTTCCAGCGCATGGTCTTCATTAACGACGGCCGCGCACATTTCTACAATCCCGCCGACAGGGACGGCAAATACTCCTCATCCACGGATCAGGATGCCAACTATGAGATCGCCGAGGGGATATTCATCCCCATCATGATGTACTCCAACGTCTATTCGCTCTATTTCGACAAACGGAACGGCAGCATAATCAAGCTCAACGGATTGGCGGACTACCTGTCGAAGAACGCAGACGACATGCCCGACGCGGCTGCCGGTTCGGCGTTCGACCATAAGGCGCTTAGCGGTTTCGACTGCCTGTGGGCCGGTTATTTTGGTTCTGTCCGGAGGTATGGATTGAACCCGGACTACCCGGACAACTATCATATCTCGATATGGCTTATGCGCGAAAAAAGCTCGGGTAAACTGTGGATGTATGAGTTCGAAGTCGGCGAGATCGACCTTACCGGTAATTGGGACTTCGGATTGGCGTGCCGCGGCGCGGCGCGGTTCGACATGTCTGGATGCATGGACCTCGACAGGGCCACGGGCTATGCGTGTTCGCGGAATTACCGCGAGTTCTACTACGCCGTGGGGAACAAGATATATTCCGTCATCCTCACTCCGGACACGACGCCAGCTCCGGGGGAAGGCGGTGCTCTCGGAAGTGTATTCGAAAGTTTCGCAACGACCGACCCGGGCGAGGTTATAACCCACATGGACTTCAATATGTGCTATTATACCGGAAGTGTACCGGTTCCCGACAGGCCCAATCCTATCAATGCCGACAACAACCTTATGACGATCGCCACTTGGAACGCCACCACGAAGGAGGGTAAGGTCTATGGTATCCCGCGTGCGTATGAGGGCTCGGGGATCTTCGCCCCCGGGGAATTCGTCCACGAATGGGGCGGCTTCGGGCGCATAACGGCGATCTGCGTGCGGGAATAAACACTGTATCATTCCTGTTTTTACACTCCCAAAACACAACACCCTGCGCTTCGGCGCAGGGTGTTGTGTTTTGGGAGGATGGCTGAGGTTTTAATCCGTCTTATTCGTATTTGCGGAGCTCTTCTTCGAGGTTGTAAGGCTCGAAGTCGCCGTCGAGCACACGGCCGTCTTTGCCCACGAGGATATAGCGGGGAATGCCGCTGAACCTGAAGAGCTGCATGAACATGTTCCACTGGTCGTCGGAGACGCTGAAGGTGTTGGTAAGCTCCTGGTCTTTCACGAAGTCGTCGTAGGTTTTAAGCGGCGACTGGCTGTCGTTTGTGATAAAGACGTAGGTCAGCTTGTCCCCGGCCTCCAGCTTTTTCCGCTCGTCTTTGCTCGAACGTATGTTGGCGATGCACGGCCCGCAGGAGGTGGCCCAGAAGTCGACCAGCACGAGGTCGCCCTTGAAACGGTCGACGATCGCCCTGAACGCGTCGGTCGCACGTCCCGCCGGGAGTTCTGCGCCGTTCGCCTGTTCGGCCTTGGGCAGCGACTGCTCGAAGAGCCTCCACACCTCGTCCTTCAGGAACGGGTGGTGCACGGCGTCGGAAACGACGCGGCTCATGGTCATCCGATCCGGGATGTCCAGGCCTTGCTGCGACTGTATACTTCTCACCTTCGTAATGTCGTAGAACAGGCCCGGCTCCATTCCCAGCCCCTGATAATAGATAGAATCCTGAACACGGAATACTTCGGGGAGATATTTGTCGGCGGTAGGGCGTAAACTGCTAATGTATTGCGAAAACTCGTTCAGCTTGTTTTCGTATTTCGAAAAGAAAACCTCTGCTTTCTGTTCGATGGTTTCCTGCAGCCGGTCGTCGGGCGTTTCTCCCGCCTGCAACAAAGCGTCGCGTGAATCGACCAGGGCCAGATACTCCAGGTCTTCCTCCGAAAAGACTACATCCCTGTCCTGTTTCAAATAATCTGAGAACGAGGGATATTTCGCGGTCATTCCCCGCATTGCCAGCATCTTCGCCTGCATGAACGGCTCCATGTATTCGAACCTGTTCATAAATACCCACGACCCGGTGGTGAGCATTCCCGGATCGTTCAACGGTATCTCTTTCAGGTATCCGTAGAATTCGAGCGGAAGCTCAGGTTTCGCCGGATCCTCCCGCCGGCTATGGCTGTAATTCATCTCGTAATCGCCCAGCCCCTCTCCGAAATAGTCATGCTCCGCGAACTGCAGCAGGCGGTAGGCGTCGTCGGAGATCGTGCCTCTGATCCCCTCCAACGCGGCCAGATTGCGGTCGCGCACGCCGCGGAAGAAAGCGACGACCTCCATCGGGGGCATGGCCGCCGTTTGCGCCTGCATCCTTTGGTAGCTGTCCCTTTCGAAACGCTGCGGCTCGAACGACCAAAGGTCACGGTTCAGATCGGCAAGAGAGCCGAGCCGGATCGTTTTGTCGAATTTGTGGCTCCGGTTGCGGTAGCGGTCGGCAAGCAGGAAATCCTCCCAGTCGAGCACCATGCCCTGCACGCTGCCCTGTTCGAGATAGATCGGGAACACATGGTTCTTGAAGAACAGACGCACCGTTTGCGGGTGGGACAGCGGAATGTCTGCGACGAAACGGCCGTCCGCCCCGATCTCGAATGCCACCGGATTGCTTTCGCGTGTAATGATGTTCTGCATGTGGACCATTCCGGTCACAAAGCCGGCGCGGGGGTCGTATCCCCTGATATACCCCACCACGCGCGCAGTGCCGTTGCCGAAGAAATCGGGGGCGTCGAACGGTTTTATCCCCGTCTGCACGTACTCGCCCAACTGCGACCGCATCCACTTTTCAACATCCGCGGGGATCGCCGAAACAGGGCCGCTCTGCCCTCCGCGCGGTTTTTCGAGGGCTATGCCATATATGTACGGATCGTTCTCCTCGACGTAGTTGACCTTTTTGACCGTCTCAGGCAGTGGCGGAAATATCAGCACCACCGTCGTGTCGCCCGAAGCGGGGGTCACGATAGGTTGACCTATTTTGCCACCCTCCATGCCGGTTATGGAATAGCGCTCGCCCGTGGCTTCGTCCTCAAGGAAAGTTTCCTTCGGGAAATTAACCCACCAGCGCGGGATGAACTCGACCAGCATGCGTACCCGCGTCGAGGCGTCATCGGCGTCGATACGTTCGATCCGGTAAATGCCCGTGTTGGAGAAATCGACCGGCGGGTTCTCGACCGCGCGCTTCTGGGCCATGGCCGACATACTTAAAACCAGCCCCAGGGCCAGGAGTGAAATGACTCTTTTCATAATATCCTGTAAATTAGTTGTTTGGTATATTTTTCCATTCCCGTTTTGTCAGACGGGATATGTGCTGTGTCACGGTCTTGTCGATAAGCGGCCAGTGTTTTTCCTCGGTGCGCAGGTGCCTGAAACCGCATTTTTCACCTACCCGCCGCGACTTTTCGTTGCCGTCGAACCAGCCGCACCAAAGCGCTTCCATACCCAGATCCACGAACGCATGCCGCACCAACCCGCGCGCCGCCTCGGTTATATACCCGTGGCCCCAGAACGGGACGCCGATCCAGTACCCTATTTCGGCCTCGTTGTCCGGCAGGTCCAGATTGCTCGCCGCGCCGACCATCAGCCCGATGCTGCCCACAGCCACGTCGCCGGGTTTGACGGACACCGCGTAGTTTTCGTCGGCCGAGAGTATATCTCGGATTATCCCGCGGCTGTTCTCGACGCCCGTGTGTACCGGCCATCCCGCGATCGGCCCGACACGCGGATCGCGGGCGTATTCGTACAGGCTTCCGGCATCCGTCTCCCGCCACGGGCGCATGATGAGCCTCTCGGTTTCAAGTATTTTCATATTGTCACTTTTCCATTGCGCGCGCCCTCAACTCCTCCGGCATGCGTTCGATCGCATATCGCAGGGCGGTGCGGGGCATCACGGCTTTGTGTTCCATGATAAAATCGAAAACCGCGTCGAGGTGTTCTTTTTTTGTCCCGGGAGTGCCTTTCACGAACGATTCGCTCATACTCGCCGCCTTGAGCATCCAGCCGTAACCTTTCTGCACAAGGTCGTCGCCGTCGGACAGGAGCGTACCGGCAATTTCGAGAATGTCGCCGAGGAACAGGCCCTTGCGCGCCGGGATGATCAGCGTGACGGCGGCGGCGCGCCTCACCCAGCGCGAGGGCGAATGCGCCCACTCCTTCATCCGGGCGATATATTCGGGGTACATAACGACGAAATCCCCGATCGTATGGTTGCACAGCGTGTCGCACTTGGCCCAGTTGTTCACATAGCTTTCGAGCCAGTGTTCGAAGAGTGCGAAATCGGCAGGCACATACTGTTTGTGTAGTCGCTCCGAAAATCCGCATGCGATCATCGCCTCCTCCTGGTAATTAGACTTCCACAGCTCCTCGCACAACCGGAAGACCTCCTGTTTGGGGAGCGACCTGGCCGACTGCCATGCGGTTTTTTCGATTTTGTCCGTAGCCGTGGATTTCAGACCGTAGACCTGAATGTCCTCTTTAAAGAATTTGACCGCCGTTTCGCGGACTTTTTCGTCTGCGCCATCTTTCAATGCGCGACGGATCTCTTCAAGTATTTTTTCTTTCATTGTATAATATCAATGTTCTTCCCGAACGCTTGCGGAGTGATCTACCGCTGTTTTTTTAATAAGGTAATGCTGTCATCCCGAAGCGTAGAGCGAGAGATCTCTCGCTCTACGCTTCGGGATGACAGCTTATTATTACATGAAAGAACAGCAACAAATTATTCGTAACGCCCGCTCCGGAGAATATCGACCTCCTTCGGAGTGAGGAAACGCCACTGTCCCCGTTTGAGGTTCTTTTTCGTGAGGCCTGCGAAATAAACGCGGTCGAGCTTTGCGACCTTGTACCCCAACTGTTCGAATATGCGGCGCACTATACGGTTGCGGCCCGAGTGTATCTCGATGCCTATTTCCTTTTTGTTTTCGTTCACATAGCTGATCTCGTCGGCGTGTATCTCGCCGTCCTCCAGGGTAATGCCGTCGGCGATCTGCTGCATGTCGGCGCGGGTGAGCGCCTTGTCGAGAGTGACCTGATAGATCTTCTTCTTGTCGAAGGAGGGGTGGGTGAGGCGCGTGGTCAGGTCGCCGTCGTTGGTGATCAGAAGCACGCCGAGGCTGTTCTTGTCGAGCCGCCCCACGGGGTAGACCCTCTCCGTACAGCCGTTGGTGAGCAGGTCCATAACGGTCTTCTCCGCATGCGGGTCTTCGAGCGTGGTGACGAATCCCTTGGGCTTGTTCATCACTATGTAGACTTTCTTCTCGCCGCGGATCGTCTCGCCGTCGATCTGAACGATGTCGACGGCCTTGACCTTGGCGCCCATTTCGGTAATCACAGTGCCATTGACCGTCACGCGGCCCTCCTTGATCAGCTCGTCGGCCTCGCGGCGCGAACTCTTGCCCGCGGCGGCGATATAGCGGTTCAGGCGCACCTCGTCCTCGATCACCTGGGCTGGGAAAGCGGGATAGGAGCCGTCGCTGTAACGTCCGTTCTGGTCTTTCTTGACCTTGAACTTACCCGGACGGCCGTCCTTGGCGAACTGCGGT
>QMCD01002347.1_pt1 | contig 16730 bp, 12 predicted proteins | sample 1821841 | NCBI WGS metagenome assembly QMCD01 (sample SAMN01991225, study PRJNA193472) | Termite gut metagenome, whole genome shotgun sequencing project. | isolation source: worker | host: Macrotermes natalensis | reverse complement strand
CGGCGTTTTCTATCATTTCTTCAGGTAGATCGATTTGTTCAAAGGTTTCGTTGTGCATGAAATGGAATCCGGATTCATCTTTATAGAGAAATTGATAGGGACGGCGTTCAATGCGGATGGTATCAATCTTTTCGCCGGCGTTATAGGTATGTTCCAATATTTTTCCATTTTCCAAATTGCGCATTTTTACTTTTACAAAAGCGCCGCCTTTTCCGGGCTTTACGTGCTGAAACCACACGATAGAACAGGGTTTACCGTTATAATCAAGACACAGGCCGTTTTTGAAATCTGCAGTTGTTGCCATTAAATAAAAGAGATTAAGTGATTAGGATATTAAGAAATTAAAAGATTAGGGGAAAGTCGTTTTCCCTTGCAATTAGATTAAAATAAGCCGTTCCAATCAATGGAACGGCTTAGATTCGCGCTATAAAACAGCAGTTTTAGAAACTGCGTTGTACACGTTCACGGGCTACCGATGCGTTGATGGTACGGCCTCCTTGTTCGGAACCGTTCAATGCGTTGATAGCGGCATTACCTTCGCTGTCGTTAGGCATTTCTACGAAGCCGTAGCCTTTGGAACGACGGGTGTCACGATCGGTAATGATACGGGCGGATGTTACTTCACCGTAAGCTTCGAACATGTGTTTCAATTCCTCATTGGTGGTCTTGAAACTCAAACTGGATACAAAAATGTTCATTAAAATAAAATAAAAAATTAATAAAAAAACTCTTATTTCGACCTTATAAAAAAGCGAAAACTTTTACAAAGATAGACAAATTTATTGAAATACAAATTTTTGAAGCATTTTTTTTGCATTTTTGCTTATCATTCACTATATTTGTGTGTAAGTTTCGAAATTATCAAGGCAAAGCCACATTTTTATTTTATGAAGCCTATTAAAATATTTATCAGTAGTGTTCAGAAGGAGTTCGCCCGCGAACGCCGGTGGTTGTGTGACTACATCCGGCAGGATGCCCTGCTGGGCAAATTTTTTTCACCGTTCCTGTTCGAGGAGATGCCCGCAGCCGACCTGTCGGCACAGGAAGCATACCTGACCGAGGTTGGGCACTGCGACATTTATATCGGTATTTTGGGCGACAAATATGGTTTTGAGGACAGCGCTGGCGTATCACCGACCGAGAGGGAATACGATAAGGCGACTGCCGAATCGAAATACAGATTGGTTTTTGTTCGCAAGACAGTAGCGGACAACAGGGAACCGAAGCAGCAAAAATTCATTGCCAAAGCTGAAAATGCAGTTGTGCGGAAATCGTTTACGGATTATGAGGAACTGCGTAGCGGGGTTTATGCGGCGCTTGTCCATTACCTCGAGCAAAAGGAGTATTTGAGGATACTCCCTTTCGATACGACTCCGAGCGGGGCTACGATGGAAGATGTTGATAAAGAGAAGATTGCGGAGTTTGTATATGTCGCAAAAAAGCGACGGGGACTTCCTTTTCCGGCGGACGCGAGCCCCGAACGGGTATTGACACATCTTGATCTCTTAACGCCCGATGGACGACTGACCAATGCGGCGGTATTGCTTTTCGGCAAGCAACCGCAACGGTTTTTTATTTCCTCCGAAGTGAAGTGTGCACAATTCTATGGTAACGAGGTGGCAAAGCCAATTCCTTCCTATCAGGTATACCGTGGAGATGTGTTCCAACTTATTACGCAAGCGGTAGATTTCGTAATGTCTCGCATCAACGCAAGGGTAAGTTCACGTGATAAGGATATACGAGTCGACGTTGAATATGAACTACCTTTGGCGGCTGTCACCGAGGCTATCGTTAATGCTATTGCGCACAGGGACTATTCGAGCAACGGAAGTGTGCAGGTAATGCTTTTCAAAAACCGCTTGGAGATTTGGAATCCGGGGACGTTGCCGGTTGGTCTTACCGTTGAAAATCTTCGTAAGCCTCACCCGTCGATACCACCCAATCCTTTATTGGCAAATCCCATGTATCTGGCCGGAAGCATTGAGCGAATGGGAACCGGCACGGGCGATATTATCGACAAATGCGAAGCGGCGGGATTGCGCGCGCCACAATTTGCTCAAAACGAAAATTTTAAAGTTGTTCTATGGCGGCCGGAGAGCGAGACCGACCAAGCTACCGACCAAGCTACCGAACAAGCTACCGAACAAGCTACCGAACAAGCTACCGAACAAGCTACCGAACAAGCTACCGAACAAGCTAACCAAAAAGTAATAAAGTTAATACAAATTCTTGACACTCCGAAGAAAAGGGCGGAAATTCAAATTTCATTGAATTTAAAACACAGGCCAACACTGCTATATGGTTATTTACATCCGGCCATCGAGGGTGGGTTTGTAATATCTTCGCACCCTGACAATCCTAATCACCCCGACCAGACCTATTCATTGACCGAAAAGGGAAGGAAGCTCTTAAAATAGTTATGACAATTTAACTATTTCTTCTAATAGTTGGAATATAGGTCGGAAATTTTCGAACGAAATATTTTTGAAATGTCCATCTCCCCCATATACGCATTGTGCAAATTGATACTTAGACAATGCGACGTTGTCCCCGTTGGCTCTATATACGCCATCACTCAAGATTCGGGTATAATTTGCTTTAAGGTATGTTCGTTTGCGATAAATTAGGTTTTCACTTCGGTGCATACCTGAGTCCGAATCAAATTCGTTACTCAGATACATACGCCTGTTGTTTCTATCCATCAAAACCAGATCATTATCAGTGTAATAATGTTCTATGAATATTTCTTCAAAATTTCTGTGTTGTGGTATTGGTAATAGAGCTGAATAAACGTTGTTCCCCCAACTCTTGTATGCAGCAGCATTATCGGATACTTCTTTATTACAACGAGGAACATCTCTGTCGAATAAAAATATTTCTTTCTGATCACTTCGTTTGATCGTAGGTCTTGTCTGCAACGCTTTTAACAACTCAGTATTGTTTATATCAAATCCATCTCGATACTGAAAAAAACGGATGTTCAATCCAAGGAACTCGCCATTTTTTCGAAAGTAATTCAATGCTGCCATTAAATGCAATCTATCTGTTTTGCCCTCACAGAATACTACGGGCACACCCAAAAGAGCATCTATATCTTCCGGTATAGACAGTTTAACAGTAGAATCCAAAGCCTTAATTCTGTAAAGCAGTCCGACATAAACTCTATGTCTACGACCTTTTATTTGCCCTATATAATTTATTTTACCTGCCAATTCATTTTTGAAAGATAATTCTGGGTAATCGGTCTTCTTATGTTTACAGTTGTATTTCTCGAAATGTTCTTTGGCGGCTTTTTCAAGTCCATATCTCTCCCATGCGTGAAGCATTGCCCTAACGTGTCTGATGTACTTTCGAGGAACGTTTATGCCTTCATTAACGATTAACCCAGTAACATCCTGACGATTATTTTTAAGGGCAAATCGGGTTTTCTTTCTATTGATAATAAAGCCATTGTCTTTCATAATGGCCTTTAATTCTCTTGATATTACGATTTTATTCTCTTTAATTACGCCTATTTGTGGCGGAAGCTCTTTAAGATTAGTTGAAAAGGTCAAGTCATCGGCATAACGGCTGTAATTAGTCTTACAGTCTCTACATAAATGAAATAGCTGGCTGTCTAACTTTCGACATATATAATTCGATATAATGGGCGATGATGGAGCACCTTGCGGCAAAGAGTTTTCGTAGCAACATATTTGGGCAAGAGTAGTAGCAACCTCATCATTGAACAGAAACGGAGGCGCTTTAAATAAACCTCTAACGCGACCAAAGTTTATAGACGGGAAATAATCCTTTAGGTCAAGATTTACAATGATGCGCTTCCTGCTGTGAACTTTCGCATTAGAGATGATACTACGCTTTTTTACATAGCCGTGAACGCAGAATTTCTGAATATATAAATCGTTTAAAATTAGAGAAAGGTTCCTTTGAATGAGTTTTATCCCCGATATTGGAGCACATATTTTACGCTTACCGCCTGATTTTTTACGGATTGTAAAAGTTGTATATTTCTCTTTAATAGGGCGTATATGTAAATTATACACGAGGTTTTTAAAAGAAATGCCCAATACTTTGGCAAGTTCTTCTTTTGACGAGATGTTTTTGAATACTTCTATTTTACCTTCAATATCTTCCATAAAAAAAAGCATCCGCTGAATCTTATTCATCTTAAAGTGAAAACGAACAACGCAATACGATACAACGCTACGCTGATAGGCGAAACAATCTTCTGACATTGTCATAATCGTCGCAGGAACACAACGAAAAGTCAATAGTTCAGCGGATACCGAGTGCAAATGTAGTTAATAAATTCTTTGTTGTCAAAATAATATGCGAAATAGTTTTATAGAAGTGATAACTTCGGTTTTCGGATGAGAATCTGCAACTGAGTAATAACTTTTAATGCGCTCTGGTATTATATTTTAGTCGCAAGCAATCATTCGGAATTTCCTGGCAATAATCTGATTGTCTTTGCATTGTAATTATAAGGAGGTGATGGATATACATTATGAAAGAAATTCATAACTCAATGTTGTATTTCCTTGACTTTTTTGAGCGGGAAACGGGGTTCGAACCCGCGACCCTCAGCTTGGGAAGCTGATGCTCTACCAACTGAGCTATTCCCGCAAATGGTAAATCAGGCACAAAAATAAGCATTTTTCGTGAAAAATGTTAACTTTGCCCGATATTTTGATGTCAACCGAATTTTATATAGCCGGGCGAATGGCAGGTGATAAAACCTCCGGTTCGCGGTTGTCGCGACTGATGACCCGCATTGCTGTGGTGAGCGTGGCCCTGAGCATTGCCGTGATGATTATAGCGATAGCCGTGACTAAGGGGTTTCAGTCCGAAATACGTGATAAAGCAGTCGGCCTTACCGGTCATATCATTTTGAGCAATTATGATGCGAATGCCACCTTTGAAACCAACCCTGTTGATATTGCGTTGGCCGATATCCCCGGGTTATTAACGATAAAAGGTGTATTATACGCCCAGCCGGTGGCTACCAAGGGTGGTATCATTAAAACCGGCGCCGATGTGCAAGGATCGGTACTGAAAGGGGTGGATGCTACTTTTAATCCCCGTTATTTTGAAGATTTCCTGTTGAAAGGGGAGGTGCCGGTATTCAATGACTCCGTCATTTCCAATAATGTGCTGATCCCTTTAAGCCTCTCGAAACGCTTGCGGCTGGATATTGGTGATCATTTTGATATGTATTTTATTCAGGAACCGCCGCGGGCGCGCCGTTTCACAGTGACGGGGATCTACAATGCGCCTTTTGATGACATTTCGGACTCCATGATTTTAGGAGATATCCGGCATATCCGCAGGCTGAACGGGTGGACGTCATCACAGGCCGGCGCCGTAGAAGTATTTATTGATGATATTCGGCAGTTGGATGTTGTTGCAGAAGAAGTCAACGACCGTATGTCTGCAATGATTACTACCGAGGGACGGCGATTGAAAGTACAAACCGTGGTGGATTTTTACGAACAATTGTTCGACTGGCTCTCCCTGTTCGATATGAACATGGTAGTGGTGCTGGTGCTGGTGTTGCTGGTGGCCGGGTGTAACATGATTTCCGGCTTACTGATATTGGTGTTTGAAAAAACAGCTATGGTTGGATTACTGAAAGCCTTGGGCATGCGTAATGCCGGTGTTCAGAAAGTTTTTTTGTACAGGGCTTCTTTTATTACACTGCGAGGTTTGCTGTGGGGAAATGTATTGGCCTTATCACTTTACTGGTTGCAACAGCAGTTTCAACTTTTTCCGCTTAATCCGGCGAATTATTATTTGAGCAGTGTCCCTGTGTTGTTGCATTTTCAGTCGTGGCTGGCGGTAAATATATTGGGATTTGCAGGTATAACTTTATTGCTGGCCTTGCCGGTACTGGTCATTTCGTATATTAGTCCCGATAAAACAATCAAAAGCTGACCAACTGCTTGTAATGTTCGTATCTATTCATTACCTGGTCGACATAATTCAAAGTTTCCAAGCCTCTAAAATATCCTAATTCGATATCATCACTGTCGTAAAATATTTTGAGTTTCATCAGGGGAATTACGGAAGCAACGTCGTCCCAGCTATCGGGGTTTTTACCTTGTGATTGGGTGAACTGCCGGCAATCTTTCAACCGGTTTAATCCGGCATTGTATGCCGCCAGCACAAAGCGAATACTGTCGGCTTGTGACACGGAGTCTAACGGGATATTTCGCTGCAAATACTGAATAAGCCGTGTTCCCACTTCGAGATTTTGTTCGGGTTCTTCAATACTATCGGCTTTCAAGAAATCAGCCGTAGGCGGTGTGATCTGCATCAGTCCGTAGGCTCCGCGGTAGGACTCGGCATCGTGGCGGAATCTGGATTCCTGGTAGATGAGGGAAGCCAGCAACCGCCAGTCCCATCCGATTTCTTTGGCATAGTGTTTGATCAAATTATCATACGTCGACAGAGTAGTATGGGGCGTTTTTACAGAATAATTGAGACGGGAGAAATAAGTTTGCCGGCGAATGGCATATTCCGTTGTTGTGCGATACGAATATATCCAACTGTTAATTGCCGTAAGTAAGGACCGGTTGTGTTTGGCCACTACCCACACCGATTGAGTGTTTTCTTCTATCGGCACACTGATGAGCAGCTCGTCTTTATATACCTGGGGTACGCTATCGTCCCCGTTGCCGCTTACTACAATATTTACGTCATCGTTAAATAATTCGCTCCAACGTTCATTGAGGCCGGTTTCTATCCGTATCCGGTATGGTTTATGAATAGATTGGGCAAAATTGCGTATCAGTTCCATCTGAAAACCCGTAGGCTCTCCGCGGAATAAGTAATAGTCGTTTTGATTGTTGCGAAGGGAGGCAATAATAGTGTCGATAGTGATATAGGACGGCGTATCGCTTTCGGTGAAAACGGGCGGGTTCAATACCAGCAATACCATACAAGAGGCCAGCATAAGATACCATAAATATTTTTTATGGGTTTTCATAATCGCTAACTATAAATAAAATGGCCAAGAAATGCCTAATTTTAAAGTGCGCTCGGGTTTGACGTAGTGTAATGCGGAAAAATAACCTCTGTCCGGCCAACCTTGTCCTACATTGACCATTTTGATGAACAGTGTGGCTTGCTTCCATTTCAGATTAATAAAGGCGTCGATATTGGGATAATTGCCGATTTCACGTGCATTCTGAGTATAAAAAGCGCCTGCTGCAGGGTGGTAGTTATAGGCGTGGAATTTAGTATTGAAATAAATGTCGCCGCCGATTTGAGCAGTGAGCACATTTTTTACGACTTCCGTCTCCAAATAAATGGAACTGTTGAGGGCAACCAACGGCAACGGGACGATGTTTTGGTGCGATGAATATTGTATCAGCAAGCGGTTATCGAAATGAACAAGCCATGCCCGGAAGTTCTTTTCAATAGAAGCCGAGAGAATGCTTACCAGTTCGTCGCTTTGTTCGGGCAGTGCGTTCGCATTGAAGAATACCGGTGCGTTCAGTACCGATTGGCCTACACTAACGTTGAGTTGCCAAAGGGGAATATTTATGCCTGCCTGTATTTTGGTTTCGGTTGTTTTTCCGAAATGGTTATTCCATTGCACGTGATTACTGTAGTAGTTTTGTAAATAACTGTCGGGCATGCGGCTGTCGATAGTAAATTTACCCCACAAGTGAATGCCTTGCTCGATGGGATAGAGAGAAATAGTGGCGTTGCCGTTGACGAACAGATCGTTTTGATTGTACCCCGAAAGATAGTAACGGACAAAACCCGACCAGGAAAAATATTGTTTAAAATTCCCGGAAGCATTGGCGTACAGGAAAAGATTATGTTGTGAATTATTATGCGCAGGGCGCAGATAAAACGATTGTTGAAAGGCGTAATTCGACAGGTAACGGTAGCCTATTCCGCCACCTATTTTTGATATGATGAAATCGGCAGTGAAAGGTTGCAGGGTCATGAATACCCGCGCATCAAACAGGGTGGAGTGGATAGAGTCGTTTGAAGTAGTGGGATCAATATAAAATTGATTGTTATAATAAGCCCGTCCCACAGAATCGGTCAGGGCGATATTATCCTTGTATATGCGTTCGGCAGTAGTATATTCCAAACTGTTTCCCAAATAAACAATGGTGCCTTCGCCGGTGCGCAACGTGTCGGCCACTTCTTTTTTACGCAAAAAATGCAACGGAATGCCCAGCGATTGGGTGACAAAAAAAGTGTTGGTTTTGATCACGTCGTTGGCCGATGCCAGGTTGACGGGTATGGTGCGTACATCCATTACCGTATCCAGCACAAAAGCGTCATCGGTCATCCCGCCGTTGAGCCGGTTATGAGAGCCGTTGTAAATATAGCCGGCCTGGGCAAAATAACGTTTCCCCGAATAAGATGTAAATAAGGTGAACATTCTATTGTCCGTGGCTTCGTTAGCCATTAGTCCTCTTCCGCCGTAGTGCCTGTACATGACTCCCGCATTCCATTCGGGAGTGATATTTTGAGAATGCAACGCCTCAATATTCAATTCTTCGAATTGCCGGTTGGCAAACGGATTCCCGCTGTAGGTGAAGCGGGTGAATGGAGTACGGGTGTTATAAAAAAGAATATTGTCGGGCGTGGTAAAATAGGCATTAAATGGGGTTAGAGGATACATATAATCATGCGTTTTCCTCAGGAAATAATTGTAAGTAACGGCGGCCGATCCGGATACGCCCAAAAATGTTGCACCGACGTCTTTGCGGTAAATGATATCCCTGAACCGGTCGGCGATAAGGGTATCCACCTTACCGATAGTGGGCATATTGAGGTAACGGTCAACCTGATAGACAAAAATACGATTTTTTACAACATCATCGTTAAATACATAACTGTCAACGCGTTCTGGTTTTTCGGTGGAGTCTTTAACTGTGGGGGGCGCTGTGGGGGCTGTGGTGTTAGGGGCGATTTTATTCTCAGCATCAACAGGAGGCGGGGTTTGTCCGGGTAGTTGTAGTGTGCCGCGTGTAGGCTTGTCCGTAGACTTACGGAGTTCAGGTTGTTTGGTGACTTGGGCAACAGACATCGTTGCACAGGCAAGGAAACATAAGAGCAAAAATGTAAAAACCCGGTAACACATAAAAGCTGTTTAAATTACAAAGCTACAAAAAACTTTAGGAATAAAAAATTTTGCGTATATTTGTTGACGATTTGATATACCGGACCATGGAAAATAATCTTATAGTTGATTTTCGCCAAGTAAGCATATTTCAGGAGGAAACTCCCGTATTATCTGATGTGTCATTGCAAATAGAGACGGGAGAATTTGTATACCTGATAGGCAAAGTGGGCACTGGAAAAACTTCGTTGATAAAAGTTATACACGGGGAGATCCGTCCTTCTAAAGGTTATGCCGAAGTGGCCGGGTATCGCCTGGATACTATCAAAACGAAGGATATTTCCCGCCTGAGACGCAAAATGGGAGTGGTGTTTCAGGATTTTCAATTGCTTTCCGACCGTTCGGTGTATGAAAACCTGTCATTTGTGTTAAAAGCTACGGGATGGAAAGACAAAGCAATGATCCATACGCAGATCATGTCGGTGCTCGATAAGGTGGAATTGAAGCGTAAGGCCGGAAAGATGCCCTACCAGTTGTCGGGCGGCGAGCAGCAACGGGTAACTATTGCCAGGGCCTTGCTGAATAACCCCCAATTGATTATAGCCGACGAACCTACCGGTCACCTCGACGCCGAAACGTCCGACGATATTATGAAAATCCTCCTGGAAATTAATCGTCAGGAAGGGCCGTCGATATTGATGGCTACCCACAATAATCATTTGATGAAAAAATATCCGGCGCGTACACTTAAATGTGAAGGCGGCACATTGGTTGATTGTAACAGTGACGGTGAGATTGACTTCGATAGCATGATGAATTAATATGACGAAGAAAGAACGCTACGGAAAAGTGCTGGCTTGGTTTGTAGAACACATGCCAGTGGCCGAATCGGAATTGCATTATAAGAATCCGTATGAATTATTGGTGGCCGTGATCCTTTCGGCGCAGTGTACGGATAAGCGGGTGAACGTAGTTACACCCCCGTTTTTTAAACGTTTCCCCACGCCGGAAAAATTGGCAGTGGCCGGCGTTGATGAAATTTATGAACTGATTCGTTCGGTGTCTTATCCCAATAATAAAGCGAAGCATTTACAGGGTATGGCCGGAGTGTTGGTGAATGAATTTAAAGGCAAGGTGCCGTCTGATGTGGAAAGCCTGCAACGTATGCCGGGTGTGGGACGGAAAACAGCTAATGTGGTGGCTTCGGTGATTTTTAACAAGCCGGTCATTGCGGTAGATACGCATGTGTTCCGTGTAGCCAACCGCATAGGTTTGGCCGATGCGACTACTCCTTTGGAAACGGAAAAACAATTGACCGATCATATAGCGCCGGAACAACGTCCCATAGCACACCATTGGTTGATATTACACGGCCGTTATGTATGTCTGGCACGTGCGCCTAAGTGCGCTGTTTGCGGATTGTCGCCCTGGTGTCTTATTATAAAGCTAAGAAGAAGCCAGTAATTGCCCGACCTCGTTAATCTCAGCGAAACAAGCGCCGTTTTTGGCCTTATGCCGTCCGGCCAATACGCCGACCAGATCATTTTCCTGCAGCTCGTTATTCTCGTGTAGCGATTGTATGAGTAGTTTAACAATATCGTCTTTGCTGTTGCATGGTTCGATAAATGAACTGTGTACTGCGTAAGACAAGGCTAATTCACGCATTACGTGTTTTTGGTAGCACTTGGCAAAAATGGTCAGGCTTGGACGATAAGCGCTCAGGTAACGCGCCGTGCGCCCTGATGTTGTATCGCATACCAATGCTTTAATAGGAAGATTATTGGTGGCTTCCACCAACATTTTCGACAAGGTGTAGGCTACGGGTGCAGTTACGTGCAACAAGTGGATATCAAGCAAGGGATGTAAGTGTGTTTCTATTTCCCGCGCAATTTTAGTCATCACTTTCACCGCTTCTACCGGATAATTTCCGCTGGCTGTTTCGCCGCTGAGCATGATAGCATCGGCGCGTTGGTAAATGGCATTGGCCACATCGCTCACTTCGGCGCGGGTGGGCCGTGCATGTTCGATCATGCTGTGCAACATTTGCGTGGCAATGATCACCGGTTTTTTACGCCGATGGCATTTTTCTACTAATTTACGCTGTATGACCGGAATTTTTTCGGCATGTATTTCTACCCCAAGATCACCGCGGGCTACCATAATGCCGTAAGAGTGATTGAGGATCTCATCAATATGGTCGACCCCTTCCTGGTTCTCGATCTTAGCAATAATTTTGATATGACTGTTCCGGCTGTCCAATATCTGTTGTATCTCCAAAAGATCTTCTTGATTACGTACAAAAGAATGGGCGATAAAATCTATTTCATTATCAATAGCCCAATGGATAAATTCACGGTCTTTGGCGCTTATTGCCGGCAGTTGGATATGGGCGTTGGGCACATTGACGCTTTTACGGCCTTTGATTGTGCCGGCGTCGCTGACTACGCATATTAAGTGATCGTCGGCTTTTTCCGTTACTTTTATGGCAATGTCGCCGTCGTCGACCAGGATCGTAGCGCCTTTGTGTACATCGTTTACAAAACCGGCATAATTTACATATAAACCGGCGGCCGATGATAGTTTATCAGGGTGGCCGTATACATTAATTTTTTCGCCGTTTTTCACTTCAATGCCCGCGCCGTTTTCCATAGGCGTAATGCGAAGTTCCGGCCCTTTTGTATCAATGAGGATGGCGATACGTTCCGAAACTTTACGCACATTGGCAATTACCGTGTTTGCGCCGGTTATATCCTGATGGGCGGTATTTATACGCACTACATTCATTCCGGCTTCGAACAGTCCGCGAATAAATTCGGTAGAGCAATTCCTGTCGGAAATTGTAGCAACGATTTTAGTTTTCTTCAGTAACATAATATGATTGACGATTTTCGATTGACTATTGATGATTTATTTGTATTTTTGCATGGCAAAGGTACGAAAAATATAGACCAAAACCAACTAATGCTATGTCACCCGTCACCCGTCACCCGTCACTGTCATTGCGAGGAGGCCGTAGGCCGACGAAGCAAACTCGTCTTTGGGACGCTGCCATAGCGGATTTTACGGTTTATTTGCGGTTGGAGAAATCCTTATCGGAAAATTCGACGGCCGCCTACCGGCGCGATGTGGAGAAATTATGCGATTATGCTTGCGAAAAGGGATTGCAATCTCCCATAAAACTAACGCATAGGGATATCTCAGATTTTTTAGCTGTTTTATATGACGCGGGTATCAGCAAGCGTTCACAAGCGCGAATTTTAAGTGGGATCAAGGCTTTCTACAAGTTTTTGTTGATGGAAGGAAGGATGGACCGCAGTCCTGCCGAATTAATAGAGGCGCCGAAATTAGGTTTTTACCTGCCCGATGTACTTAGTCTGGAAGAAATAGAAGCATTGATCGTCGCTGTGGATGTGAGCCGCCCCGATGGGCATCGTAACCGGGCTATGCTGGAAACCTTGTATGGTTGTGGCTTACGGGTGTCGGAATTGATTAGCCTGCATCTTTCCGACTTGTTTTTCGACGATGGTTTTATCCGGGTGGTGGGTAAAGGCGACAAGCAACGCCTTGTGCCTATTGGGACTGCCGCAATACGGGAGATAGAGCGTTATCTTGAACAGCGGCGCACCGGGAAAATAAATCCGAAAAGTGAGGATATTGTATTCCTGAACCGTAACGGCGGCGGCTTGTCGCGCGTGATGGTATTTTCCATTATTAAACAATTGGCGGCGAAGATCGGACTGACGAAGAATATCAGTCCGCACACTTTCCGGCATTCCTTTGCCACTCATCTTATAGAGAATGGGGCCGATTTAAGGGCGGTGCAGGAGATGTTGGGACATGAAAGCATTCTGACCACGGAAATTTATACGCACGTTGACCGCAAACGTTGGCAGCAGAATATTTTGCAACACCACCCGCGAGATTATTCGAAGTGAAAGCTCAACAAGATCATGCGGGAGTTCATGCGGCTGATGGCGTCGCGATAGCCTTGATAGCCCTCTGCAACGTTGGAAGAAGCCGCATTGATGATCCCTCCGGAATATTTGAGTTCTACAGATAGTTTAAAGTAGTAATAAAAAAAGTCGAAGCCAAATCCTGCTTCATAAAACGGCTCAAAGGGATTTAGTCCGAAATATACACCCTTGACTTCATTGATCCTCGATCCCAAATTATAGCGGCAATTGATCCCGGCCATAACGTAAGGGCGCAAGTTACTGTGCCTGTTGGCTTCATATTTCAATGCCAGGGGCACTTCTACGTAATAGGAATCAAAAGGCATGGTGTGTACCAGTTGGCCTTCGTCGTTGAAAAAACTCAAATTCCGGCTTCCGAAACAAATGCCGCCGCCGGAACGCAGGTGCCAATTGCGTTTCATCTTATAGTCTACAATGACATCAATGTTAAATCCCAGGCCGGGAGAGGTCACATCTGCCCGCAATATGGTGGGGGGTGTATTTGGCGAAGGGTAAACTTCTTTCAATGAATTTTTTACGGCAAAATCAAAAGTGTGCAGGCCTAGGGTCATCCCGAATCGCCAGGTCTTTTGGTAGTCATAATACAACAAGTGTAACTCTTTGGTTTGTATCTGCGCCCGGACAGGGATAGCTGCCAGCAGAAAGAGTAGTATGTAGCCGAAATGCTTCATATAACCTACAAAGATAGAAAAAAGTATTTACTTTACTGCCGTATAGAAGCCGCAAATCCCGCAAGTGAATGTTTTACAGTTAGTTTTCTGAAACCTGACTTGTTCCAGTTCCGCCAGGAATTTTTCACGTTGAGGGAAAGCTTCCACTGAGGCTGGCAAATAGCTGTAGGCCCCTGCGTGTTTGGACACTAAGCGTCCCAGCAGAGGAATTATATGGCGGGAATACCAGCGATAGAGTGGTCGCACAGGCCAGGTGCGGGGAGTGGTAAATTCGAGAATAGCGATTAAGCCGCCGGGACGAAGTACCCGTAGCATTTCCGACAATCCTTGTTGTAAATTTTCGAAATTACGTACGCCGAAAGCCACTGTAACGGCATCGAATGTGTTGTCGGGAAAGGGCAGGGCGGAGGCAGAGGCTAATTGAAAATTGAGAGTTGAGAGTTGAGAGTTGAGAGTTTTTTTTCGTGCGACGTCCATCATTCCCTCTGCAATGTCGATGCCGGTAACGGCAGCGCCGGTTTTTTGTTGCAACAAAATCGCCAGATCACCGGTACCGGTAGCTACATCAAGGATGTGCGAGGGACTATGTGTGCGTACACGCCGGACCAGCCGGCGGCGCCAATACCTGTCGATGCCTAAAGAAAGGAAATGGTTAAGAAAATCATACTGCGGCGCAATAGCATTGAACATGCCCGCAATGTTCTCAGGATTTTTATCCATTCTCAATGATCTTCCTCAGTGCATTATCGTAAATGGTCTTGTAGTCGTTGACAAAACCGAATGACTCATCATCGATCCGGAATTCGCCTTTGGTAACATGTCCCAAGGCACCTTTTGTGCACGCATGAAATCAACGAAATTGACTTCACTCTCGGGCGATACGCTGATGACTATACGTCCCTGCGCTTCTCCGAAAAGGAAAGCGTCGGTGCGTATTTCACTGTCGGTGGTAATATCGAAGCCCAGACTATTGGGCATGGCCGATTCAAGCAGCGTAATGAATAAACCGCCGTCGGACACGTCATGGGCGTTATTGACCAATCCTTCGCGTATGGCGCGAAGCACTGCCTGCTGTGTGGCAAATTCTTCTTCTAAATTGAAATAGGGTACGGGAGAGGCTTTCACACCATGATAGCTGTAGAGATATTCCGAAGAAGCAATATCTTCTTTCGAAGCGCCTATGAGATAAATAACGTCGCCTTTTTCCTGAAAGGCCAACGTTGTTTGGTGCGCCTTGTCGGTGAGTATGCCCAACATCCCGATGGTGGGCGTGGGGTTCACTGCTTCGGTACGACCTTTGATTTCATATTGATTATAGAAGCTCACATTGCCGCCGGTTACCGGGGTGCCGAAACGTTCACAGGCTTTACTCATTCCTTTAATAGCATGTACAAACTGCCAGTACACTTCGGGATTGTAAGGATTGCCGAAGTTGAGGCAGTTGGTGATGGCGCAAGGTTCGGCGCCGGAACACACCACGTTGCGGGCGCTTTCGGCTACGGCAATCATGGTGCCGGTTTCCGGATCGGCTTTCACGTAACGGCTGTTGCAGTCCGTGCACACCGCCAGGGCTTTGTTGGTGCCTTTAATATTTACCACACCGGCGTCCGACGGACGGTTGGTACTCATATTCACCGTGCGCACCATTGAATCGTATTGCTCATACACCCAGCGTTTGCATTGCTCATACACCCAGCGTTTGCTGGCAATATTGGGATTGGCCGTCAGCGCCAGCGCTACGGCTTTCAGATCTTTCGGCTGTTGAATTTTTTTGATGTCGAATTGTTGGTATTCTTTGTAGTAGGCCGGTTCTTTGTATTCCCTGTCGTACTGTGGCGCTCCGCCGCCCAATGCCAGCGCCGAAGCCGGAACCACTGCTTTTAATTCCCCTTCATAATAAAATTCCAGTTTATCTTCGTCAATCACTTCGCCGATGATTTCACAGGCTAAGTCCCATTTCTTGAAAATGGCTTCTACAGTAGCTTCCTTGCCTTTTTCCACCACTACCAGCATGCGCTCCTGCGATTCCGACAATAGAATTTCCCAAGCCTCCATACCCTTTTGGCGCATGGGTACTTTGTTGAGATCAATGCGCATGCCGCAATGTCCACGTTCGCTCATTTCACTGGTTGAGCAGATAATACCGGCGGCTCCCATGTCCTGCATGCCTACTACAGCGCCGCTTTTAATCAGTTCGAGGGACGCTTCAAGCAGCAATTTTTCCATGAATGGGTCGCCCACTTGTATGGACGGAATATCGTTGGCCGAATCTTCCGTAATGTTGGCCGATGCAAAGGTTGTGCCGTGAATGCCGTCTTTTCCGGTAGAAGAACCCACGATGTACACGGGATTTCCGGCGCCTTTGGCCGTGGCCGAAATGGTTTCGCCTTTGCGGACCAATCCCACCGACATGGCGTTTACCAATGGGTTGAAGTGGTAACATTCATCGAAATATACTTCGCCGCCTACTACCGGAACGCCGAAGCAATTGCCGTAGTGACTGATCCCTTTCACAACGCCGCGCAGCAGGAATTTGGTACGCTCGTCGTTAGGATTGCCGAATCGCAAAGAATTGAGCTGGGCTATAGGACGCGCTCCCATAGTGAATACGTCGCGGTTAATGCCGCCCACACCGGTGGCCGCACCTTGCACAGGCTCTACGGCGCAGGGGTGGTTGTGCGATTCTATTTTAAACGCACAGGCCCAACCGTCGCCTACATCTACCAAACCGGCATTCTCTTCGCCGGCTTCAGCCAAAATGTGTTGGCCTTTTTTTGGTAATGTTTTCAACCATTTAATGGAGTTTTTGTAAGAAGCATGTTCGCTCCACATGGCCGAAAAGATGCTTAATTCGGTGAAATTGGGCACCCGGCCTAATATCTCTTTTATCTTGTCGAATTCTTCGGGGAGTAATCCCAATTCTTTGGCAGTATCGTAGTTGATTGTTTGCATGGCTGTAAAAATATGATTAACTTTCTTCTTCCTCCACAAATT
>QMCD01001146.1_pt1 | contig 16731 bp, 15 predicted proteins | sample 1821841 | NCBI WGS metagenome assembly QMCD01 (sample SAMN01991225, study PRJNA193472) | Termite gut metagenome, whole genome shotgun sequencing project. | isolation source: worker | host: Macrotermes natalensis | reverse complement strand
ATATTTATAAGATTCATTTTTCGTGTGGATATAAATGAAAATATAAGTAATATGAAAATAATAAATATATTTGTAGGATGATTTAATAAGATTTTTAAGAAAAATAATAGATTATCTAAGTACAGAATGAGTATATGTAAAGAATGTGAGTTTAATGTTAAATTTTTAAAAGAAGATATTTGTACACAATGTGGGTGTTTTTTAGATGCCAAAACAAGAGTGCTCAAAGAAAAATGTGTAGAAAATAAGTGATAATAGGAAAATGATAATGAATGAAAAATTAATACCAGTAAATACTAATGTAGTAGTAGAATTTTATGATAATAATCCATATAGAAAAATGGAAAAAACCCAATCAGGATTAATCATAAGTTATGAAGGAGTAAAAAATTATAAGAGTCAAGATTCTGGCGAAATAGAAGAGAGTGAAGAAATTATAGCCTGTGCAAAGGTAATAGCAGTTGGTCCCAAATGTGAAAATGTTCAAGAAGGTGATAATATTTTTGTATATAAAACCTTTGCAAGACCCATACCATATATGATGAGAGGTTATTACTGTATAGCAGAACAAAATATATATTGTATAATAAGAAAAGAATAAATATGTTAATAGAAAATGAAAAAATATTTTACAATCCAGGGGAATTGGTAAAAGTAAAACAGTTAAATAATTCCCCAGTAATGTATGTTGTAGAAAAAGTATCAAGATCATATATGAATGATCAAAAGAAAGAGAATATTTTTATTGGTATTAAATGTAGATGATTCGATGTAAATATGCAGTTACAGGAAGCTATATTTTCTACTAAAGATTTAATACACGTTTAGTATGAGAGTTTATTATAGTGGAATTATTATAGATGTTGATAATATACGTCAATTAGAAGATGTTTTAAAATTAATCAAATCCATGCAAGAGAGACCTTTGCAAATTCAAAAAGAGGATAATGTTTCATGGAGTATTTCAGATATTATATATTAAATGGACGAGCAAAAAATGCAAAATTTTCTTCAATGATTACCAGGTAAATTTGAAGAATTCCAAAATAAAACTTTAGAAGAGATTGCTACTACTTTAAATCAATTAGCAGAAACCGATGAAGGAAAACAGACTATTGAAACTTTATGGAATACCTTTTTAGATGAAGATAGTTTATCTACCGGATTATTTAGTAAAGGGGGAAAATTAAATTATTTAGTTTCTTTACATAAGAGAGGTGGTACTTTGAGAATCTGTGAGTGTGGCTGTTCATTACATAAAGTAATGGAAGATGGCGGAGTAGTAGAAAAATGTTCTTGTGGTTGTAAAATCACCAAAAGCGAAAATGGAAGTAAGAATAAGAAACTTGTAAAAAAGTTATTACAAAGACCAAAATAATATGGATATATTTGTTTATGATAAAGTTAATGGAACTTTAAAAATTGACGAATATTCTATACTATTGATAAAAGAATTTGAAAATCTTTGAGATTCAAAACGTAATAAGTGCAAAGAAGATAAAGAAGGAGTTCATAAATTACGAGCCTTCCAAGAATTAAAATATATTTATTTAGTATTAGATTGGAAATCACCGTATTTCCAATATAAAGAAAGAGATAAACATGGAGCTGCTTTATTAGATTCTAAATTAACTGAAGATGATTTAAAAGATGAGATATTTAAAGCAGCATATAATAAATATTTAGAAATTCAAGAATCCGATAGGGTATTATCTTTGATAAAGACTGGATTACGTACACTTACGAAAGTACAAGTGTTTTTAGATAGTATAGATTTTAATACAGATGTTGATAGAGATGGAAAACCTTTATTTAAACCTAAAGAAATTATAGCTGATATAGCATCAATAGCTAGTATGAGAAAAAATCTTCTAGAATTAGAAGTTGAGCATAAAAAAGGATTAGTTGGAAAAACTATAGTTCGAGGCGATAATGAGGTAGGATGAAATGATATATAGTATATGGAAGAAAATAAAAAGAAAAGAGGAAGAGCTAAAGGAGAGTCTTTAGTACGACCAGATCAAAAAAAACTTCCCACATTTAGTGATAAGTACGAAGAAGATTTAATAAAAAAGTTATTTGAAGCAGAATTAAAAAAGAAATCTGAAGACGAAGGTGAATCGCCATATTATGAAGAAGATCCTAATAAAGTTCATCAAAAAAGAGAAGGATTGTGAGATGTTTTAGTAGATGAAGAAATTCATTACTTTGATCCTGAACTATCTTATGAATTAACAGGATATCGTCCCATAAATATGACACAAGGATTAGATTTTAATCCTACTTTCTTTCGAGAAGCAGCTATTTCTTATGAAACTACTGGTTCATATACTGAATTTTTACCGGATAGTAAACCATATAATGATTATTGACAAGAGCAATATAAAAGATGTGTAGAAGGGTATTCGGTTGGAATATATAGAATTACAGGCGATCATTATTTTTTCTTAAATTTTTATAGAATGCCTGTAGTTCAAAATGATACAAAAAAAGCAATTGCTGGACAAGAAGAAGGATTCCCAAATTTTTTATCAAAACAATATGAATTTTTCCATTATTTAGAAATGTGTGAATATACTGGAAAAGATTGTATTATGCTGAAAGCCCGTGGGCTAGATTCCTGGCCTCCTATCACGAAAGAAAGGATAGGTAATTAAATTCCGTAAAATCGGTGAAGACTAAGATAATTAAAAATTATTGTGATTAATCACGCACATTCAAATTTATGAAAGAAAAACAAATAAAATTTATAGAGGAAAATTACCCTCTTTATACAAATCATTATTCTAATCGAAGAATAAGACATGATTTTTTTAAAAATATTAGAACAGAATTGCAGGCATATTTATTAGGGTTTTATGCAGCTGATGGTAGTGTTGATGAAAAACGAAAAACATTTAGAATTCATTTATCTAATAAAGATGCAGAAATAGTATATCTATATAAAGATATTATTAGTCCCGATGCTAGAATTTTTTCTGTAAAAAAGGGAACAGTTAATAATATTATTAGAGTAAATAATATTGTTGATAATGGATCTATTGGAGTTGATATTACAAGTACCATTTTAGTTAATGATTTAGTAAATTTAGGAATCGGTTATAGAAAAACCAAAAATGGATGATCGTTGCCCCAAATTCCGGAAAAATTAACTAGACACTTTATTAGAGGGTATTTTGATAGATATGGTAGTGTATCATGTTCATATGTAAAAGAGCAGGGTAATCGTAAAGTAAGAATGAAAATGCATTTTGATATTGATGCTAAATTGGAATCTGTTATTGATATATTATATAATGAAATACGAAAAAATGATATAGATATTAATAAACATTATCTTAAACGAGATAATATGTGAAGGATTGGATCATCTTCGTGAAAATCTTGCAAAAAGTTTTTTGATTATTTATATAAAGATTCTAATTTTTATTTGTCAAGAAAATTTGAAAAGTTTAATTATTATGTTAATACCGAGATGACCGTATTACTAGCGGGTCATTGTAACGCATAGGTGATGAACGATAAAGGAGTAATAATTCACCCACGAGTACGGAACACCTAAAAATAGGTGAAAATGTATGCTGAACTTATAGGAAACTATAAGAAGTAAAGGATAAAAAGCCTTTACGGTAACAAATGAGGATTCTCGGAAATATTAGCTTGTTTAGGAGTTCGTCCATTTATAACTACAAGAAAACATAAAACTTGCTACACTGCTGCTGCTGAAGCACAATTACTTCCAGTATTAGAAAAATGCTGGGTACAATTAAACTGGCTTAATTTAAATACCAATAAAGGTATGAAAAGATTACGTCAAAAAGTGGATAATATTCTACATAAAAGAGCTTCTTTAGTAAATGCTGAGGGAAATGAGTTCGGTAGAATGTCAGATATAACAGGAATAGTGGCAGATCATCCACGTAAAGTTCGTGGTAATCGTGTTCACAAATTAATATTTGAAGAATTTGGGTCTAATCCAAATGGATTAACTTCCTGAATACAAGGAAATGCTTTAGTAGAACTTGGTGGACGTAAAATGGGACTAAAAGTTGCGGGAGGTTGTGTATGTGCAGGTACTAAAGTATGAACTAAAGAAGGTATACAAAAAAATATTGAAGATTTAAATCAATCTGATGGAATAATCGGATTTAAAAATGGAAAGGCAAATATAGAACCTATTAGCTATATGCAAGAGGAAATGTACAAAAAGTGTGTAAAAATCACACTTAAAGATGGGACATTTTTGGAATGTAGCGAAGATCATCCGATTTTAACAAGAATACGTAAAAGTAAACGAGTAAAAGGTAATAGAAACCTTAGAAATAATTTCTATGAATGGGAATTTATTCCTGCCAAAGATATAATGAAATATTCTACAAGAAATGTAGTAGCTATTTGTGATAAAATAGATATTTTTGGGACAGAAAAATTATTTGATGCAAGATTAGTTGGTATGTTGATAGGAGATAGATCATATGGTATTGATAAAACACCTAGATTATCTAATTGCGATACTGTATTAAATAATTATATCGATAGTAAATATGATACTTATATTGAGAAATCGTATATGACTAAAGATAATAAATTATATAGAGAAACAAGAATTAAAGGAATTATACCATATTTAAAAGAGATAGGAATCTATGGACAAACGAAATTGCAAAAAAGATTACCTAGTAATTATCTATTATTAGATAAAAATAATTCTGCGGAATTATTAGCTGGATTATTTGATACTGATGGATATATTAGTAAAATAGATGCTAAAATAGAATTGACTAGTTCTTATAAAGAACTATTAGAACAAATTCAAACATTATCTTATAAATTTGGAATTCATGGACGTATTGCTGAGCATAAACCATTAATTAAAGAAGGACGTAAAGATAAAAATTCTTGGTGAAGATATTGTATTGAAGATAAACAAAGTATTAAAAATTTTAGAGAAAATATTCCTATTTTGATTGATTATAAAAAGGAAGCCTTAAATATTGATTTAGATTATAAAATAGCTAAACCTATTCCTGATGGATATAGATTAGGATATATAAAATCATTTGAACATATAGGAACTAAAAGAGTTTATAATTTAACTGCGGATGATTCTAATACTTATTTGGCTAATAATATTATTACACATAATACAGGAGGTGACTCCGGACCAAATTTAGCTGGATTAGCTAAAATTTTTAATAATCCTATTACTTATAACGTTTTACCATACAAGAACTTCCATAGTAGAGATGGAAAAGTACAATATACGGGATTTTTTATTCCCGCACATGAATTTTCCTTGGATCTTAATTATCTGGATGATAGAGGGGTAACTAATCATAAGGAATTTAAAAAATTCTACGAAAAAAGAAGAGCTTTATATAGCGGAATAGATTTACTTGATTATTGTGCTGAGCACTGCTTTACACCTGATGAAGCATTATTAAAACAAGGAGAAAATATTTTTGATTCAGTATTATTATCTGATCGAATAACCCAGTTGAGAGTACATAAAATGGGAATAACACCTACACCTATGGCCTTAATCTGGGATAAATCACAAGGTGATAATACTAAAATAGTAAAAGCTATTCCTACACCTAGTAGTAAAATATTAATAGTAGAACCACCACTTGTGGGTGATGATGGATCACCATTTAAAAATTTATATGTTGCTGGTATCGATTCCATTGATATGGGAACTGCTGATTCTGCTAGTGATACAGATGTTTCGGATTTTTGCATAGTTATTAAAAGGAGGGTATACGGAATGATGGAGCCAAAATATGTTGCTATTTATAAAGATCGCCCTAGAGATATTCGTGTAGCTTATGAAAATGCCATGAAATTATTAACTTGATATAATTGTCAAGCGTTATTGGAGTATACAAAAATATCTATCCAGATGTATTTTAAAGAACGCGGAAAAGAAAATTTATTCATGAGTCGTCCTGAATTTGCTATGCAAAATGTTAGGAATAGGCGACAGAAAAAATTAATTGGAATTCAAGCTACTGAAAAAGTGATTACACACGGATTAGAGTTAATTAATTCGTTTATTACTGATTATGGATATGATATCGATTTTGATGAAATGTTAGAGCAGTTGTTAAATTATTCTTATCAAAATAAAAAGAAATTCGATATTGTAGCCAGTTTAGGAATGTGCGAAATAGCCGATGAAGAGTTAAGTGGAGCTGTTCCAAGAATAATAAATAATATAAATAAAGAGTGAGAAGATTTTGGATATTATATAGATGAATATGGAGTTAAGAGAAAGGGTGTAATTCCTAATAATTTTAATTATGGAGCACGATGGAAATTTTAGAAAAAGAAATATTAGATATAATAAATGAAACGTTAATAGATAAAAAATATATAGGGAATTTAAAAGTTATATTAGAGGATGATATATATATTCTTCTATTATATATGGATCAAGAATTCTCCCCATTAGCTATTGGTTATCAAGGAAGTGAAAAAGATTTTAAAGAATTTGTACGAAAAGAAATAAAAAGTAGACAAATGGAAAGAGCTACCTTCTGAACCGCTGTACAAGAATTACCTTCTATTGTTTGTGATGAAGATGGCGATTGGGATGTAGATTGAGATGACGAATTAATTATATAGATATGGCAAAACAAGAACAAATTGATAAAATAAATGAGACTATACAGGATCTTGTTTATGAAAAAATTCAATTAAAAAAAGCATATAATTATTATCATTGCACTAGAGATGCAGAACAATTTAGGCATATTGAGGATAATTATGGAATAGGAGTACCAACTTCTATAGGGTTTACCCCATTGGTTAAAAAGCATATTGATGTTTTGGTAGGCGAATATCTTGAATTAGACCCTGAAATGAAAATTTCATGTAAAGATCCTAAGACCATAGATAATACACTGAGGGATAAGAAGTTAAAAATAGATTCTGCATTATATAAATATTTAGAAGAACAGTTGCGCAATGTAATCGTTAATGTATTTTTTAATAAACAAGAATCCGTAGTTAATGATCCTTTTATCGAACAAGAAATGTTGAAGATACAAAGAGATATAGATAAATCTTTTGTATCGGAATACGAAATAGCTGCACAAAATATTCTTCAATATTTAAAACAATCTAGGGATATCGATTTAAAAAACAAAATGCGGGATTTATTTACGGATTTACTGATTACGGGTTGTTGTTATTATAGAACTAAACCAAATGGATCCAAAATTAAATTAGAAATTTTAAACCCATTAGATACTTTTGTAGAACGAAATAGAAATGAATTTTATTTAAATAAATCTCCAAGATGCGCCATACGTAGATGGTTGACCAAAGAACAAGTATTACAAGAATATGGGGATAAATTAAGTAGGGAAGCTATTAGTAATTTGGATGATCAAATACGTAAAGGTGATAGAAATTATAATACTGTGTATGTACGATCCCATGCTACTACTGTTAATGATACAGGTGGTACTACCACTACTAGGCAAGTACCTACTCCTGGTATTTTAGGTGGATTAGAAGTTACTCCAGTTTTTCCATGGAATAGTACGGGAATGTATAATTATCTAGGAAATCCAGTAATTGCAGTATATGATGTCGAATGGTTAGAATATAATTTAAAAAATCATGAATTGGAACGTCATTGTGGTACTAAAATAGGATCTGATATTTATATTGCTGAAGATAAATATAAAGAAGAAGATAGAATATATAATGAAGGGAATATAAATTTAAATGGAATGTTTTTCCTAGATAAAAACGGAAGCCCTTTTTCTATCATGCTGAGTACCATGGAGTTGCAAGATCGTTATGATCTCTTACTTTACTATCGAGATAATTTAATAGCAAGTAGTGGAACTGTTGGGGATTGAATTGATATAGCCCACTTACCTTCTGTTTTAGGAGTAAAACTTCCAGAAAGATTAGAAAAATGGATAGCTTATAAAAAGAATGGAATAGCGTTATTTGATTCTTCGCAAGAGGGAGCAGATATGCTAAATACCACCTTCAATGGTTTTGATGATACTATCAAAGCCCATGCTATTCAAGCGATTCAAATAGCTATAGATAGTATAGAAATGCAAGCAGCTGCAATTACTGGAGTATTTCCTGAAAAATTGGGAGGAATACAAGAGCGAGATGCAGTTTCTAATGTAAAAGTGGGAATTAAATATTCTACTTTACTTACTAAACAATATTTTTCGGCTATGGATTTAATGTATAAAGAAGTGAATTATGATTTATTAAATTTAGCTAAAGTAGTTTTTGATAAAGGAGTTACTGGAACTTTAATTTTAGGAAATAAATATAATAAAATTTTTACAGCATTACCAAAGCATTATACTGTTACCGATTTTGATGTCCATATAGAAGATAGTACAGAAAATTTACAAACTAGAGAAACTATGAAGGCATTAAATATTGAAATGATACAAGCCGGATTGGCCGATCCTGAGATGGTTATAAATATAGTAATGTCTAAAAGTACAACTGAATTAAAGCAGTATATTGAAGAAGCAATGAAGAGCAAGAAACAAGAGAATAATCAATTACAGCAATTAAGTCAACAGTTAGAAGAATATCAACAAGCTTATAAACAATTAGAAAAACAACTAAAACAATTAGATCAAACTAATAAACAATTAGAAGCACAAATACAACGAAATAATGACGAACAGATAGCGATAGAGAGAAAACGTGTTTCTTTAGAAGAGGAAGAGTTAAAACATAAACGTCAGAACGATGCTGAAATGAATGATTTGAAGAAAAAACAAATAGAAGCAGAAATACTACAGGTTTATGATCAAAGTCCTTTTAATGATAAAATTAAAAATATATTATAATGAGATTAGATATTAATTTAAAAATGAATAATGATTGTAATTTTCAAGCGTATGACACTTCAGAATATACTGAGGCTAATTCTGCCGATTTATTACAACACGTTTTTTTAGAATTTATGGTATTATTGCCATATTCGCCTACTATTCAACTACTTCCTATTAAAGCTTCTAAAAAGATTACTAGATTTACTAATACTAGTAATAATATTACCCTTGATAGGAGATATTTATATTCATTACAAAATGATGGTAGATATTTATATTCAAAATATGGATTAATGACTATTAATCATTCTGGAATATATGATGGACAGACTTATAATATAAAGAACAAAGTATTTTACGATAATGATAAAATATACTTCGGAATAGAAAATACTACAACTCCTATATTTGATAATACTAATTCTAAAGAAATTGTTAATTGGTATGATTTACGACAATATGTTGCATACGGAATTAATTTCTTTTTTGATAAAGAAATTATTAGCATATGTAAATTAGAAAAGTGTTTAATAAATCTACAAAAACAGGCTATATTCGATGGATTAAAAAACTGCGATTATAATTCTTGTAAAAAGAATGATTCTATTAAATTACAAAGGGATTTTCTATTCACTTCTGTTTATGTATTACAGTATATAATAAGTAGTGGGAATTTTTTAGAAGCACAAAGAATAATCGAAAGTTTATCTTCATGTGGATCATTATGTGACGATTCTAATTCTGGAGGATGCAATTGTGGATAAATTATATACTAAATTATATAATTTATATTTAAAAGCGTTATTGAATTTAAATATAGGTTATGGAATGCAATCATCGGATCAGATGATTGATATTATCAATGCGATTGATCTGATTAAAAATGGAAATTTAAAAGATAGTGAAATTTTAAGAATATTTTCTTATTATGAGTAATACAATGAATTCTAGAAGTTTTTATGAAGCCTTTAATACAAAGGATTTTTATAAAGGTACTTCTTTTAGATATAATTATGAATGATCTCCAGGAACTCATTATTTTCATGATGAATATATAATCGATTTTGTTTCCCATAATGGGATAATGTACGTTTGTAAAGAAACTGTGGAAAGTTATAGTTCTCCCAATATAGATACAGCGCATTGGGCTTATATAATGGAGGGACAAAAAGGAGATAAAGGAGAAATGGGTACTATATTTGTACCAACAGTTGATGGAAACGGGAATATATCCTGGAGTAATGATGCAGGACTTCCTAATCCTGAAACTATGAATATTAAAGGTAATAAAGGTGATACAGGAGAACGTGGAGAACAAGGAATAGAGGGAAAACAAGGATTGCGCGGATTTACCGGATTACAAGGTCCAACTGGACCAAGAGGGGTGGGATTACAATACATATGGGATGGTACATTATTAGGAGTAAAACGAGATAATGATTCCGATTATGTATACGTAGATCTTAGAGGACCACAAGGAATTAGAGGTTTACAAGGATCAAAAGGTAATACTGGACAACGAGGCGAAAAAGGGGATACTGGAGAACGCGGACCTGCTATAATGCTTAGGAATATTACAGATTCATCCGATAATATTACAATACAATCTAGTTATGATGGACTTATCTGAAATGATTTAGTTAGCTTAGAAGAACTACGTGGCGAACCAGGTCATCAAGTACAATTACGACAGGGTACTACTTCAATAGAATGGAAATATTCTAATGAAACCGTATGGAATTCTTTAGTTAGCTATAATAATATTATGGGACCTAAAGGAGATAGTATCGACAGAGCTTATATTGCAGATGATGGTTATTTGTATATATGACTATCTTCCGAATTTACACCAAGACGTGTAGGATATGTTAGGGGTGATAAAGGAGAAGATGGAAGATCTATACTTTTACGAGGTGCTGATGGGCATATACAATGGAAATACGCAGGCGATGATTATAAATTATGATCCAATTTAGTATCATATGCAGAATTATCTGCTGATTTAGTAGTGGATTTTGAATTACGCTATGAACGAAGAGAAGAGGGAGGAGTTACTTATGATGTTTTCCAAATCTGATCGGAAGTACCAGTAGAACTAATTACTGAAACTAAAGTGCCCATTACTTCTACGTTAGAAAATGTAGAATACGATGTTGATACTAGTGATTTGATTTTTACTTTTAATACTTCTACAGGTACAGAAACTACAAGAGTTAATATTCCAGCTTCTGGTAATGTAAATCTAGTTAATGGTAATATTACAGAAATAGCTGAATCGACAGAGGGAACTATGGTAAATGTACTATTTAATACTGATACTTTTACTTCTGATAATCAACAATTAAATTTAAAAACAATAGACGGAGGAGTATTTTAAATATGGCACAAACAATTCAATTTTTAAGAAGCGGGACTGTTTTTATAGATAAAACAACCGCTACTAACGCGTTAAATACAATATCACATCTTCCTGGACAACCGGTAGTATCATTTTATGGATCTTCTGATAACCCTGATTTTATATTTGTAATCGGAACAAAAGAAGGTACTGGAGATACTGCTTATAAAATAATGGCCGAAGGAAAAGCTTTAGAAGATTTGCAAACCGCAATTAATATTATTAATAGCGATATTAGTAATATTAATGAAAGTATTTCTACAATTAATATAACTATTTCTGGTATAGAAGGGGATATTTCTACAATTTCCGATGATATAGAATGGATTTTTGAAGAATTAAATAATATTACTGCTGAAAAAGTATTATATAAAGATGCTGTTATAGCAGATACAACTGTAGGAGTTGAAGGAAGTCCTATCAAACTTACTGATAATCAAGTGGATATGTTAGAAGAGTTTGGTAGAATAGAATTAGGAGTTAATAAACATATGTATAAAACTTATACTTATGCTTATGTTATGACTGATGCTAGTAATCCTAGATACCTAGATACAATAAAATTTAATGCTAATGTATATAAATATCAAGATGCAGATTTTAATATAATTAGTAGAATTAACAATTATACTGGTGGGGATGTTGTAATGACTAATACTCCTCTATGAATAGGAAAGGGATTTTATGAACATAAAGATGCTTATGACGCACAAAAAGATATTTATTGTGTGATAGACTGTGTCATTTGCATAACAAATGATACAAGTTATCCAGATGGTTTATGAAGACAATTTATGTTATTTGCTCTGGATGATCCTAATTATCCTGGTGCCGTATGAAATAGAAGCGCAATTAATTCGCATACAGATACGCCAACACATTATTTTGAATTAGAAGGCGGCATATATTTATTATATGGTTCATATATTCAAGATAGTAATGTACAAGTAGAGATAGAGAATCTGAAAAGTAGAATGGATACAGTACGAGAAAGTGTATACAACTATATAGACGATAATCTAGAAATATTCCAACAAAATTTAGATGGAAAGGAAGATGTATCTAATAAGGTAAATATTTCATCTACTGCTACAACTACACAATATCCTAATGCAAAAAGTGTTTGGGATTTGACGCAGGATTTAATGGCTACTATACCTGCAGGAGGATTAAAAGTACCATTATCATTAAATTTGGAAAGCCAACTACCTGATATAAATACCCAAAGTCCAGGTGATTATTATTTTATCCAAGAAATGGATATTACAGCCCCAGAAAGAACTGGGAGAGCATGGGTTAATTACGAAAATCCCGAAGATACTTCAACACCATTACGATATTATAAAGTAGTAGATCAATATCATTCATTGGATGGTATTTCTATTACACAAACCGGAGGTGGTGCTTGGGAAGTTAATATGACTTGGTTATCTAATGTTATAGATGAAAAATTAGCACAATTATCCGCTGAAGATATTAAATATCCAGCTAAAGTTTTAGATAAAACTCCTGGTACAAGTGGGACACCAATCCGACTTACTGATACTCAAGTAGATACAATTATAGCTGATGGCAAATTACCAATAGGGGATGGTAAACATTTTTTCAAAGAGTATGAATATGAATATACTTATTTGATAGATTCTGAACCTAGATATTTAGATCAACTAAAGTTTAGTGCTAGTATAGTAAAGTATGCTGATATACCTGCTGATATAGTATCTAGAATAAATGATTACGACCCAGGACAAATTTCCTTAGTTCCTGATTTACCAATATGAATAGGAAGTGGTGCTTATGAATATAGAGATCCGGATCCACAATATGATGAAGTTAGTAATATTACTGGAGTAGTGGTTATGGTTACCACAACAGATCATTCTGATGGGGAATGGTATATGTTTTATTTATATGCTCCAGACGATCCTTTTTATCCAAATTATATTGCTAGTTATAATCTAGTTCCGGATTCATATATAGATGTACCATCGCATTATAGTTATACTAAAACTGATAATGGTAGTTCTTTATATTCATTATCCGGAGTTGAGTATTATGGTAGTGATGTATATACAGAAATAGAAGCTTTAAAATCTTTAACTTCTGTTATTCCTAGTATGGAGGAAAGGTTGGCAGAAATATCAATAATTCCTAAATCGGAGTATCAATATGTAGCATTTGTTAATAATACATATACTGGAAGTAATCCTGATGGAAGTTTTAATCGTCCATTTAGGACGTTGCAGGAAGCTACTGATACTGTTCCATCCAATTTAGATATATGTCTTTATATAATAGGGACGAATTTTGTGTATACCTATCCCACCAATCCAAAACGTTTTATAACTTATGTAGGAGTGGGTACTGATATTTATGTACAAAGCGTTAATATACCTTATTATAGTGAGGAGCTGTATATCCCACCTGTCACCTTAGAAAATATCTATGTTCGTGGGACTGTGGAAATAAATTCGCAACAGCATCAAGACTTACCGGAAAGTATCAATGTTCGTTTTATTAATTGTCGATTTAATGGATCTATTAACATCCGAAATAATTGTGGAATATCTTTTGAAGGATGTACTGTTCCTGGCGTATCAATGTATGCAACTCGTGGACTTATAAAATATAAAGGATGCTCTGTGACTTCATCACCCAAATATTTATATACAGGTGAATTCCCCCAATTCCAGTATATGAAAATAGAATTCGTTGAATGTGTTGGAGTAAGATGCGAACACCAGTATGGATCCTTGATTGTGAGAGATTCTGAACTTGCTAATATCAACGATCCGATAGTATCTACAGCAAATGGTGAAGGAAATACTAATGTTTTAGCGCTGTATAATGTGTCCTTTGTTAGAAATGATGTATCAACATCAGGTGAATCTGAAGAAGGTATAGATGTGAATACAGTATTCCGTAGATTAGTCAAGACTGGTACAGCTAATCTTATTTTATCTAATGTAGCATATGGTTCTAATAGTATAATAACTGGAGGGTTTGTTCTATATAATAATAGTGCACAGCGACTTGTTATATCTCGTACAAATTACACAGCTTTAGAAACTTCAGGACAAGTAAATCCTGCTATTGATTATTATATATATGAGGGATAGATTATGATTAAAAATGAAGGAAAAAGTATTTATAATATACACAAAGATGGGAAAGATATTAGTCAAGTAGTATCTAAGTTAGAAACAGTATTCGACAACCGCATACCTTACAGCAATCTATTAGCTTATTATAATACCAAAGGTAAAACTAATCAAGATATATATCTTGAAGATTTTACTACTTGGACAAAAGATACAGGAACACAACAAGTAATGACTTATGATAATAAACAAATTAATATCACCGGTGTAAATTCAAGGACAACTGCTGCTCAGATATGGGTTCCTGCAAATACAAGACCAAATGGATTAAGGCTTAAATTTAATGTATCGGGAATAAATACATTACCGGCAGGTAATACTATGTATTTTGGCACTTATAGTAGCAATGCTACAACACCACTTCCCGCAGGGTCGACTATTATAGATCACGACGGAGAATATGAAATAAATATAAATCCTTATACAGCTGTAAATAGTTTTAGATTTAAAAATGCAACAGTACTTACAGGTTTAAACATAACAATAGAACAAGTTGCTACAGAAACTATTCTTCCAGATTTAACAGGAAATGGATATGACTTAAATTTATTAGGATTCGATTTTAGTGGAATGAGTGGATATGGTGGGTATAGAGATAATCTCAATACTTGGACACCAAGTGGAAATGTTCAAGTTATTAATAGAACTAACTCTTCATTTACTATTGCACGAACAACTAACGGTAATACTTGGCAAATTACGGGATCTTCTGGAAATGCCAAAACCCTTAAATTTAATATTACCGCAGATTTCTATCAAGCTCCTGGAAGCACTGCATATATGTATCAATTTGGTTGGACAACTTCAACAGGAACTACAATGAGAACATCAATTACAAGCGACGGAGAGTATGAAATACCGTTTGAAAATGGTACATCAGGAGCTGGAACTTGGGGCATTGTAGCACATACTTCTGCTTCAAATCAATCTCCAAATCTAAAAATCGAATTACTTCCAGATTACCCAGATGCTTTAGTATTTGATGGTGTTAAAGATTTTGCGCAATCTGTTATTCAATTACCTGCATTTACTGATAATAATTATACATTGATATTAGATGCTGATTATTTAAGTAATGGTCGAATTATATATATAGGCGGTCTTTATATAACTAAAACTGCCACAGGGTTTAGTTGGTGGAATTTAAATCAAAATATTCGCTTTAATATACCTAATGGTGTTATCGGTTATACTAACAATAAGGCATATACAATCGATGGAGATATTTTTATAAATACAAATACAATTACTAGAAATGTAAGTGGAATCCTCACTGTAGGTGGAGATTCTACTACAAAAGCAAAGATAGCATTACGTTCTATGGTTATTTTTAATGGGGTCAATTTGAATTATGAGCAAATAATGAATTGTTATACTAAGATGAAAAATAATACACTTTAATTATGAATAATCTATTAAATAATTCTTACACAGTAGGTATTGGGACTAGGAATCTAGTCCTAAATACCTTTGGTAGAGTATATGTAAAAGTGAATGATAGATATTACGAATTAGATTTTAAAAATAAACAAACATCAGATTCTGAATCACTTCCTGAAATAATTGTATTAGATAGTGCTTCTGATGTAGATAAGTTAACTTATCCTGGTGATAATAAATTAATTATCGCCTTAGATGGGAAAATTTATATTACTCAGAATGCTAATATTATTCCTATTAATATTATTCCGTCTCAGGAAATTGGAATCGAATTGGATAAATTAACAGTAAATGGTTCTATTAAAATTAATACTAATGATAATATTCCCCCATTTTTAATTAATAGTTCTGCTTTAGTTTCTAATTTAAATACACAATATTTAAATGGTTATAAATCAGATGATTTCGCTTTAAAAAATAATTCAGAAATCATTACAGGAAAATGATCTTTTAATTTACCCATAATTGCTAAAGAAATTATAAATAATAATACAGTATTAGATTTACAAAATAGTTCATTATCTATAGATAATATTAATGTTCGTAAAAATATAACTATCCCGAATAATCTTTTATATAAAGAGGAGGTTGTTGAGGGGATAAGAGAAAGAGAATATATAAATAAAAAACTTTTTGTAAATACCGCTATTAGAATTGATTATACCGATTATTATAATACGCCTATTATAGAAATTAATAGAGCATACGGGATATATTTAAATAATATAGCTACTATACAAACTTGATATAATATTTTTTTAAGTAATTATACTTCGGGATCCGAAAATGATCCTAATTATGTAGCTATTATTAGAGATTTAAATCTGGAATCCGAGAAACAAACTGCTAATCAAATAATTAGTGATAATAATATTCCTGGAATTATTGATGATTATATGTA
>QMCD01001145.1_pt1 | contig 16732 bp, 11 predicted proteins | sample 1821841 | NCBI WGS metagenome assembly QMCD01 (sample SAMN01991225, study PRJNA193472) | Termite gut metagenome, whole genome shotgun sequencing project. | isolation source: worker | host: Macrotermes natalensis | reverse complement strand
AGTATCTCTATTCTCCTCCTCCTGGGAGGAGGAGTACCCGCAGGGGGAGGTGGTAGGTAAAATAAATACCTATTAATCATAACTCTAAGGAATTCTTTATGCCTACCACCTCCCCCCTTGCGGGGTACTCCTCCTCCCGGGAGGAGGAGAATAGAGATACTCCTGTTAATCACTAACCCCTAATCACTAATCACCAATTTACTAATCAGTAATCACTAATTTACTAATCCCTAATCCCTAATTTACTAACCCCTAATCCCTAACCCTTACTCACTATATTCTCTTCTTCAACGCCTTCACCCAAATCTTATACCCTTCCTCATTCAGATGCAATCCGTCACCTGTGAGTTCGCTACGCAATACATTCGTGCCCTTCTCGCAGAAAAGAGGGAAGAGATTGATGAATGTGATTTTGTGCTCTTTGGCTAAGACTTCCAGCTTGGCATTGATTTCGGGAACCATATCGGTCTTTCCGGTTAGCCTCTTGTAGCGGCCAAAACTTTCATTGAATGGCAGGAGACTTTGCAGATAGAGTTTTGTTTCGGGAGACTCCCGGCGAATACGCTCTATCGTGGTATGTATCATGCTCACGATACTGTCGGCAGAGAGGTCATGCGAAATGTCGTTAGTACCGGCGAGAAGGAAAAGTTTCTCGGGATGTCCCGGGAGAATCTGGTGCAGGCGGTCGTAAATACCCATTACTTCGTCGCCGACAATGCCGCGGTTACGGATATTCTTTTTTCCCAAACGGGCGCTCCAGTCACCGCCTCCCTCTGTGAGACTGTTACCTACCATAACGATATCCTTGGAAGTAATCCCCGGTTCATCCATGAATTGAAGGAAGCGCTTGTAGTAATAATCCGTATACATGCGCGGGATGGGATAGATGGAAGAGGCTACGGCGTTGGATACCAGCGAACGCAGACGTACTACGCTGTGCCCGTCTTCGGGGTGTACAGAGTTGATAAGCAGGATAACCGAGGTATTGTTATCCGGGTCTATCACGATGGAAGTGCCCGTATATCCGGTATGGCCGTAAGTGTTCGGGCCGAAGTAATCCCCGTTATTGGAGGCATAAGCGGTGAAGTTGTCCCAGCCTAACGTACGTCCCAGTGTGGCGGTAGCGCGGGGCACGGTGCGCATGGCTTTTACGCCAAGCGGACTGAGAATGCGGCGTCCGTTCCATTCTCCGTCGTTTTGCAGGGCGGCGCAGAGAATTGCAATATCTTCGGCACAGGAGAATACGCCGGCATTACCGGAAATTCCGCCGTTCATGATACGCGCCAACGGGTCGTGAACCTGACCGCAGAGGACACTGTTATCGGGTAGTTTTTCGGTTGGAGCGATAAGGTTGTGCCAGTCTCCGTCGGTGACGGATGCCCAACTGGCATCTGCCGTATTAATCCACTTACCTTCTTTATTGCGTATGCAAGGCAGATAGTCGGTATGAACCATGCCTAATACATCGAACAGGTTCTCACGGGCGAAGTCGCGAAGCGATTGTCCGCTGACGGTTTCAATGATGCGTTGCAGGGTAATGTAGTTGAGGCAACTGTATTGGAAATCCGTTTGAGGTTTGAAGTGGCGGCGGCAGTTGGCTATGTACTCTATCATACCATCGGGACTGGGGGAACCGTATTGTTTCTCCAATTCGGCGGTAGGGCCGTAAGAAGGAAGTCCGGAAGTGTGTGTCAGTAAGTCGGCGATGCGTATTACCTTTTTATCCTTGCCGTCTTCACTTTCCCAGTTTTTGAATCCGGGGATGTAAAGGCTGACCGGGTCTAATAGACGTATTTTCCCCCGTTCTGCCAGGATATGGGTACATACGGCGGTAGACATGGATTTGCTGCACGATGCCATGTCGAAGATCGTGTTTACGGTCATCGGCTCTGTGTTGGGATACACGCGCTTGTTACCATAAGCCTTGAGGTAAGCCATCTTCCCGTTGCGTACTACGGCGAGTACAGCGCCGGGAATGTCCTTATTGGCTATTGCTTCTTCTATCGCCGTGTCGGCGTACATCAGTTTGCGGGAGTCCATGCCGACTTGTTCGGGGGCTACACGTTGCAGGGTTTGTGCATTGGCTTGCAGGGCAAGCAGCACAATGAAAAGAAGGGAAGTTATTTGTTTCATAATATTGGGGAGATTGTTGATGATTGGGTTTTGAAACAGTTTTGTATATTAGTTCGTAAACATTATTTAGTGGGGTATCTCGTTTCCCCTCCTCCTGGGAGGTTGCTCTCCCCCGATAACGGGGGAGCCGGAGGGGGTGGTGCCCAAAGGGCGGGGTGGTAGGTGAAAACAAAACTCTTTGGTATTGCTATTAATAGGTATTTTCTTATTTTACCTACCACCTCCCCCTACGGGTACCACCCCCTCCGGCTCCCCCGTTATCGGGGGAGAGCAACCTCCCGGGAGGAGGAGAACGTACCTTAGTGAAAGAAATCAGAGAAGCTGTCAGCGAAGCTAATAGAGATATTCTTATTGGTTATCTGCATTGCTAAATATCATTCATAATAATATAAGGTAGCTGTGATGAAGTATTTATTTTCCTCTGTAAGCATCCACCGCCTTTTTAACCGAGCCGTGGAGCAGTAGCAGGGCTTTCGCTTTACCGTAATCCAGACCGAGTTCTTCCACAATCATGCGGGTTCCACGGTCTACCAGCTTTTGATTGCTCAATTGCATGTTCACCATTTTGTTTCCTTTGATGCGTCCCAATTGTATCATAACGGAAGTAGTGATCATGTTCAGTATCATCTTCTGCCCGGTACCCGATTTCATGCGCGAGCTTCCCGTCACATATTCCGGTCCTACAATCATCTCAATCGGGATATCCGCTTCGGCTGCCATCGGCGAGTCGGGATTACTGGTGATGCAGGCGGTGAGAATGCCGTGCTCGCGCGCTTTTTGCATTGCGCCGATCACATAAGGTGTTGTTCCGGAAGCGGCGATACCGATAACCGTATCTTTATCGGTGATGTTGCGTTCCGTTAGTTCTTCCCAGCCGCGACGCGTGTCATCCTCTGCATTCTCCACCGGGTTGCGCAGTGCAGTGTCACCGCCTGCTATCAGTCCGATGATGAGAGTGGGCGGCATACCGAATGTCGGAGGTATCTCCGATGCATCCAATACTCCCAGGCGTCCGCTGGTTCCGGCTCCCATGTAGAATATGCGTCCGCCCTGTTTCATGCGCGGAACAATTTGCGTTACTAACTTTTCAATCTGTGGTATGGCTTGCCGAACAGCCAACGCCACTTTTTGGTCTTCGGTGTTAATGTCCTCCAATATCTCCCGGATAGATTTCTTTTCCAAGTCGTTGTAGAGTGAAGGCTGCTCTGATATCTTTATGAATGCCATGATGTATAATTGTTAATTAGCTGATACTTACGGAACTAAGACTTACGGATTGATGTTTATTATGATATTTAATCAGTCCTTCCATCGGGCTTTTAATGATAGCTCCCAGTTGGATACCCATTTCTTGTGTCGCTTCGGCAAGTATTTCCTTGTAATAGAAAGCAACGGAGCCGATGAAGTGTACCTTGTTGTGCTGGTAGTCGTACTGCATCACATTCCGTTTGAGGAATGCCTTGAAGCTGTTCAGTACCAGTGTGCGAACACAAGGTTCGTCCATGTTCTGCGCCAGGAACGGGGAGAGGCTTGCCAGGAAACGGTTCGGGAAGGGTTTGCGATATACGCGGTCGATGATATCTGCCGGTTGCAGGTCGAACTGCTTGAGGAACTTTTCTTTCAGCTCCGGAGTCATTTGGTTTTTAAGTATGTCGCCAACCAACAACTTGCCCAGATATGCACCGCTGCCCTCATCACCAAGAATAAAACCCAGGGGAGACACATTAGCTGAGATATGTTTGCCGTCGTAATAACATGAATTGGAGCCTGTGCCCATGATGCAGGCAATACCAGCCTTGTGTCCGCAGAGTCCGCGGGCGGCGGCAAGCATGTCCGTGCTTACTTCTACTTCGCCCAGGACATTGAGATGCCGGATGATGGCATTGTGCACCATCTCGATCTTGTCGGGGAAGCCACAACCGGCGCCATAGAAATATACGGCGTCGAACTCATTGGCTGTTAACTGGGGCAGCAGCGCCGTTGCAATTTCATTACTGATCTCTTCTTCCGATTGAAAGAAAGGGTTGGTGCCTTTCGTGAAAATCTGCTGAATGAGTTCACCTCTCTCCACAACACACCAATCGGTCTTCGTAGAGCCACTGTCTGCTATTAAAATCATATCGTTGAGTTTTTTAATTATTACTATGTTATGGGGGAGAACTTTAGTTTTACTTGAATGCTAAAGTCTCATTTACTCACTATGCTTTCTATATTTTAATATATATTTTCCGTTTATACAGTTGATATCCGATGCACCAGTTGATGATTACGAAAAGCAATGCGTAAGCCAGCGAACCACCAATCTCTCCGAATACAGGCATCAGGAGTATTCTGTACAGGAATCCGTGTATGCTGATGCTGCCGTCGGCCCAGGGGAAACTGATACAGCCGAACAGGATGCCGAGTACTCCGCCCAGCACGTACATGAACAGCGGGTTGATACCGAAAGCCTCGAAGAATTTACTCCATTTCTTATATCCTTTTACGTCGATAATCCAAATCAGCAAGGCGAGGAAGCTGGAAGCCAGCCCGCAGGTAGTCAATACAAAAGTAGGCGACCATATTTTCTTATTGATAGGGCAACCATAGCTCAGCAGCAGCCCTGCGAACGTGAGGATTGTTCCCACTAAGAATAATTTGGTGAGATGGGAGTTGAGCAGTGCTTCGCGGCTTTCATTGGCTTTGTTGCTATCCAGCATCATGCGTCCCACGCAGAAGCCGAGTAATACATGGGCAATGGAGGGAATGGTGCTTAGAATACCTTCGGGGTCGATACCGTTGTCCTTGTACATGTGTGCGGGAGTGAGGATGGCGCGGTCTACTATCGAAAGAATGTTGGTTTCATTGTATGCGAATCCGTTGCCGCACAGTAGCAGGATAGCATAGCCTGCCAGCAATGTGGCAATGAGGCAGGGGATATGCTTATGTTTCATGGTTAGCGCTACGATGGCGGTGACGCCGTAGCACAGGGCGAGACGCTGCATGACGCCCAATATGCGTATCCGGTCGAAAGTCCAGACCGATTCCCAAAGTTGAGCGCCGAAGCTGAGGCCTTCGTGAGAACCTGCCCAATAGTAACAGAACCTGGAGAACCAACCGAGAGCCATGCCGATAAGGAAAATAACGATTGTCCGTTTCAGTATCTTCATAATGGCGGAATAACTGGGTTCGAAGTTATACTTCTTTAGGGAGATGTAAGTGGAAATGCCCATAATGAACATGAAGAACGGAAACACAAGGTCGGTGGGGGTAAGGCCATTCCATTGGGCATGACGCAAAGGTGCGTAGATACTGCCCCATGTTCCGGGATTGTTTACCATAATCATACCGGCGATGGTGATACCACGAAGAATATCGAGGGCAAGAATACGTTTACTTGTTTTGGTTTGAGAGTTCATAGTAATATATATGTTAAGTTATTAATTAATTAGTTATCAGTTCCTTATTCTCTGTTTTCAGTTATTGTTGTTTTTTATAATTCCCGGTAATTAGCCGGGTGATTTGCTTTCAACATTCATCTCTCTGCTTTCTTCGCCTTTCTTATTCTCTCTGCTTTTCGTGCATTCATCTACAAGATAGGCGATAGATACGTAAGGGATACCGGAGTTTGTAGTAAGTCCGATTTCACAGGTGCGGCTGTTGGAGTAACCGATGGTTGCTCCTGATGCTTTAATCTGGGGACGCAGTTTACGCAAGGCGTATGCGTTCAGTTCGGGGTAGGTAAATCCCCGGTCGCCGGCGAAGCCGCAGCAACCCACTTCTTCGGGTATGATAACGTGGGTGGAGCAGAGCTTTGCCAATGAGAGGATGGTATTCGCCAACTCCATTTTGCGCATGGAGCAGGTGATGTGTAAGGCCACAGGCCGGTCGGTGGGCGCGAAAGTCAGTTTATCCCGTAGGAAAGTGTAGATGAATTCTGCGGGTTCGTAGAGCTTCATCTTCGTGATGGTTTCGCGCATGCGGTGCAGGCAGGGGCTTTGGTCGCAGAGCACAGGGTATTTGCCTTCTTCGCTTGCCTGCCAAAGGGCGGCTTCCAACTCGGCGGCTTTGCGGTCGGCGATGTCAGGCATACCTTTGCTTTCCCAGATTGTTCCGCAGCAGAGTTTATCCATGTCTTTGGGGAAGATGACTTCGTAGCCTGCCTTATGCAGGAGGGAAATCATCTTGTTGACTAACGGTTGTTCTGCGGGAGACTTCTTTGCCAGACCCATGGTTTGGTTGATGCAACTGGGGAAGTAGACTACTTTGGGGAGTTGAGAGTTGAAAGTTGAAAGTTGAAAATTGGCGGCGCTGTTGGGGGCAGGGGTGCTGTTGACGGCGTCCTGCTGTTCGTTAGCCGGAACTTGCAGTAAAGACGCAACCGGTATTCCGGATAAGGGTGTTGTAGCTTGCTGTTCGTTAGCCGGAACTTGCACTTTGTAACCTTTCGGCATGGCAGGTGTCCATTGCGGCATTCCCAATAGGTTGTGCATACCTTTGGCGACGCTATTCATGACTTTTGTTCCTAATACGGAATGTCCGAAGTCGGCTAATGACAGGACGGAACGCACGGTATTCTTGAGTCCGGCGAAATGATTGGCGGCAAAATCGCCTGCTTTATACCCAAAGCTTCCTTTCGGGAAGTCTCTCCGGCGGACAAGATGGGTAAGGTCGCCTGTATTGATACCCATAGGACATGACATGGAACAGAGTCCGTCGCCCGCACAGGTTTGATTGCCCGGATACCGGTATTGCTTTTCCAGCATTGACAGGCGTGCGTTGTCTTCCCCACTTTGTTTCAGGCGTGATATTTCCCGTTGCAACACAATGCGTTGACGGGAGGAAAGTGTAAACCCGCAAGACAGGCAGTTCATTTCGCAGAACCCGCACTCTATACATTTGTTTATCAACTGATAATCGTCCGTACTGTCACTGTGTCTGGAACCGTTCACCTTCGTATTTCCATTATCAGCAATCAGAGGCAGCGGCTTGAAATGTTTGAGATGACATTGCGGGTCGTCGTTGAAAATAACGCCGGGGTTGAGCAATCCTTTAGGGTCAAACAGTTGTTTGACGGCTTTCATTGCTTCGAAAGCGGCTTCTCCCCATTCATACTTTACGAATGGAGCCATGTTTCGCCCTGTGCCGTGCTCGGCTTTCAGCGAACCGTCGTACTTGTCGACTACTAATGCTTTTACGTCATTCATCAAGTCCTCGTAACGCCGTACTTCGGCATCGTTGTTGAACGACTGGTTGAGGATGAAATGGTAGTTCCCTTCAAGGGCGTGGCCATAGATGCAGGCATCGGCATATCCGTGGCGGGCAATGAGTTGTTGCAAGTCGGCTGTGGCTTCGGGCAGGTCTTCAATGTGGAAGGCTACGTCCTCGATGAGGCAGGTACTACCCGGTTGGCGTGTGCCGCCTACAGACGGGAAGATGCCCGAACGGATGGCCCAGTACTTGGAGTATTCTTCGGGCTTATCGGTGAAGTACACGGGAATGTATGTATCGAAAGCCTTCAGGCATTGTTCAATGACGACGATGTTCTGTTCCAGTTCTTCGCGGGTACGGGCCATGGTTTCAGTGAGCACGGCGGTGAGGCCGGAGGGGTCGGCGACTTCTTGACTATACCTTATATATATAGGGTCTTCTACGGAAGAGAGGCTCTTGTAGTCCAACAGTTCTGCACCTTTCACTGAATCATCCAATCCTTTCATTGCCACCACTGCCCGGCAGGCATCTTTGATACTCTTGAAGTAGAGCATTGCGCTTGCTTTGTACGGATAGTCGTATTCCGTACGCATGGTTACTTCGGAAAGGAATGCGAGCGTTCCTTCGGAACCCACCATCAGATGGGTGATAATGTCGAACGGGTTGTCGAAACGGACGAACGGTAACAGGTTCAGTCCGGTTACGTTCTTGATGGAGTACTTGTAGCGAATACGTTTGGCCAGTTCTTCGTTGATGCGTATCAGGTCGCGCAGTTCGCAGATACGGTTCAGGAAGTCGGAGTGCGTGGCTTCAAAAGAGGCGCGGGATATCTGGTTGCCTGTATCCAGCACCGTTCCGTCAGTCAGTACGATGCGTGCGGAAAGAAGTTCCCTGTCGCTATTGGCATGTGTACCGCAGTTCATGCCTGAGGCGTTGTTCATAACGATACCGCCTACCATTGCTGATTTTACCGATGCCGGGTCGGGTGCAAACTTACGTCCGTAGGGCGCAAGGATTTCATTGACCCGCTGACCGATGATGCCCGGTTGCAGCGTAATCTGTTTGTAATCGGGTGAGATGGTGTATTTCTCCCAGTTCTTTCCGGCTATTATCAGGATGGAATCGCTAATGGCTTGTCCCGACAGGCTGGTTCCTGCTGCCCGGAAAGTGACGGGCAAACTGTAGCGGTTTGCCAGCTTTAACAGGCCGGAGATTTCCTCTTCGTTGCCTGATTGAATGACGATGCGGGGGATTAGGCGGTAGAAACCTGCATCTGTTCCCCATGCCAACCGGCGCAGTTCGTCAGTGTAGATTCTTTCTTGCGGGATGAACTCCCTTGCGTCCTGCAAGAATGAAATATAGTCACTTTTTACCATATAGTTTTCGCTCTTCTTTAAAGGCCTTACCCGTCTTCGTTAATTGGTTCACTGTTTTGCTGCCGGCTTTGCTGTTTTTCTTTAATAGTAATATCACCTGCAATCGCCTGATACTTAGCTGGTTATACCGCATATATCCCGTGTTTGCACCGCATATATATGGTCCTTGGACGGGATATATGCGGTCCGCGGACGGGATATATGCGGTCCGAGCACCATATATATGCGGTGTAAACACGGGATATATGCGGTATAATATACTGAAACACAGCCCATTTGCTAAACGATTTAATTCACATTCTATTTGTATAAGTAATACTTCTTAGACAACTGCCGGAAACTGTCGGCGTCTTTGTACCAATAGTCGCGTACATCTTCCCAACGGTTACGCAGGGAAAAGCGCTTGCGTATTTCTTTCGAGCCGCTTACCAAATCAAACATCTGGAAGCGACCTTTATCGGCATGGTCGAATACGGCGCGGTCGGGATACAGAACAGCCACTTCTTGCATCACCAGGAATTGGATATCGCTTAACGGCGCTTTCTGTACGTCCATGATGTGTACTTGCACGCCTTGCAATAACTCTCCCTTACCAACCGAGTAGAATGGTTTCAGATACATCGGCCTGAAGACGACACCCGGCACGTTCAGCGCATTCAGGTTTCTTGCCAGCTTTGCGGCTTCCACCCACTGCGCGGCAAACATCTGGAACGGTATCGTGTAGCCTACGCCGATGGACATGTATCCCAGTTCGCCCAGAATGCCGCTTACCGGATAGAATATTGCCGAATGCGGATGCGGAACATGTGGCGACGAGGGTATCCATTGCAACCCGGTCTCTATATAGTCCATTTTTCTTTTCCAGCCTTTCATTTTCACTACATGCAGGTTGCATTGCGCTTTCAGCATCTTCTCGCCGTTCAGCATTAATGCCAGTTCTCCGCAAGTAAGGGCGTAAAGGTAGGGAATTTTGAATTGGCTTACAAACGAAACGCAATCATCTTCCGTGAGATTACCTTCTATCTTGAGTCCACCTACGGGGTTGGGACGGTCCAGTACGATGAATTCTTTGTTGTTTTCGGCGGCAGCTTCCATAGCAAGTCCCATTGTACTGATGTATGTGAACGAGCGGCAACCGATATCCTGGATATCGTACACCAGCACATCAATGTCTTTCAGCATCTCGGGGGTTGCTTTCCGGGTGCTGCCGTAGAGGGAATATACAGGGAGTCCGGTAGTGGTGTCTGTGATGTTTGTCACGTGGTCGCCTGCGTGGGCGTCACCGCGTACGCCGTGTTCCGGGCCGAAGAGGGCAACCAGGTTGACGTTCGGCGCTTCGTGCAGGATGTCGATTACGGACTTCATGTTGTTGTCCACTCCTGTGGGGTTGGTAATCAATCCTACGCGCTTGCCTTCCAGGCATTTGAAGTTTTGTTCTTTGAGTACTTCGATGCCGGTTTTAATCTTAATCTTTTGTGCCTTCATCGGAACACAGAGTGCACAGAGAAGCCAGAGGAGAATGTATCGTTTCATAATCATTCGGGTTATTGTTATTTAATACTCCTGTTTATCACTTACTATTAACTACTTACTACTAACTACTAACTACTAACTACTAACTACTTATTCACTACCCCTCCTTCTTCCTCCCGAAATTCGGATCAATCTTAATGAACGCACATACAGCAATGGTTGCGATGCAGCAAATGATTGTCCACACAAAGAAGTGCCGGTAACCGATAGTGTCCTGCAACCAACCTGCTGCCATACCCGGCAACATCATGCCCAGCGCCATGAAGCCTGTACAAATGGCATAATGGGCGGTCTTATGCTTACCTTCCGAGAAGTATATCAGGTACAGCATATAAGCCGTGAAGCCAAAGCCGTAACCGAACTGTTCAATGAATATACAGATGTTGACCGTCAGTAGTGAGTGGTCTTGTACATAACTCAGGTAGACGAACGTCAAGCAAGTGAGCGACATGCTCCATGCCATAGGCCAAAGCCACTTCTTCAATCCTCCTTTAGCTGCTACAATACCGCCGATGATGCCGCCAAGCGTCAGTCCGATGATGCCGACTGTGCCGTACACGAACCCCACTTGTCCCGTTGTCAGTCCCAGCCCGCCTTTGTCTATCGGGTCGAGGAGGAACGGATTGATAAGTTTCACGAGTTGCGCCTCCGGCAAGCGGTAAAGCAACATAAACAGAATGGCAATGCCCGCCTGCGGCTTGGTGAAGAAACTTTTGAAAGTCCCGAAGAATTCCTTTGTCAGGTTCTTTGCGGTTATGTCTTTTGACGGGCGGTCTGACTCCGGCTTGGGCAGTACCCAGTTGTGGTAAAGGCTCACAGCGAAGAAGAAGACGGAGAGTACGACGAATACCATCAGCCATGCAAACGGGATATTGCCGGACGCGCCTTCAAAAGTAGCGGAAGTTTCACCTTTTATTTTATGGTCTATCCTGAACAGCAGATAAGCCGGCTTATCCCAGTTGTCGGCTGTGAATTCAAAGCGGGTGGAGAGGGTGTTCTGTTCCAACCGGATACTCTGGTCGCCATCCTTGAAGGTAACGTTCAATACTTTGGTTTCGTCGGCAGCCGGCGGGGCGGACAGACGTACGCCTACCACCGCTACATTATCAACGGTGTTCCCGGCTGTTTCACGCTTTTCTCCGAAAGTGTTGCGTACCCAGGTCGTGAAAGTGCTTTCTTTCTTTTCGACTTTGGCGTTCCCTGCGTTTGCCGTAGCGTTCCCTGTTTCAGTCTTAGCTTCTGCACCTTCTTTAACTTCTTCGGCAGGAACAAACTTATTAGCCATGTTAGATGCTTTCACCGCCTTTTCCAGTTCGGCAATCTGCGTCTTGAGGTCTGTGGAATCGTTGGCGGCGGCGGTAACTCCTGCCTTCATCACAGAAGAGGTATAGATAAAACAGGTCTCTTGCTGTGCTCCGGCATTTGTCTGTGCTCCGGCGTTTCTTTCTTCAAAAGTGGGCAAAGTAAGCGTGTTGCTATATGCGGGCGACGCCTGGACTTCCAGTATAGCCGGTTCCAGCCCTGTTCCGGTTTCTATCAGCCCTGCGATGATAACCAGCAAACCTTGTCCGGCAACAGTAGCAATGCGATAGAATGTACTGCGGATACCTACATAGAGCGATTGTTCATGTTCCGTAAGAGCGTGCATGTAGAAACCGTCGGCGGCAATGTCATGGGTAGCGGAAGTAAAGCCGACTATCCAGAATACTGCGAGCGTAAGCTGGAAGAAGAACGGTGTAGGAATGGTAAACGCAATACCTGCCAGCGCAAAGGCGAGAATGTACTGCATGATAACAGTCCACCACCGTTTGGTTTTAATCAGGTCGATAAACGGGCTCCAGATTGGCTTGATTACCCAAGGAAGGTAAAGCCAACCGGTATATAGCGCAATGTCGGTATTCGAGATACCCAAACGCTTGTACATGATGACTGAGATAGTCATTACGGCTACATACGGCAAACCTTGCGCGAAGTATAGAGTCGGTATCCATGCCCACGGACTGGTTTTCTTTCCTTGCTGTTTCATAATATCTTGTTTCATGGTATGTTATTTCTTGTTATTCATTCTTTGGTATGCGTGTTTTATTCATATAGCTTGTCGATAGTGGCTCCGATGTAGTAGTGCAACAGGATGGCGTTGTAGGCGTAACCTTTCTCGCCCATTACGGCGGCTCCAATCTGGCATAATCCCACACCGTGTCCCCAGCCGGCTCCGGTGAGGATGAAGCGTTCGGGAATGCCTTCGGGAGAAACCTCTTCCTTATCTACTACGAAAGCGGAACTGTACAGGTGCGAAGTAGAGAGCGTGCGGCGTATTTCCAATTCCTTGCCGATGGTGAGCGTCTTCTTTGTTCCTACGATTTTCAGTTTCCAGAGGCGTCCCGATGTGCCGCGGGCTATAGGGATGAGGTCTACTATCTGACCGTAGTCGATGCCTGAACGTTGCAGTACGAGGGCGGAAATCTCTTCTTGCGTATACGATACTTTCCAGCGGTAGAAGTCTGTTGTCTCCTGGTCGTAGTTGTTCAGCACCTGTGAAAGGATTTTCTTGTCATTCGTATTGCAGAAAGCATCGGGGGAGGTGCGAATCCAACGCTCGGCTTCGGCCTCCTGAGTCAGGTCGGGGAGAAGCTGTGGCTTATCATTTGCGGCAATCCAATCTTGTTGCTTGGACAGATAGGGATACTTCACGCCTTTCCAGCAATACTGGAACTCTTCGAATGCGCCGCCGCAGCACTTGGAGAATCGGGCGTCGCATATCTTGCCGTCGAACATCAGAATCTGACCGCGCGTGGCGGCAATGGCTTGCTTCACGGCTTCGGTTGAGGCGCGTGTAATGCCTTGGTAACGTTGGCAGTGGTCGTCGGCGCAAACGTCGAAGCGGGTGTGAGCGTCGCGTTCGTACCATTTGATTAGTTCGGAGTTGGCTTCGCTGTGTCCGCTATCCACTAAAGATCTATCAACCGTTGAAAGGTTTGCGAGCAGCCAGCTACGGGAGATTACGGCATGTGCTTTCAGCAGTTCGGGTGAAGCTGTGGCGCTCATTTCACTGGAGATTACGCTGGTCAGGTAGTCTTCTATATGGATGCTGTTGATGCCTGTCAGTTTACCGTCTTCTACGATAATCTTCAGGGCGCCCAGGAAGCGCTGGTTTTCTCTGCGTTCCCAATGAAAGTTGATGCCGATGGTGACATCCAGCAGCTCGAAGGCGTATTCTGCTTCGTTGGTGGGTTCGAACAGAAGTTCGGTGTAAAGGCATCCGTTCCATAGTATCTTACCGTCTTGATGGGTCACTACCTGCTTTCCGTAAACTTCCGTGCCGTGCACCGGTATTCCGCTACAGTCTGTCCCCGACATGCGGTAGGGGTTCAACAGGATAAACTCGATTTGCGGCTCAAACAATATGCCTACGTGTACTTTGGGCTCTTTCATTTTATTTCCTATTTAAGTTGTTTGCTTAAGTTTCAGCAAGTTATTTATATTGTTGATTATCAGAAGTATCTTAATTCTCCTCCCAGGAGGAGGAGTACCCGTAGGGGGAGGTGGTAGGTGAAATAATACCTATTAATCATAACTCTAAAGAATTCTCTTTTCACCTACCACCCCGCCCTACGGGCACCCCTCCTCCCAGGAGGAGGGGAATAGAGATAGTTCAGTATCATACAAGCAACTTGTAAAACTTAAGTTATTTATCATTCTCTATATCTTTAATTACTCTTTAAATCTAAATCATTCTCTGAATCCTTTCTCCCTCCCCGGATGCGTTCCCGTACCTTCCGGAACTCTTCGGCGGACAGGCATACTTCACTCAAAATCCGGGCTACGTCCGTGGCGGTAATCTTGAGGAAGTCCTTTTCAACCGGAGTAATGAATACCCCGCCAAGGTCTACCGATGCCGGACTGCTCAACAGGTTGGCATCCCCTTCGGCCGTGTAGCAAGCCGGCCGATGCTTATCACGTGGAAATACGCATACTATCCATTTACCGTCTTCGTACCAGGCCAGCACGTTCATCATCGGCTCGTCGTCCCCCGGTTTGATTTCCAAAGAATGATAAATGGCATCGAACAACGCTGTGGCATCCTTCATCCTTGGAGATTCAATGACAAGCGTTGTGCGCGGAGCATCGTTCAACCACCGGAGGGTTGCTTCGCCGTAATCAATTACTTTCCCCGCCACTTGTGCGCGCCAGTCTTTCTCAATGGGCATGAACCCTTTGTTGCCTGCCTGGAAGTGAGCATGGTCGGGGGCTGATGCGCCGCACTTGGGGCCGTTATAGAATATGGTGTAATCCTTCAGTGTATGAGCCAACGCCAGCATATCCTTGAAGCGGCAGGCTATGCGCTGGTCTACATGCGCCACTTCCGGTATTGTGAGGTGGCGGGGGAAGATTGGGAATGGATTCACCAGAATATTGTAGTGTCCTTCGAACGGGATGCCTTTCTGGATAGGCGGTAGATTTGCCGGGCAGAGGAAACATTTGCGCCTCTTGATGGATTGTGTGTCGACTTTAGCTCCTGAAGAAACGATACGTGCGGGGTTGAACTGCACCTTGTACGGGATGCCGTTTACGTCCAGTTCCTTGATTTGTACCTGGGAAAGGGCAGCATAATTGTCATGCGCCATTTCCCAGGTATCAAGCTGGCTGGTCAGGAGGTTGTTTATCGTCTGGTTCATATTTGTCCTTGTAACTGATTGATTCTTAGTGGGTTGTTTATTGCTTGCATTCCATTTATGTATCGCTTGCATTTCATTTATGTAACACAAGCGATTCATAAATGAAACACAAGTGTTACATAAATACGGAATATATACCCTGTTTTTACTCTTTTTTGTTCATCGCTACACGTGCCTGGAGTTCCCATGTACGGATGCGGTCTTTGTACAGATTGTGTCCGTTCATTTTCACGATATCCAGCGAAGCGTCCGAGTTATCGTCCCAGCGGCGGCACAGGTAGACTACGTCGTACACACGGCCAATCTGATAGTGACGGGAGAAGTTCAATCCCAGTGCGTAATCTTCACCGTAACTGGTATTCGGAACTTTTACTTCGCGCAGCACCGGAGTGTAGAAAGCGCGCGGAGCGCCCAGCCCATTGATGCGGAGCGCATTGTTACGTCCGTTCTCCGGCGTCCATTCTTTATGGTCGATGATGCCCGGAGCAATCATATTCATGTTGAAGTCCGTCATCATATACGTACCTACTACCATGGCGCAGTTCTGTTCGTAGAAAGCGCGTACCATCGTGGACAGTGTATTCTCGTCTTTATACACGTCGTCACTGTCCAGTTGCACGGCGAACTTACCGCACTCCGGATGGTGAACGCCCATATTCCAGCATCCGCCGATACCCAAGTCGTTGCGCCGGGGGATGATGTGGATGAGGCGTTCATCGCTTTTGAATTCGTTGATGGCTTCCGTGGTGCCGTCGGTAGAATGATTGTCAATGATAATGAGGTTGAATTTGAAGTCCGTCTTTTGTTTCAGTACCGAGTGGATAGCGTCACGGATGGTACGGATGCGGTTGCGGACAGGGATGATAACCGAGGCTTCGTACCGGAAGTTGCCTGCGGAGAACTCAATTTGCTTGAACTCCGGGGCGAGGTATCCTCCGATTTCTTTCAGATGTTCGGTGCATGCCTTTTCCATTTCAATCTGGCGGTCACGGTTCTTCGGGTCTACGTAATCGAAAATCTTCTCGCCGCTCTTGCGGGTGTCGTCTTCAATTTCGCTGTACAGGTATTCGTTGATGTGCACAAGGGTTTCTTTCTGGCTTAACTTGAGGCGCAGGTCGTATAGCCCGGCAAACTGGTACCGGTCTTCCTTGATGTGGGAAGCGGCTTCGAGGAACGCGTCCGTGCGGAACAGGAGGACAGAGCCGAAATCGAAATCATCGCGCAGTGAACCGAACTGGTAGTCAATGACCGGGGCGTTGGTCTGTCGGCCTTCCTTCACCTGGTAACGGTCGGCGTACACCATGCCTGCGTCGCTGTCCTGGGCAATGTGTATCATTCGTTCCAGAGAAAACATGCCCGGTTCGAGGGTTGTATATTTCGTATAAAGCAATGTGTACTCTGCTTGTGTATGTCCGGCAATGGCTTTTATGGCGGCGGCGGACTGGATGGGCGGTACGTGCAATGTCTCGCATCCGGGCAATGTTTCCGTTACGTCGGGTGCGGCGAGCAGGTAAATGGAACTTACCGAGCCGGTTTCTTGCAGGTTCTTTACTGTCTTTTCAACTTGGGCTATTCCTGCGAAGGGAATGAAGCAATCAATCTTTCTCATAATTATATTATAGTTTATTTCTTCTAAGTAATCTTTTTATAATTGGTTTGTATTATGAAGATAAATTAAGTAAGTAAGGTGTATGATAAACAGTAGTAAGGTGTATGATAAACAGTAGTAATGTATATGATAAACAGTAGTATCTCTATTCTCCTCCTCCTGGGAGGAGGAGTACCCGCAGGGGGAGGTGGTAGGTAAAATAAATACCTATTAAT
>QMCD01001143.1_pt1 | contig 16742 bp, 13 predicted proteins | sample 1821841 | NCBI WGS metagenome assembly QMCD01 (sample SAMN01991225, study PRJNA193472) | Termite gut metagenome, whole genome shotgun sequencing project. | isolation source: worker | host: Macrotermes natalensis | reverse complement strand
CCGGGCGCGAGATATCATTTATTATTGAGAAGGGGCTGCGCCCCTTCTCAATCCCCGCCGAAGTACATCATAATCAATGCTAAAGTGTTAGCATTGACATAATGTTTCTCCCGTGCTAATGTGAACGCATTGAGCGAAACGGAGCGACACCGTAAAAGCGGCTTTGGAGGACTATGGAATATAAGCTTATTGCACTGGACGTCGACGGAACCTTATTTAATTCCAAACGCGAAGTAACTCAGCCCGTGCTGGCCGCGATTGCAGCGGCCAAGGTAAAGGGCGTATTTGTCGTTATCTCAACGGGGCGCGGGTATCAAAGTGCGAAGCACGTAATCGACCTTATAGGCGCCGGGCCGTATGTTATTAACTATGGCGGCGCGCAGATTACCGACGTCAGAACCGGCGAAATAGCGAGCATAACTACACTTCCGGCAGCGCCGCTTAAAGAAGCGATCGAGCTGGCGCGCTCCTTGGGATTGCATATACACGTTTACGACCATATAGGCGCGTTTTATTTTGATGCCGAAAGCGAATGGTCGAAAATCTATTCAGAGCGTTCATTACTAACTGGGAAGGCTGTGGGCGATTTACTTGGGCACAAATGGGATACGCCCAAGGCGCTTTGTGTTGGTGACCCAGATGCGATCAAGCAGGCGATGTCTTTATTTGCGGAGCGTTTTAAAGATAGGCTTCGCATATCAACCTCGGATCCTTGCTACATCGAGATCAACGAACCGGGAACGAATAAAGCCACGGCTCTAAAGAAGATCGAGGCGATGCTCGGTATCCGTCGCGAGGAAATTATCGCTGTCGGCGACGATTTGATCGATCTGGAAATGATCGCTTATGCGGGACTTGGCGTATGCATGGCAAACGGCGTGGCCGCGGTCAAAGCCGTCGCCGATTATATCGCGCCCAGCAACGACGAGGACGGCGTCGCGCATGTAATCGAAAAGTTTATTTTAAATGGTTGATTAAGGATTTAAGCTATGAATCTTACGATGTCCGTACGCGAATTTGCAGATGAGCTAGGCATGACCTTAGCCCTTTTGGGAAAGCCCGAATTCGTGGTAAGCACGTCGGACTTGAACCGTCCCGGTTTACAATTTACCGGTTATTTTGTACACTTTGCATCGTCGCGCGTACAGCTCGCGGGCAACGCCGAAATGTACTACCTAAACGAACTGCCCGCAAAAGAGCGCGAAAAGCGCATGAAGGATTATTTCCGATATCCGGATATCCCGTGCGTGGTACTTGCGCGGAATCATAAGCCGCCGCCGGAGATGCTCGCCGAGGCGGAGGCCGCCGGGGTTACGATCTTCCGGAGCCCTCTCGCGACTACGAAGATAAGCCAGCGCATATCGAGCCTGCTTGAAAAAAAGCTTGCTCCCACGATAACGCGTCACGGCGTATTGCTGGACGTCTATGGCGTTGGTATCCTCTTGCAAGGGGAATCCGGCATCGGCAAAAGCGAGACGGCGCTGGAGCTCATCAAGCGCGGACACAGGCTCGTCGCGGACGACGTTGTCGAGATTCGGCGCGTTTCGGACGACCGGCTTGTCGGCACTTCACCGGAGTTGACTCGCCATTTAATGGAAATCAGGGGAATCGGCCTTATTGACGTCAGGCATATGTATGGCGTCGGCGCGGTTATTCAAGAAAAGTCCATCGATATTGTGATGCAGATGGAGATGTGGCAAGACGGAAAAGAGTACGACCGCTTGGGAATAGACGACGTCTATGCCGTAATACTTGGCGTTGCGGTTATCAAACACGAGATGCCGGTACATCCTGGGCGCAATCTCGCGATAATTGTAGAGGTTGCGGCGCGTAATTATCGCCTAAAGCACCTTGGATATCATACTGCACGGGAGTTCGACCGGCGTCTTGCCGACCAAATGAACGGCTCAATGGAAAAATAGTTGATTAAATAATGCCAGAAAGGTATCAAAATGTATCAAATCGGCTTAGATATCGGCGCGACAAACACGCGCATAGCGATTGTGGATAATGGCGAGGTTATTCGCTCGAAGATAATTCCTACGCTCTCTGGACGCTCGATACATGAAATTGTCGACGACGACGTTGCGTCGATAGGAGCCTTGATGAAGGACGCGGCCATCCAGCTTTCCGAAATCGAGGCGATCGGAGTAGGCGTCCCGGGCGCTGTGGATAGGATAAACGGTACGATTTTACACGCTTACAATCTGCAATGGTTCAATGTGCCTCTGGCTCAGGAGCTGAAAAAGAAAATAGACAAGCCGGTTTTCGTCGAGAACGACGCGAATTGCGCTGCTCTGGCGGAGCTTGCCAAAGGGGTGTTCCAAGGCAAGTGCAACGCGTTTTTGCTGACGCTAAGTACGGGCGTAGGCTCAAGCATGATAATCGATGGGAAAATGTTCTCCGGGCGCAAAGGCACCGGCGTCGAGATGGGGCACGTTACCATCCATGAAGGCGGTATTACCTGTACATGCGGCAATAAGGGCTGTCTGGAAGCGTATTGCTCGGCTTCCGCCATAGAGCGCGAAGGACGCCGAGCCGTTATCGACCAACCATACGGGCAGCTATATAACGCCGTAAAAGGCGATTTCAAGCAGGTAAACGCGAAGCATATTATGGACTGCGCGAAGAAAGGCGACGCGATATCGCTGGATATCGTCAATAGATTTACAGATACGCTCGGTTCGGCGATCGCGTCGATTATCAACCTGCTCGATCCGGAAATCGTCGCCATCGGAGGCAGCCTGTCAAAGAGCGGCGAGTTTCTAATTCCGGCGTTGCGTGAAAATGTGAAAAAGAAGGCGTTCTTCAAAAATATGGCGACGGCTACTATAGAAGTAACTAAGTTCGGATCCGAGGGCGGCGCTGTCGGCGCTTCGCTTTTAGCGCAGTATCGGGAGGCCGATAATTAATAATTCTGAAGTATAGCGAAATCATGAAGGAGCGAACGGCGTTCGTTCCTTCATATCTTTGGTCTTTTTCGGCATACATGCGATTCATTAACAGCTCTTTATACGGCTTTTTGCCTTGCGTTTTAGGCGTTTTCTCAGTATAATGGCGTATACAAGCGTATTTTGTGGATATATAGCATAGGGAGTTGACCTTTATTATGCATTCATCCGGCGTGCGCGTTTTACCGGCGATACCTCTTCGAGGGCTCGTAGTATTTCCGCACATGGTTTTACACTTCGACGCCGGTCGCGAAAAGACGCTCTCCGCGATTATGCGCGGCATGGAGACGGATCAGCTCGTTGTGCTGGTTACACAGCGCGACGCGCGCAAAAACGAGCTAGATATGGGCGATATGTACGAAGTCGGGACGCTTTCGCGTATTAAACAAATGCTAAAGCTCCCCGGCGATTCCGTGCGCGTACTAGTCGAGGGGATTCGGCGCGTGCGCATATTGGACTATTTAAGCACGAACCCATATTTCGAGGTGGAAGCGGAAACGCTCGAGAGCCACGAGCCCGAGGACGAAATCGCGATCCAGGCTATGCGCAGGCTCGTAAACGAAAAATTCGAGGAATACGCGCGCCTCTCCGGCAAGATCGCGGCGGATACGATGCTCGCCGTAGAAGCTGTCGATACGCTGGATCAATTTACCGACCTTGTGGCCGGGAATCTTCTGACGCGTATCGAAGACAAGCAAAAGGTACTCGAGTGCGCCGATCCGACTGAACGGCTATCACTATTGCTAAAACTTCTTTGCCGCGAAACCGAGATCTTGCGGATAGAGGGGCGCATTACTTCACAGGTGCGCAAACAGATCGAAAAATCCCAGCGGGAATACTTCCTGCGCGAACAGATAAAGGCGATTCAAAAAGAACTTGGCGACGAAAACGCGCCTTGGCTCGAAGCGGATAAATACGAAGAGCGCCTGAAAAAGCTCGAAATGAGCGACGAATCGCGCGCAAAAATCCAAAAAGAGATCGACCGCTTTTCGCGTTTGACGCCAGGTTCGCACGAATTGGCGGGTCTTCAAAATTGGATCGAGTGGGTGCTCGATATGCCTTGGCAATGCTCTACGCAGGACGATACGCGCCAGAGTACCGTCGCGCGCGTGCTGGACGCGGATCATTACGGCCTGAAGAAAATTAAAGAGCGCGTATTGGAGTTCCTAGCGGTCAAAAACCTGACCAGCTCCCTTAAGGGGCCGATCCTCTGCTTTGTCGGCCCGCCGGGAACGGGTAAAACATCGATAGCCTCTAGCCTCGCGCGCGCTATGGGGCGGAAATTCGTACGGGCGAGCCTGGGCGGCATGCGCGACGAAGCCGAAATTCGCGGCCACCGGCGCACGTATATCGGCGCGATTCCGGGGCGCGTAATTGCCGCCATGAAACAGGCGGGTTCGAACAATCCCGTTATCCTGCTCGACGAAATCGATAAGATGAGCTCGGATTTCAGAGGCGATCCGGCCAGCGCGCTTTTAGAGGTACTCGACTCCGAACAAAACCATGCGTTCCGGGATTCGTATTTAGAGGTGCCCGTCGACCTATCGAACGTACTGTTTATAGCGACGGCAAACACAAAAAGCGCAATCCCGAAGCCGCTGCTCGACCGCATGGACGTTATCGAGCTTCCAAGCTACACGTCCGAGGAAAAGCTTCAAATCGCCCGGCGGCATTTAGTGAAAAAACAAATGGAGCTTAACGGCTTAAAAAAGGGCGCGCTGCGCATGCCGGAAGCAGTTTTGAGCGAAATAATACAAGCTTATACGCGCGAGGCGGGCGTTCGGAATCTTGAACGCCGCATAGCGTCGATATGCCGCAAAGCAGCAAAGGAAATTGACGAAGGCGCAAAGGCTGTTTCAATAACGAAACTCTCGCTCGTTAAATATCTGGGAGAGCCGCCGTACCATAAAAACCGGCTCAACGACCTTGACGAGGTCGGCATCGCGACGGGCCTTGCTTGGACGCAGGCGGGAGGGGAGATTCTATTTGTAGAAACGGCCCCGCTGCCAGGTACTGGCAAGTTCGAGCTGACGGGGCAATTGGGCGACGTTATGAAAGAATCCGCTCATGCGGCGATGTCGGTGCTGCGTTCGCGCGCAGAAGAGCTTGGCATCGATCCGGAGTTCTATAAAAATAGAGACATTCATGTCCATTTACCGGAAGGGGCGACGCCTAAGGACGGTCCCAGTGCGGGTGTGGCGCTGTGTTCGTCGATTGCGTCGGCGCTTAGCGGCGTACCCGTGCGGCGCGATATAGCGATGACCGGCGAAATAACGCTGCGGGGAAAGGTTTTGCCTGTCGGCGGCTTGGTCGAAAAAATTCTCGCGGCGCGCAGCGCGGGTATATTCGAGGTGATCTTACCAAAGGATAACGAATATAGCCTTGAGGATCTGCCGGATTACGTGAAAAGCGAAATGAGCTTTCATTTTGTGCGCAGTATAGACGAAGTGTTCGATTTGGCGCTGCTATACCGGCCGCAGCCCTTTATCGCGCACGCCGCGATCGATAAAGTACACCGTTTGGCGGAGATGCAATGACGGACATTAACGAGCCATTCAGAATAAAAAAGGTAGAGTATATTTCCAGCGCGGGCTCGGGCGGCGGTTTTCCGGAGGCGGGTATATATCCGGAGATCGCGGTTGTAGGGCGAAGTAACGTTGGGAAGTCGACGCTGATAAATACGCTATGCCGGCGCAATATCGCGCGTACATCCAAGACGCCCGGCAAAACGCGCCGTATCCACTATTTTCTGATCAACGACAGCTTCTATCTCGTCGATCTGCCCGGCTACGGCTACGCAAAGGTTTCGCAAGCGCAGCACGACGAATGGGAGCGCGAGCTTTCGGCCTATCTTTCGGGCGGGCGGGTTCAACACATACTGCTTTTACTGGATTCAAGGCACGAGCCTACGAAGCTCGACAAACGTATGGCCGATTTCGTAGTTTACTACGCGTTGCCGCTGACGCTCGTCGGCACGAAGGCGGACAAGCTTCCAAAGAGCAAGCGCGCGCAAGCCGTATCGGCGCTGCCGAAGGCGCTTGGCATACCGGCGTGCGCCGCCGTTCCGTTTTCGGCGAACGAAGAGGCGCTTTCTGTGCCTTTATTGAATCGGCTGGCGGAGATTTTGGAGTAATAGGGAAATCTCGATAGGAAGGATTATGAAACACAAACGATTTGGTTTAGTAGTCGTCCTAATTTCATTGCCCCTATTGTCAACAGTAGCTTTCGCAAATTCCTCGTGGGGTTGGCTCACAGACGATCCGCGCATAATGTTACCTTGGGCGATCTCGGGAACGCTCGCCGTAGAGGTGTTTGCGGTTTGTTTTTTCAACCGTTTTCGGCTCGGAGATATTATGTTGCCGTCCGCCGTAATTGCTTTGGGGAATTTACTGTCGTTTCTGACGCCATACCTAATTATCGGAATTATGCCGGTGATATTCGAAGAAGATCCGGGTTTTTTTGCAAGAATTGAATACGAGGTTAGCAGGCATCCTTTTTATATCGTGGGTATCGCGTTTTTGTTATTTACGCTTGTAGTAGAAATCCCGGTGGTCTATTTTAGCCTAAGAAAACGCGTGAAAAACAGAAGGGCGCTGCTGCTTTGTATCGCTATTTCGAATGTTTTTACGACGGGGGCGGTCGCGCTTATCGAGCGCATTACATATAAGGGCAGTTGGTAATGCGTATTTAATATATGGAATATTATGATTGAATCAATGAGGTTCAACGCGTGAAACGGTTCGTGAACATTCTTCTATCCGGCTTGATATTGGCTCTTTGCGGCTGTCAAAGCGCCGCTTTGCCCGTTGCGGCGGAGCCAGAACTAATCGCGCTGCCACAGCGATCAAGCGCGCCAGGTGAAAAGCCTTTCACGCAAGTTCGTGTCCTGGACGAAGAATCCGAATCGAAAGCGACAAGTGCGCCGGAGGAAAAAGCGGTCGATATCGAAACTAAAGGCCTGCCTGGTGTGCGCCACGCGCGTATTGCGGCCGTTGGGGACGTCATGTTTATGGCTCACCAGATACGAGCCGCGAGGACGGAGGCAGGTTACGACTTTTTCCCGGCGTTTGAATATATCGCGCCCTATATCGGCACGGCGGACATAGCCATAGCGAACCTTGAGACGACCATCGCCGGCGAGGATATGGGCTACTCCGTAAGCGGAGAATTACAGGAGGACGGTACGAAGTCGCTATCCTACTTCAATGCGCCCGTAGAGCTTTTAGACGGCATGAAACGCGCGGGCTTCAACGTATTGACTACCGCGAACAACCATACGCTCGATAAGGGCGGGGAGGGGCTCAGGCGTACGATTGAGAATATCCGGGAACAGGGCTTGCATTCGACTGGTACGTTTTTAAGCGGCGACGAGCGCTTTTTGGTTCTCGACGCGAACGGCGTGTCCGTAGCCGTTTTGGCCTATACGACGGGTACGAATAAAAATACCGGCGGCCTGTCGTCCTCCGAGCGCCGTGAGGCGGTCAATCTTTTCGATAAAGAGTTAGTCCTTGAAGATATCGGCTCCGCTAGGAAAGCGGGCGCGGAGGTAGTGGTGCTTTGCTTGCATTGGGGCGTCGAATTCAGCACAGCGCCTACGGCCTCGCAGGAACGTCAGGCGGAAGAATTCATAGAGGCCGGCGCGGACGTTATCGTAGGCGCGCATCCGCATGTATTGCAAAAGATCGTCATGCTCGAAACGGAAGGACGAAAAGGTATCGTTGCTTATTCTATGGGTAATTTTATTTCGAATATGACGAGCGACGAACATTCGCGCGGCGCGGTGCTTATTATCGATATTGAAAAGGGCGAAACGCTGACGCTTCGCGCGTCCTACTTGCCGACGCTTTGCAAAACGGTCGCCGGACAGAGAAGCGTGTTGCCCGCCGCGCCTTCGGCATTAGATGAACTAACGGACGAAATGACGGCCGGTTTAAGCAAAGCTTACGAAAGGTCGGTAGCTGTGCTCGGCAGCGAAATCGTTTCTGTCGAGTAAACAAACGAAGGCAACCATAATTTTGAGAAATCGACTTGAAATTACCAAGATATTTGCAGTTTGGTTTACAGTGCGTTCACAATTTGTTCATACATTGATGCTATTATCATATAGCATATATCTGACAACTCGTGTTTGGTTGGTGAACACGCACTTGGAGGTCTTTATGAAATTTCGGTCAATACTTGCGGCTTCGATGGCCGTGTTGATTGTTTTGTCGGCTTCTGCGGCGCTGGCGGATACTGTGGCGCCAAGCGGGCTGACGGGTGTTATTCCGCTATTGCCTCCGGGTATAACCGAGGCCGAATTGATACAGAAACAAGGCCGCGCGTCGGTTGAGGATTCAGAAGAGGGGGCGGTGGCAAGCGGCGTTGCGTCCGTCGCGATAGACGCGAGCCAGGTCGAGCTGATATTACAGGATCTGCGCAACAACCCTCAAAACTATCCCTTTACATACGACGATATCGTGCTGACCGCGCGTCTAATCTACGCCGAAGGCAAAGTGCAAAGCGATGAAAGTTTTAGGGCTATGGCTTCCGTGGTATATAATCGCTACCGTTCCAAGCGCTATCCGAATACAATCGAGAAAATCGTCTTTCAACGCAATCAGTTTACCGTCGTAGACGATGAAGGCTTCCTGACAGACGTGCCGACGGTATCCGCTTTTAGCGCCGTAATCGACGTATTTTTAAACGGAAATGTAACGTTGCCTGAAAACGTTCTGTATTTTAGGAGCGAACGCGATAACAAAAAATGGGGAAGCCGCGAGTATTACGACACAATCGGCGGCAATATGTACTATAGCTAAACGTTGGTTCTAAAACCCCCCCCGCCCGGCTCCGCCGGGCGAGGGGGATTTTTTGAGGTTTAAGGTGGCCGCGCCCCCTTAAATCCTATTTCCTATCACTATTCACCAGTAACTATCGTTATCCTTCCCTGGCCGTACGGGTTTGCGTAATCCTCGCCAACCGCTCCGTTGAGATGATCTTGAATGTAAGTTATCAGTATTTGGTTGTCAAGAATAACGGGCTGAACTACGACCTTGTTATCGCGGAACATGTTTATACCGTCGCCGCCGTCGAGCAGCATATAGTTATGCGAGGCCACCGTATACGTCGTTCTGGCGTTAATCGCCTTGCCGTCTACCAAAACGTCTTTCACGCGGCGCGCGCCGGAAACGGATACAAAGTTTTTATATTCGTCGAGCTGAACTGTCGAAGCGACCGACGTATCGATCGTATAGCTTAGCCCCGATACCTGTAGGAAGCCGCCGTTTTCGCCTTCGCCAGCGCTGCGCGCGGCCATTTCGAGCGCGTCGAGAATCTCTCGCCCGGTGGCTTCAACGACGCAGCCGACGTTATTGTAGGGGTGTACCGCGATGACCTCTCCAAAGGTAATCTCGCCCTTTGCGATGTTGGTGCGTATGCCGCCGCCGTTCACGAAGCCGATGTCGGCGGGTTTTGCCTGGCTGCCGGTTTTTCCGTTGCCAAGAACGTAACGGTACGCATCGGCCACGAGGTCGCCCAAATTGGTTTCCTGGCTGCGAATCAGGCGCGTCTCCGGGGCCGCCGGGTCGTTTACGACCAAGTCCACATCGGTATTCGCGACTACTGCCGCTTGGTCGCCTTCGAATTCGGAGGATATTTCGTTCACGACGGCTTTAACGGCGCTGTCCTCGGTTTTCCAGCCGGAAACCAGATTTGCTTCGATGCTTCCGTCGTCAGGATCGATGGTTATCACGCCGACGTTTTCGAGCTTCGTGCCGGTTTGCGCCAAGACAACGTCCTTGCCGTCCTCGCTCTTAACGAGCTGGTTTTCGATGACAGAGTGCGAGTGCCCGTCGATGAATGCGTCTATACCTGTGGTGTTTTCTATTACGTCTATAGAGCGCCAGGGCGCGGACGCCTCGTCGACGCCTAAGTGCCCTATGGCGATAACGTAGTCCGCTTCGCCGGCCGTGCGGGCGTCGTCAACGGCCGCCTGGACGGCTGAATAAAGCTCTTCGCCGTTTTTCCCCTGGCTCAGGCCGTAGATATACTGGCCGCGGCTGTTTTGGAAGTAGGCGGGCGTGGATTTTGTGAAGGATTCGGGCGTCGTGATACCGACGTACGCGACCTTAATTTCGCCGTAAGTTTCGATTACGTACGAATCAAAGACGGGCTTATCGTCGCTGGCGCTTCTAAGATTTGCTCCGAGGTCGATGAAATTGGCGGATACGACGTCCAGATCGAGCTGCTGCGTTCCGCTGTCGGGAATCACTCCGAGGAGCTGATGCATACGGGTCATGCCGTAATCGAACTCGTGGTTGCCCGGAACGAAAACATCGTAGCCGACCGCGTTCATGATTTCAACGAGATATTCGCCCTTTGACAGCGTGCCGATCGCGCCGCCCTGCAAGGCGTCGCCCGCGTCGACAAGCGTGACGTTGCTCGTCTTTTTCAGCGCTTCTGCTTTGATATTTGCGACGCCGGCATAGCCGATATTCGTGACAGCGCCGTCTTCGCCCTTGACTTGGGTATAGTCGCAGTGTACGTCGTTTGTATGGAGGATAACGATGTCATTCGCCTCGATTTCCGGCAAGCTGCCGTCGAGCACCGCGGATGCGCCTCCAGGCAGCAGGCCGAACAACATGACGGCCGCAAGGGCAAATACTATTAGTCGATTCTTTTTCATGAATAGATTCCAACCTTTCTTTTTTTAGTAAATTGTAAGTACATTGTATATATGCTTATGTTAACATGTTCGAAGCAAAAAAACAGTATGATGCGTGTAAAAATCTTGTAAGCGCACAGAAAAGAAACGGCTCATACATTTGCGGCTGGGCTGCCGCGAAGCCGGATCAGATTATCCGCCAAGGATACGCAATCCGCAAGATTGATCGTGAGTATCACTACGCTGATGTTTTTATCCAGCAGCATTTTTAACAGCGCCCATATATGTACGCGGAGCTCTACGTCCGTACGGCGAAATGGCTTTACGACGAACGCTACTTTCGGCTTTTGCAGAACAACTCTCGTGTAAACCAGCCTGTATTTTTGTACTTCACTAAGTTTATCTACGCGTGAATCAAATACGTCTGCGCCAAGAGTAGAGGCGTATTCGCGCCGTATGCCTTCTCTTAGCTGCATACTGCGCCAAATTTCCGGCAGGCGATGATCGAGCGAGAAGCAAAGATTATCCATGTAGCTTAATTCGTTGAATAACATCGTATGGGTAGGCAGCTCCTGTATGATCGCTATATCGCGATTGGATTTTAGCGAGGCTTTTTTACCGCATAACAGCAGTTCGCCGCTCGCCGGTTGGCCGGAGAATATTTGCAGCAATTCATTCAGCATTTGGTCGCTTTCGCCTTGCAGCACGACGCATTTGCCGGGCGCTGCGGTGAAGCTTACGTTGTAGACGAAAGAGCCGGTAACGTTTTTGGCTTCGAATACGCCGCGTTCGTCATGCGCACGCGAAGCCTGCCCGGCGATGTCATTTTTCTTGCTGTGTACAAAATGAGCGTTACGTTCGGGCGAAGTGCTCCTCATAGCATCTCCGCTTAACGCGAGCTCACCTCCAAAGAGAGTGGGCTTGGAGATCATGTCAAACGGCTCAAGTATCGCCGCGTTGCTTTTTAGCGTTTTTATGATGCCGCCATTCGACATAAGCGCGACTCGGCAACAAATACGGCGCAATTCTTCATAATGGGAATCGATATATAAAAACGATATGCCTTGATCTGTATAATAGCGTAATAGGCTGTGGATTTTTCTAAGATCCTCGTCGCCAACGCTCGTACGTATCTCCCTAAGTACTATGAGCTTACAGCCGGCCATCACGGACTTCAGTACGTCCACGACAACCTTTTCGAAGGGCGATAGCTCGCTTACGTAGGTATCGGCGGAAATATAGATGCCGACTTGTTCTAAAAACGGCATGAGTTGCTTGTACTGTGTGGAGGAGCGGATTAACCATGCTTTAGCGCCGGGACGCAGCACGAAGATATTATCCGCGACAGACAGCCCTTCGACGAGACTCGATTCGCTTTGAATAAGCCCGATCCTGTTTTGGCGCTGTTTTGAGGAGCGCCATGTGTTTATCGGCTTTTCTTTGTAATAAATATAGCCGGATCGCAAGGGCGTATTATGTTGAAGCAGCTGTAATAGCGCCGTTAGCCCATGGTTGTTGACCGGCAGAAGCCCTACTACTTCGCCTTCGAATATGTTGAGCGTGAATCCGTGAAGCTGTATGACGCCCCGCTCCAAAAGGCTGACGCGCTCCATGCGCAATACTTCCCGCCTCATTGCAGCACCTCGGTGTTTTTAACCTCTCTGTCGCTGGTGATTGCGGGTAAAGTAATCTCAACGTCCGTTCCCGAACCTGGGATGGAGAAGACATGCAGGCCGTACTCGTCGCCGAAGAGCAGGCGTATTCTGTTGTCCACATTGACAAGCGCAAGCCCGCCTTTCGTCTCCTGTTCCTGCATGGCTAGGCTAATACCCTTGCCAAGCTTGTCGTTTAGCCTATGTAAGGCTTCCTCGTCCATGCCTATTCCGTCGTCTGAAATACGGATCAACAAGCGCTTTTCTGTGCGCTCAAGATGAATCGATAGATGGCCGGTGCCTATTTTTAACTCCGTGCCGTGGATGATGCAGTTTTCGAGAATCGGCTGCATTGTCAGCTTCGGCAGGCGGCAGCGAAAAATATCCTCGCGGTCTTCGGGAGATACGACTATTTCGAGCTTTAGGCGCTCTCCAAAGCGGTATTGCTGAATACTAAAGTAGGTTTCGCAGTTTTGCAGCTCTTCTTCTACCGATACTAGGCTTTCGACTTTTGTTATGCTATAACGAAAAAACGTAGCCAGCGCCTCTGTCATACTAGCAACGTCGTCGAGACCGGCAAGCATCGCCTCGCTGCGGATGCTTTCCAGTGTATTATAAAGGAAATGCGGATTGATCTGGTTTTGCAGCGCTAAATATTGCGCCTGGCGTTTATTTAAGCTAAAGAGCTTTGTTGGGCTCGCTATCTCTTGCAATTGCGCGAAAAGCATATCCGTAGCGGGGGATATGGCTAAGTAGACGCCGTCTTCTTCGGATAAGAGCGAATAGCCTTCGAGGTAAAGCTTAATTAGCTTGTCCGCCCGCAGATAAGGCCTTATGATAAAGAGCGCGCCTGCGATTAGAAAAAGTGTAAATACCGGCAAAACGATATAGGCTGGCAGCGCGATGATTGCCGCGAGAATCGCAAACAGCGCCGATATTACGAAGAGGATACAGGCGCGGAAGAAGATATATTTCCACTTGGCTTGAAAAAAGCCCATACTTGCGCCCTACCCGTATAGTTTTCGATATTGTCCGGGGCTAAGATTTGTCGTCTTTTTAAACGTTCCCGTAAAATGCTTTAGGTCGCTATAGCCGACCCGCGCGCATATTTCGGAAACAGAATAATTCGTCTCCTGTAGAAGCGCCTTTGCGTGTTCGATTCTAAGGCGCGTAAGGTATTTTGCGAATCCTTCGCCCGTCTCTTTTTTGAAAATCAAGCTGAAATAGCTTGCGCTGAACCCTATCGCGGCGCAGACGTCCTCCAATGTTATGGGTTCGTTGAAATGTTTTTGGATGTATTGCTTCGCTATACGGATGGGACGCGTCGTTTCGTTCGTCCGGCGCGCCGCGGCGGCCTCGATGTGTTCGCATATGAATACCTCCAGGCATGCGAACAGCTTTTGAGCGCTTGAACAAAGATCGCAGCGCCGCTCTAGCTCGCCCATGAGCCGATCTTCATCGTTCGCGGCGATTAACAGCACAAACATTCTCCCCGCGGCTAATACTAAGTCGAATATTTCGTAGCCGCGTATATCGCCGTTCTTTTTTACTTCCTGTGCGATTTCTTGGGCGGCGCGGCTCGCTTCCTCGGGGTTTAGCGCCTCAACAGCGTGATGGATTGCGCGGTCATAGCCTTCCGGAAGCAAAGAGCGTTCGCCGCCCGGAATCGGCGCCATGAACTCAAGCAGGCGCCCGGTGCCTTCTAAAAGGCGCTCACAAACCGCGTTTCGCGCGCCGTACATAGAAACAGGCAAATCCTTCGCGCTTTTCACGACGCCGCCCATCGCCAGCGTGAATTCCATGCTTCCGAATAGAAACTTCTGGGCTTCGAGTTGATTGAGAAATAGCCGCAACGCATGCCGCATATCGTCATGCCGTGAGGCCGCGTAGTTTATTAGCCCGTATGCGCGCGCCCCTATAAAATAGAGCAAGCCATTCGAGCTTTCCGGCAGTACGAAGGTGGAAAACAGCTCGTCTGCTTTTTTCTGCGCGAGCAGGAGTGAGGCTTCGGCCGTATGCAAGGAATCGTAATCCGCTTTTAAAATAAAAACCAGTAAAAGCTCTTCTTCGGCTAAAAACCCATACTCTTGCTCAAGCTGATCCACAGTTTGCACATTATATCGCCGATGGACGAGGTCTTCTATCAAACGGTGACGCAGCAAATCGTGACTCTTGAGCCTGTCTTTTTGCAGCTGCTCCATCGCCATGCCTGAAGCGGCGCGCGCTTTGCAGCGCTCGCCTATTTCTTTTAGCGTCGCCATAAGCGCTTCTTTTTTTATCGGCTTTAGCAGATATCCGCTCACGCCTTGGCGGATGGCTGTTTGCGCGTATTCGAATTCCGCGTAGCCGCTGATGATGACTATCTCCAGCTCGGACGAAAGCTGCCGCGCTCTTTGTATAAGCTCCAAGCCGTCGCAGCCCGGCATTCGTATATCGGTTATCAAAATATCGGGCGCGAGCGTTTCGATAAGCTCGACAGCCTCAAAACCGTTCGAGGCTGTGCCCACAACCTCCATATCGAGCGCTTGCCAGTCCGCGAGCAATTGTACAAGGCGGCATAGGCGCGTTTCGTCATCCGCGATTATTACTTTTAACATCACTATCTTTCGCAATCTATCCGCATGGGGCTTTGTCCCATGCGGATAATATTTTTTTATTGTATTACGGGGCTTTGCCCCGTAATACAATAAAATTTAATAAAACGTCTATTTCGCCTCTGGATACTCGTTGCAGAGCAGGCGGTAAGCGGGCTCGTCCTCCTCTATTGCGGGAAAGCGCCCCATCTTTTCATAGAAACGGTTGTCCGTATTGTCGTCGTTGCATTGACTAACTTCGCCAAGTAGTACCGGCCCCTTGCCGGCCTCCGTCGTGAAATCGTGATACATGTACGGATAGATAGTAATACTCTCGCCTGGCTTTAAGCGCAGCTGCGTTCCCGCCGGTACAGTGGTCTTCCGGCCGTCTAAATGGACGGTTACATCATTAATGCGGTCGAGGTCTTCGTCCTCCGTGGCGTTATACACGCGGATCAGGATATCGCTGCCGCCGCGGTTTATGATATCCTCCATTTTGCTCCAGTGAAAGTGCATGGGGGAACACTGTCCGTCGCTCAAGAACAGCAGCTTTTCCGCGTATGTCTTTGAATATTTGTCCTTCATCGCCAGATTGCCGTTGCGTATAGTAATAAGCGAAAAGCCGATTTTTTGAAAGTCGCCCAAGCCATAGTCCGTTATATCCCAACCGAGCATGTTGTCGCGTATTTCGTCGTACTCGTGTCCCTTTTCGGCCCATTCTTCCGGTGTAAAGGCGCAAAACGGGGGCAGCGCAAATTTATATTCTTTTATAAAAGCTTCCATGGATTTTAGTGCCGCGTTGATTTTGCTGCGTTTCATAGCTCAATTGCCCTCCACTTTATAGATCAGCATGGTATTTGCTATTCAACAAGAAGAAGCTCGTTTCCTGCCATATGGATATATACATATATTCCCTGTTTCCGCCGGTGGCGGAAACTCGATAAAAGTAGGGGCGGGGTTCTATCCCCGCCCGCGGCCACGATATTTTTTGCGGTCGGGCATGGAAGCCCGACCCTACATTATTTTACTTCGTCAGCACGGAGACGCCCGTATCCGTAACTGCGCCGCCGAGAGACTGGCCTTCGAGCGCCGCGACAGCCGCTCTTACGCCTTCAGCGCCCATGACGTCGGGGTTCTGCGCCATGGTGCAGAGCAGGAAGCCGTCGTTGATGAGCCCCATGATCGTGTCGGACTTGTCGAAACCGACGCCGATTACGTTGCCGCCGGCATTTGCCTTAATCGCGTTGCCCGTGCCCGCAGTGGAGCCTTCGTTCGCGCCGAAGATGCCTACAACGCCTTGCGTGATATAGTTTTCGGCGATCGTCTGCGAACGCGCGGCGTCGCCTTCGCCGTACTGCGTTTCGAGGATGGTATAGCCTTGGCCCTCAAACGCGGCGCGGAAGCCTTCTTCACGCTTTACGACCGAATCCGTCGCGGCGTTGACGTTGACGATACCGATGGAGCCGCTCGTTACGCCGGCGGCTTGGAGCGCCGCGAGCATCTGCTCGCCAGCCGTCCTGCCAGCAGCGGTGTTGTCCGTGGAGAACGTCGCTTCGGCCGCAACGTTGGCGGGGGAGTCGACATAGACGATTTTGACGCCGGCGGCAATGGCTTCATTCAGAGCCGAGGAAATAGCATCCGGGCCGTTCGCCGCGACGACGATCGCGTTATAGCCCGCCGCAACAGCGTTGTTGATGGCTTCGATCTGTTGAGCGTCGTCCTTCGTGTTCGGAGAGAGGAACTGAACCGTTACGCCGAGTTCAGCCGCAGCCTTCTGCGCGCCTTCGTCCAGCGTTACCCAATGTTGATCGACGGAGTCCATCGTGATCAGTGCGATACGGATGTCGCCCGAAGCTGCGGGAACCGGAGCCGGATCTGCGGGAGCCGGATCTGCGGGGGCTGCCGGAGCGGCGGGTGCCGC
>QMCD01001182.1_pt1 | contig 16746 bp, 13 predicted proteins | sample 1821841 | NCBI WGS metagenome assembly QMCD01 (sample SAMN01991225, study PRJNA193472) | Termite gut metagenome, whole genome shotgun sequencing project. | isolation source: worker | host: Macrotermes natalensis | reverse complement strand
GGTGATCGCGTAAAAAACAGAAGATGTAATTTCTTCTAAAACCACGATGAATAAAGAGTTTGAAGCAAATTGCTTGCACCTAAAGTGACGAAGAACCCAAAACCCTGGGAGGGAGATTTCGTCTCGTGGGACGAAAAATTTCATCTCATGAGACAAATGAAACCGTCTCACGGGATGAAAAAATCCGTCCCGTGGGATGAAAAAAGTCATCCCACGGGAAGAAACTCAGGAGTATTATTGCGAATAAACATTTAGCCTACATTATTCATACTGTAGTTAAAGGAGTTATCACTTCGTTAGGAGTTAAGGAGTTAAAGCCAATACTCCGTGAATCGTATAACAAGACTATCGGCTTTAACTCCTAAGCCAACTTGTTGGCTGATAACTCCTTTAACTCCTCTAACTCCTGAAGCATGAATTATTCAGGTTAGATTATTGATATCTCAAAAAGCAAAAGTATAAAATTAATTATAACTTTGCACCCCATAAAAAAAATATAAGGGCATAATGAGTACATCAAAACATCCCAAAGGGCTTTACCTCATCTTCGCTACCAGTACGGCCGAACGTTTCAGCTACTACGGTATGCGCGCCATCTTCATCTTGTTCCTCACCCAGGCGCTCCTGTTCGACAAGGAACACGCGGCTTCCATCTACGGCAGTTACACCGGGCTGGTGTATCTCACACCACTTATCGGCGGATACATTGCCGACAAATACTGGGGCATCCGCCGCTCCGTATTCTGGGGGGCGATGATGATGGCGGTAGGACAATTCCTCATGTTCTTCAGCGCCTCGATGCTGGATACCAAAGAACTCTCCCACTGGCTGATGTACGGAGGACTCACTTTCCTGATATTAGGAAACGGGTGCTTCAAGCCGACAGTTTCTTCCATAGTAGGACAACTCTATGAACCGGGAGACAAACGACTGGATTCTGCCTACACCATATTCTACATGGGCGTCAACGTGGGTTCTTTCTTTGCACCGCTGGTTTGCGGCTACTTTGGCGAGACGGGCAATCCGCACGACTTTAAATGGGGATTCCTGATTGCAGCCATTGTAACCATCCTCACAGTAGTCCTGTTTGAGACCCAGAAGAATAAGTACTTGATAGGTCCCGACGGCAAACCACTCGGCATCATTCCGGATGCCAAGCGCGAACAGCCCGAAGAGAGTAAAACAAGCCAACGGAAAACGGCCATGGACAGAGAAAAGAAGTTCCGCAACAATCTGTTTCTCGGAGTATTGGCAGTTGCTCTCGTCCTCTTCTTCTACTGGTGCTTCGGTAACGACTGGGTCAGCATCGGCATCTTCACCGCTTGCATCATCTTCCCCGTCAACATTCTGCTGGACGGCTCACTGACAAAGATAGAACGCGACCGTATCTTCGTTATCTACATCATTGCTTTCTTCGTCATCTTCTTCTGGGCAGCCTACGAGCAGGCAGGCGCCTCGCTTACCCTCTTCGCTGCCGAACAAACCGATCGTGTCATCTTCGGTTGGGAGATGCCTGCGTCGTGGATACAGTCTTTCAATCCATTCTTTGTTGTCATACTGGCAGCCATCATGCCCGGCGTGTGGGGAGCTTTGAACAAACGCGGCATGGAGCCTGCTTCTCCCACCAAACAAGCCATCGGTCTGCTGTTGCTTTCGCTGGGTTACCTGGTCATCTGCTTTGGCGTAAAAGATGTGCAGCCGGGTATAAAAGTCAGCCTTATCTGGCTGACGGGACTCTATTTCATTCATACAATGGGCGAAATAACCCTTTCTCCTATCGGCTTGTCAATGGTGAACAAACTGACGCCCGTGCGTTTCGCTTCTCTGATGATGGGCATTTGGTATCTCTCTACATCTACGGCGAATAAGTTTGCCGGAATCCTGGGCGGCCTTTATCCCGAACCCGGAAAGGTGAAAACCCTGCTTGGATACCCTATCGAGAATATGTTCGACTTCTTTATGATGTTCGTCCTCATGTCCGGCGTCGCCTCCCTTATCCTCTTCCTGCTCTCAAAGAAATTGCAGAAGATGATGCACGGAGTAGAATAAAATCGTATTTTTGTGCCAATTTATTAAATCCATTCGTTATGGACACTATACAAATAAAAGACAAGAAGTTCACTATTTCCATCAAGGAACAGGATATTCTGGCAGAAGTAGCCCGCGTTGCCAATGAAATCAACCGCGATTTGGCAGGCAAGAATCCTCTGTTCCTCAGTGTGCTGAATGGTTCGTTTATGTTCACTGCCGACTTGATGAAACACATCACGATTCCTTGTGAGGTGTCTTTCGTGAAGCTGGCTTCTTATCAAGGTGTGTCCTCTACCGGAGTCATCAAGGAAGTCATCGGCATCACCGAAGACCTCACCGACCGCACGGTAGTTATTGTAGAAGATATTGTAGACACAGGACTGACCATGCAACGCCTGCTGGAGAATCTGGGTACGCGCAATCCGAAAGAAATCCTCATCGCTTCCCTGCTGGTGAAACCGGACAAGCTGAAAGTGGACTTGAACATCGAATACGTAGCGATGAAGATTCCCAATGACTTCATTGTAGGCTACGGACTGGATTACGACGGTTTCGGCCGCAACTACTCCGATATCTATACGGTAGTCGAAGACTGACAAACTACGAGCCGCAAGTGACGAAGTGAAATAACTTAATGAAGTGAAGTAATTTAATGAAGTGAAATAACTTAAATAATAAACCCTTTATATATTATAACTAAACAAATGTTGAACATTGTAATTTTCGGTGCTCCCGGTTCAGGCAAGGGAACACAAAGTGAAAAGATTGTGGACAAATATGGCATCAACCACATTTCTACCGGTGACGTATTGCGTGCTGAAATCAAAAACGGCACGGAACTGGGTAAGACCGCCAAAGCTTATATCGACCAGGGACAGTTGATTCCCGATGAATTGATGATTGACATTCTTGCAAGCGTATTCGACAGTTTTGAAGACAGCAAAGGTGTTATCTTCGACGGTTTCCCCCGCACCATTGCACAGGCGGAGGCATTGAAGAAGATGCTTGCCAAAAGAGAACAGGGTGTCAGTGTGATGATTGACCTCGACGTTCCCGAAGAAGAACTGATGACCCGCCTCATCAAGCGCGGCAAAGATTCCGGTCGTGCTGACGATAACGAAGAGACTATCAAAAAGCGCCTTGTTGTTTATCATTCACAGACTTCTCCGCTGATTGACTGGTATAAGAAAGAGGGTCAGTACCGGCATATCAAGGGACAGGGTGAGTTGGAGGAAATATTTGCGGAGGTTTGCAAGGCGGTAGACTGTGCAATTAAGGAATAAAATAATGAAATGATAGGTGAATACAAAATATTCTCTTATCTTTGAAATTTCAAACAATGATCCCACTTAAAAAAGTGCATTTTGGTACTTTTATCCCTTTTCAGAAATATCTGTAGGGGCTTAAACCCTAATAAAAAACTTTTTCAAATAGGATCAATAATATTATAAATATCATGAGTGAATATATACAGGATTTAAATAACCCTCAAGCAATACAAGAAATCTGGGAAAAAGGTATTATTGTTGAAGGCTATAACGAAGACCTGTATCGGCAAGATTTTGCAGGTGCATGGATATCTCGAGATGCTTATGGGGATACAGATAGTATGTTCGGATGGGAAATAGATCATGTATATCCTACCGTTAGAGGAGGAAAAAATCACATAGAAAACCTTCGTCCCATGAATTGGAGAAATAATCGCAGTAAAGGTGACGATTATCCACAATATATCGCTGAGATCACATCAGAGAACAATAAGAATATTAAAACAAGAACAACTTGCACTGTAAATTCCCAATTACAAGCAACTTTAAAAGCTATATATTCAAAATGATAGAACGTATTACTATAGAACAGCTATATGGTATCTATGATTACGACATACAAATAAATAAAGATCAGCCTGTAACCATTATTACAAGCCCTAATGGTTATGGAAAAACAACCATTCTGAAAATAATAAGTCATTTATTTGCATGTGATTTTTGGTACTTTTCACTTTTGAAATTCGCATCAATTAATATTTATTTTCGTAATGGCAAACAGATTGTTGTCAGAAAAGGTTCTAAAACCCTACCAGATAATGAAAGAGAAGATCTCTTTTCAACAGCAAAGGAGTATGTTAAATTCTCTTTTAAAGATAGTCAAGGGAAAGATATAGAAACTTTTGAAATTAATGAAACTGATATTCTTCGTTGGGAAAGAAAAAGCCTACGTTCCTCTATCAATTTTAGAATTGGCGAAAAGGAGTTTATTGACGAAGAAGAACTTTATAGTGAATATTTCAATGAAATAAATGACACTATTTTATCAGAAAAAAGCAAAAACATCAGAATGTTTATGCAAGAATTCAGATGTTCTTTCATTAAAGAGCAGCGGTTGATTACACCTATTATTGTTCAAGAAAACCGTAGAAGATTTAGGAATCTACCTGCCATCGAAAATATAGCTATAGAATTGCAAGAGACTTTCTCTAAAGCGCAACAAGCATTTGCTATGGCTAGCCAAGAGATTGATGCTACCTTTATAGAACGATTGGTCAAAGAAGAGTATCAACAGCTTTCAAAAGAAGATTTTCAAAAAAAAATAGAAAGCTTAAGAACCAAAATGAATAATTTCCGTAAATATGGTTTAGTGCCTCAGACCGATATATTAGAGGAGTATTCATCCGAATTTCAAAAAGTTCTATCTCTTTATATAGATGACATGGAAAATAAATTGTCTAATTATGACACTTTCTATAGACAATTGGCCATCTTCGATGATTTTGTGTCATACAAACAACTCTCCAACAAAAGGATAAGCTTGAATGATAAAAGAGGTATTGTTGTTTATGATAGTAATGAACAAGAGGTTCCCCTTTCTAAGCTTTCGAGCGGCGAACAAAACCTAATTATACTATATTACAAGCTATCCTTTGGTCTAAATAATCATTCATTATTACTCATAGATGAACCAGAAAACTCTCTTCATATTGCATGGCAAAGACAAATGCTGGATGATTATCTGAAAATGGCAAAAGAGTTAAGATGTCAAGTCATCATAGCCACTCATTCTCCCACTTTTATAAATGGGAGATGGGATATAGCTTTTGATTTATTTAAAAATAGATATCAGGATTGAGAGATGGGAGCATTAAGAGAGGAAAATAGGGTAGAAGATATTGTAAATTCCTTTATTATGGAGTGGCGCACCCCTATATATAAAGATAAAGTTCTGATATTAGTAGAAGGGAAGAGTGACAAGTGCTTTTATTATAAATTTTTCAATTCAGAAACATCTGAAATAAGAAATTCTCAAGGATGTAGAAAATTAAAAGAAATTCACGAGAGGTTGCTTTGTTGCCATAGTATTAAAAACATTACCATAAGAGATTCTGATTTCGAACGTCTTAATGGTACATTACTTTCAATAAACGGCTTCTTCTATACGGATGCACACGATTATGAAATGATGTGTTTGAGAGATGAACAAACACGAAAAGAATTAATAGAGAATTTAGTGACTATTAATTATTCAGAAGAAGTATTTGAAAATATATTTGAAGAGTTGAAATGTATATCTTACTTCAAATGGTATAATTACACCAAGCATTTAAGCTATAATTTTGATAGCTTTTCCGTGACATCATTTGAAAAAGATCAGTTGAATGATTTTGACTTTATCCACGGAGAAATACATCCTAAGTCTCGTAAAGCAAAAGTTGTTACAAAAACAATATTGAATAAATTTAAAACTGATCATAACACATGCGATCCTTATGAGTTAACATGCGGACATGATTTTATAAAACGACTATGCTTCTATCTCAAAAAGGAGCATAGAATACAAAAGAAAGAAAATGACATAAAAGATATTATGCGTCCCTGTTTTCGTATGGATTCCTTTAAGAGAACTGAATTATATCATAGTATCTGTGCGTGGAGCAATAAATATAGTTTAAACATCTTAAGAAGTTGATGAACAAATGGCTGAATCCAATTTTGTTGACTACGTAAAAATATACTGCCGCTCCGGAAAGGGCGGACGAGGTTCTACGCACATGAGGCGGGAGAAGTACATACCCAACGGAGGCCCCGACGGAGGCGACGGAGGACGAGGCGGACACATCATCCTGCGAGGCAACCGTAACTACTGGACGCTGCTGCACTTGCGCTACGACCGTCATGCACTGGCAGGACACGGAGAGTCAGGCTCCAAGAACCGCAGCTTCGGTAAGGATGGAGAAGATAAAATTATCGAAGTCCCCTGCGGAACGGTAGTGTACAACGCCGAGACAGGTGAATACATCTGCGACGTAACCGAGCACGAACAGGAAGTCATCCTGCTGAAAGGCGGACGAGGCGGTCAGGGCAACTGGCACTTCAAGACGGCTACCCGACAAGCGCCACGCTTTGCACAACCGGGCGAACCGATGCAAGAGATAACGGTAATCATGGAACTGAAACTCTTGGCAGACGTCGGTCTGGTAGGCTTCCCCAATGCCGGAAAGTCCACCCTGCTGGCTTCCGTATCCGCCGCCAAGCCCAAAATAGCCAACTACCCGTTCACTACACTGGAACCGAACCTGGGCATCGTCTCCTACCGCGACGGAAAGTCGTTCGTCATGGCAGACATTCCCGGAATCATCGAAGGAGCCAGCGCCGGAAAGGGTCTGGGACTACGCTTCCTGCGGCATATAGAACGCAACTCCCTGCTGCTTTTCATGGTGCCCGCCGACAGCGACGACATCCGCAAGGAATACGAAATCCTGCTGAACGAACTAAGCACCTTCAACCCCGAAATGCTGGACAAGCAGCGCGTACTCGCCATCACCAAGAGCGATATGCTGGACCAGGAACTGATGGACGAGATAGAGCCTGCGTTGCCCGAAAACATCCCGCACATATTCATCTCCGCCATCACCGGCATGGGACTTTCCGTGCTGAAGGACATCCTGTGGGAAGAGCTGAACAAGGACAGCAATAAGATAGAAGCCATCGTGCACCGCCCCAAAGATGTAAGCAAGCTCCAGCAAGAGCTGAAAGACATGGGCGAGGATGAAGACCTCGGCTACGAATACGTGGAGGGCGATGACGACGTGGAAGACCTCGAAGACTTTGAATACGAGGAGGAAGACTGGGAGGAAGATAAACCCTGATGATTGCTCTCACGGAAGATAACAGCATGTTGGGATACAGTGTTATGGCACCGTACCCCAACATTTTTTGCTTTGCAACCACCCGCCGCGGAGGTTTCAGCAAGGAGGAGAATTACGCCTCCTTCAACTGTACGCCCTACACGGGAGACGATGCCGAGTCCGTCCGTCGCAACCAGGAACTGCTTCTCCACTCCATGCCCCGGCCTGCGCAGGAACTGGTTATTCCTTTCCAGACGCACGGCACGAAAGCGGAAGTAATTGACGAAGCATACCTGACCGCCACGCCCGACACCCGCACAGCCATGCTACAGGGAGTAGATGCGCTTATAACCCGCGAACCGGGCTACTGCCTCTGCATCTCTACCGCCGACTGCATCCCCATCCTGCTCTTCGACCGCAGGAATCAGGCCATAGCCGCCATCCATGCCGGTTGGCGCGGAACAGTGAACCGCATAGCCGTGCATACGCTCCACAAGATGCGCGCGCTTTACGGCACACGCGGAGAGGACGTAGTGGCCTGTATCGGCCCCGGAATCTCCCTGCCCTCTTTTGAAGTAGGAGAAGAAGTGTACGAAGCCTTCCGCACCAATGGCTTTGCCATGGACTACATCTCGGAGTGGAAACCGGAAACGCATAAGCATCACATCGACCTGTGGGCGGCAAACCGGATGCAGTTGCTCGATTTCGGACTGCCGGGCGAGCAGATAGAAACATCAGGCATCTGCACCTACATGAAGCATGAAGAGTTCTTCTCGGCAAGACGACTGGGAATCAAGTCGGGACGCATCCTTTCAGGAATCATGAAACTGACTTGATTGACAATAGTGAAGCTGCCTTGATTGATAAGTTATGAAGCCAATTCGATTGATTATGAAGCTAATATGATTATGAATCCAACTTGATTATTTATTAAAACGACTGAAGTTTCGCAGAGTACTAACGTGCAACCCAACTAAGACAAGATATTTATTCCCCAATAAGAACAAACAAGTTTACCCATGGACACCAACTTATACAACAGCCTCCCCCTCCAGAAGCAAACCCTGAAACTGCTGTGCTACTACGCCTACCTCGGCCATAGTGCATCAATCTACGAACTCAACGACTACGCCGCAACCGAGAGGCTGAACATGCAAGACATCAACTCCACCACAAAGATACTTTACACCCGGAATCTCCTGCAGCACAGCGACTACGACTGGCAACTCCGGAACTTCTCACACCGCATCAGCCCCGACCACTACTTCCCCGTACTCCGCCTGCTCTTCACCGAACACCCCGACTGGGAAAAGCAATTCAAGCGCTCCCTCCCCACCGACAACTCCCACTTCAAGCTCATGCACGCCATGCTGCGCCACGCACTCGAGGAAGACACCCGGAGCATCCCCGCCCGATGGTTCAACCAGGAGATGACGCCCTACCTCTTCTCCGCCGCCACCGACCCGCAACTCTTCCCGATACTCCTGCAAATGCCGCCGCAACTGTTCATGCACTTCTTCGACCGCCTGCTCGTTCACCTCTTTGAGCACGACATCGTAGATACCCATAACCTCCTCCCCCGCCTGCTCGAAGACTATAAATTCCCCTCGTCACAGCAAGCCACACAACTCAAAGAAACCCTGGCGCTCTACCGCTACTTCTCCCACGGAGAGTACACCCCGCCCACACAGCAGCCCGACACCCTCTTCACCCGCCTGCTCGAAGCCGCCCACGCCGCCTACAGCCGGCAATACCCGCAAGCCATTGCCCACTTCGAAGCCGCCATCAAGATACTCAACAAGACCGCCGCCGAAAAGGACCTCCTGCAGGGCATGATGAACAGCTACATACTCATCCTCTCCTACATCCACCAGGGAAGCGCCGAATGCCTCAACAAGCTACAACTGTTCCTCAAGAAGAAAGAGGTCGAGAAACGAGACAGCCTCCAGCCAGCCCGCATCATGGCGTGCTGCTTCTCCGACGTAGAAAGGCGTCTGCCCCGCTTTCTGGAAGACAATCTCCTCAAGAAAGAATCCACCCGCGCCGCCCAATGCCTCGGCTTCCTGTTCGCCCGCTACTTCAAGTCCGAACAATACGCCTCGTTCCTCCCCGAAGACTACACCCCCCGGCAAGCCATCCTCCGGCACGAACTCTCCGCCTACCTCCCCCTCACGGACGAAGAGCGCGAAACCCTGAAACACCAATACGGCGACGCCCCCCTGCTCTCTTCCATCCACCGGAAAGAAACCTGGGAACTCGTGCTCGAAGACCTGCTGAAAGAAGAACTGGAACAAAACGACCACGTCCTCCCGCAGAACGACCGGCGCATGGCATACATCATCCGCCACGGACGCTCCGTCGAGGTGCGCGAACAAGCCATCCTCAAGTCCGGCGAATGGAGCAGCGGAAAAGCCATCGCCTCCACCCGCTACCAGACCGGCAAACTGGAGTTTATGGACGAAACCGATAAGCGAATCTGGAACCGCTGGCGCACCAACCGCAACTACCAACTCTACGTGGAAGACGTCCTGCCCGAAGCCGTAGGATGCGACCGCATCTTCTCCGGACTCCACGCCCCCTTCGACCCCGTCACCGTGACCGAAGAAAAACCCTACATCGTAGTAGAGAAAGACCCGAATGGTTTCAACCTCTCCTCCAACTACTCCGCCAAAGGCTCGCAACAACGATACGACTGCCGCGACTGCATCATCCTGCAGAAAGACCCCACACACTACACCGTCGTCCCCCTGCAAGGCCGCCAACGCCGGTACTACGAACAACTCCTCGCCCTGCGCCAGTTTCCCGCCGAAGCGAAAGAGAAACTACAGGACTTCTTCCCCAAGATGAACCGCATCGTCGAAGTGCATTCCCCGCTCATCAAGGGCGGCTCCACGCTGAAGACCATCGACGGCGCAAGCGCCATCTGTCTCCAGGTGCATCCGCAAGACGAAAGTTTCCATGTGCAGATGTACGCCAAGCCCATGCCCGAAGGCACCGTACTGCAACAGCCCGGCGCAGGAATGAGTCTGATAGTGGACGAGAAGAAAGGCGAACGGTACCAGGTGAAACGCCACCTCGCCCAAGAGCAGGACAACTACGAGGCGCTCACCAACTACATCGAAGAGAGCTTCGGTATCAGCGTAACCGACTACGCCTTCGACCTCACGCCCGAAAACCTCCTCACCCTGCTGGACTACGTACGCTCCCTCGCCGACAACTACCTCGTAGAATGGCCCGAAGGCGAAAGAATGCGCCTCCGCAAGCCGGTATCCCCCTCCCACTGGGACATCCACCTGACAAGCAACGGCAACTGGCTCGAAATGGAAGGCAACGTGCAACTGGACGACGACATCGTCATCAGCATGGCGCAACTCCTGGAATACATCAGTCAGAGCCGCGGCAAGTTCATCCGCCTGAACGAAACCGACTACCTCCGCCTCAGTGACACCTTGCGCAAGCAACTGGGACGCCTGGAATCCGTCAGCGTCAAGAACCACGGCAAGATGCAGATATCCAACTTCCAGGCAGGACTGCTGGGCGACGACGTACTCAACGGCGAAGTCACCATCAAGCACGACGCCAAGCTGGACAATCTGCGCCGGAAGATTTCCGAAAGCCGGCAGCTCACCGTCAAAGTACCCGCCAAGCTGCAAGCCACTCTCCGCGACTACCAGTTGGACGGCTTCCGCTGGATGGTGCGCCTCAGCAACTGGGGAGCAGGCACCTGTCTGGCGGACGACATGGGATTGGGAAAGACCATACAGACCATCGCCTATCTATTATATACAGCCCGCAGCGGAGCATCGCTCGTAGTAGCACCCGCATCCGTAGTGCCCAACTGGCGGAAAGAGCTTCAACGCTTCGCCCCCGCCCTGAATGTATCCATACTGAACGAAAGCGCCGACCGCCGGCAAACCATCCGCCAGGCAGGGAAGTTCGACATCGTCCTCTCCACCTACGGGCTGCTCGTATCCGAGGCTGAAGCCCTGACCGAGAAGGAGTGGAACATCGTCTGCCTGGACGAAGCCCACACCATCAAGAACCGCGAGACAAAGACCTCTGCCTGCGCCATGAAGCTAAAATCCAGCAACCGGCTGATACTGACCGGTACACCCATACAGAACCATCTGGGCGAACTGTGGAACCTCTTCCAGTTCATCAACCCCGGACTACTGGGCAGCTACGAGCAATTCCAGCAGAAGTTCATCCTCCCCATCGAACAAGAGCACGACAAACAACGGCAACTTCAACTGAACCGCATCGTGCACCCTTTCATGCTGCGGCGCACCAAGCAGGAGGTGGTAGAAGAACTGCCCGACAAGCAAGAAATCATCCTCCCCGTGGAACTCTCGGACGATGAAATGAGGATTTACGAAGTAATCCGTCGCAAGGCGCAAAGCATGGTAGAGGAGGGAGGCGCCGGAATCAACGTCACCACACTTGCCGAGATAACCAGGTTGCGTCAGGCCGCCTGCTCCGCCTCATTAGTAGAAAAGAAATGGAAAGGCGAAAGCAGCAAGATAAACCTCCTCATCGAGTTAGTGGGCGAACTGAAAGCCGGAGGCAACCGCGCCTTGATATTCAGCCAGTTCACCTCTTTCCTCGCCCTGGTACGGCAAGCGTTGGACAAAGCCGGTGAGGAATATCTCTACCTGGACGGCAGCATAACCATGAAGCAACGCGAACAACTGGTACAGGAATTCCAGCAAGGCGACTGCCCCTTCTTCCTCATCAGCCTGAAGGCCGGCGGACTCGGTCTGAACCTGACGGGAGCCAATTACATCATCCACCTCGACCCCTGGTGGAACCCCGCCATCGAGCAGCAGGCCACCGACCGCGCCTACCGCATCGGGCAAGAACAGAAGGTAACCGCCTATCACCTTGTGAGCACGCACACCATTGAAGAGAAAATCATGCGTCTGCACGACACCAAGCGCAACCTCGCCGATGCCCTGCTGGAAGGCACAGACATGAGTCATAAGTTGACGGCAAAGGATTTGATGGAGATGCTGGAGGCAGAAAGCGGTCTCTTATGATAGAAGAACTCTTTTACTCATGTTATCTCGCTTTAATGTTTGTTACTCTTGGCTTTTATAGGCATTAAAACCTATCGAATTGCGTGGTTTGTCTTCCTTCTTCGGCAGTGAAGACAACTCACTCATGGCGATATAGATATCATCAAGCTCTTTCCTCGTGTCTTCTGACAGATCGTTCACAGAGGCTAATGTATCTTCGCTTATCTCCTCCAAAGCTTCAACACGCTTGGTGAGTTGCGATATACTTTTAAGTATTTCCCGGTTCTCAATCAGGAACTGACGCATCCGGACGAAAGCACACATGATATTGATGTTCGCCTGTATAGCTACCGGAGAACGTAACACTCCTGAGAGCATAGCAACTCCTTCCTGTGTGAAAGCAAAGGGGGTAGCAGGACTGTACTTCGCATTCTCAGGGAGGTTATCGCAATTTGCGATAACCTCCGACCATTCACTTTTGTTAAGTTGAAACATGAAGTCTTCCGGGAAGCGCTCTATATTACGTTTAGCCTGTTCTTTAAGGCGTCTTGTCTCAATATTGTAAAGTTCGGCCAAGTCGAAATCAAGCATCACTTTGTAGCCCCGTATCTCGTATATTTTGTTTTGTATCACTTGTAATTCCATAATCATTTTTGTTTTATTGGAAATGGATAGTTAATATCTCTCTCCATTTTTTTATTTTTTTAGACTCACATTAAAGTTCTTCCGTTCATGATGTAAAAATAAGTACTATTATCAAATGTAGTACTATTACGATACATTATATTTTCAAATAGGTACTAAATATTTTGTTTCACTCGCTTGATGTACCCGAGAGGACATCATTACCGGTAAGGCGAAAGTATCATATTGAAAAGAGAATTAGCATACCGCATTGCAAAAACCACTATCTTTGGGCACATAAAGTAATCAAGCAATGTACAACATCACCGTATCAGACGAAATCAAAACAGCCTGCCCCATCTTCAAAGGAGCAGCCGTTTATGCAGAAGTCACCAACACTGCTTTCTGCGAAGGACTTTGGCAGGAAATAGCAACCTTCACCCGTGAGTTGACCTCCACCACCGGGGCGGAAGACATCAAACTTCAACCTGCCATTGCCGCCACCCGCGAAGTCTACAAGCGTTGCGGCAAGGACCCCAGTCGTTACCGCCCTTCTGCTGAAGCACTGCGCCGCCGCCTCATGCGCGGAATAGACCTTTATCAGATAGACACACTGGTAGACCTTATCAACCTCGTCTCCCTGCGCACCGGTTATTCCATCGGCGGTTTCGACGCTGACAAGATACAGGGAACCAACCTCGTACTGGGCATCGGACGTGCGGAAGAACCTTTCGAAGGTATCGGCCGCGGCATACTGAACATCGAAGGACTCCCCGTCTACCGCGACGCCACAGGCGGCATCGGCACCCCCACCAGCGACCATGAACGCACCAAGATGGACCTGACAACCAGACACATCCTCGCCATCGTGAACGGCTACAGCGGACAGATCGGTTTACGGGAAGGAGCCGAAATGATACAGGAGCTATTGAGGAAATACGCCTCGTCTGGCGGAGGGGAAGTTATCTACTTCGAATAAGGCACTATTCACCGGTCGCATTCACAACTCGAACTCAAAACTCGCACGCGTACGCGCATTCCTGTTGAGTAGCATATTCCGTTCAAGCGCGAAACTCGGCTCACCCGATAATCATTGGGCACGCATAAATCTCTCTCGCGCGCGTATACGCGCGTACGCGTATCCCGTAGTTTTTACTTTTACTTGCATACCTACACTAACACGCAGTATCGCCTTATTCATCGGCATTAGAGTAGTGGTGGCAGCAACTTTTTTTGCATGTATGCAACATTTTTACCTACACGACATTTCGTCCTGATTTCGGTTAACCAAACCACCCATAACTCGCTTATCAACAAACTATTGCATACTGCCCGGGTAATAAATCGGTTGCTTTTGCAGCCCTTTATTTATCAGTTTTCCCTCTTCACAAAGACGTCGAATATGGCGCGTAGCAGTAGTACGTGTCATGCCACACATCGTTTGGAAGTCATTTCTTGTCAGAAAATCGTGTGTACGGAAGTAGTTTTCCACTCGTTCATCTATTTCTTCCACGGTCAACTTACGCTTCGTCGGGTCATGGTCTCGCAACGGTTTCACCCTTATCGTGCCTATCTTGCCACGGAGCGCCTTGTCCGGACGGAATTGAATTCCCTTGAGTTTCACCTTCGTACTTTTTCGCTTTGTATCCATCGTCACGGTTTCGGTGCAAGTCAGCGTGGGGCGAAAGTAACCGATACCGGTCAAGTGCACATTCCTTCCCTCCCCCAACTCACGCCCCACAAAGTGAGACAAGGCATCGAGCACCGCCACAACATCCGTCGCCGTCACCGAACAATATTCCTGTATGAAGCATCGCAATTCATCAGTCGTAGTAGAGCCATTCAACCGGATGCGCGGATGCAGGGTCAGCTCTTCATCTTGATTATCCTTCGTTCTCGGATTTTCGTACCAATCAAATAGTATAGGCATAATTTTAAAGTATTTGTTCTTATTTTCGTTTATTTCTTGTATCTCGTTTATTTCCGGCATTTTTCAACAAAGAAACTCGAGTCGCAAGCCGGCAATACATGTTCCGTTTAGCTTTGCAGCACATATTTCTCACTTAAGCAAGGCGTTCTCTTAGATTCAATATTAATATTTTAGAGATGCTCACAGACGTGGTTCACATTTTCCACAGTCGCGGTTCATCTTCCTCACAGTTGTAATTCAGTAGTACCACGAATGTGATCATTTCTAAAGAATAAGGTGCGAAGTTAAAGAAAAGTTTGTGTAATAGCAAAAGAAGGCGCATGTGAAAATCACGCAAGTATAAATGCATGTTTTTATAAAAAAGCGCTTAAGATATGAGCGATACGATGGTTTTATGTTGTATTTTCAATAATTAGTTGTATTTTTGTAAATCAATAGACGATGAATCTTATTGATAATATAGTAGTCATTATAAAAAATGAAATTAGAGACTCTGATAGCAGAATGCACCGCATACGATTTTAAATTGATGCTTGAAGAAAAGAAACCTAAGAGTTGGCTGAAGAGTGTAAGCGCTTTTGCCAATGGCTTGGGTGGTTCGCTTTTCTTTGGTATAGATAATGACGGCGTTGTTAGAGGTCTTAATGATGTACAGCATGTTTGCGAAGCTATCAGCGGTAAGATTCGCGATTATATGGATCCTCTACCAGAAGTGGCATTGATTCCTCATAGAACAGGCAGTCTTGATGTATTACAGTTGAAAGTTTATGCAGGTAATTACACGCCTTACTATTATGTTGGCGATGGGCAGCGTATAGCCTTCGTTCGCATTGGCGATGAGAGCTTACCTATAACAGCAGAACAAATGGTACGGTTAGTGTTAAAAGGTTCAAACAAAACCTTTGATTCTCTACACACGGACTATAAAATCAAGGATTATTCTTTCACGATATTGGCAAACACTTTCAAAACACGTACTAATCAAGAATGGGACAAGAAGTATCTTTTGTCTTTTGGGCTTGTCACTAACATTGGAAATCTCACCAACGCAGGTGCATTATTTTCCGATGATTGTCCATTATGGCAATCACGTCTTTACTGTACACGATGGGATGGAAAGACAAAGGGTGATGCCATTAATGATGCAGAGTTTACGGGTAATGTGTTAATGCTGCTTCGTGAAGCCATGAACTTTGTGAAGTCAAACACAAAGAGAGGATGGGAAAAATTGCCTGATGGACGAAAGAACAAACCGGAGTATGCAGAACGTGCTGTCCTTGAGACGATGGTTAACCATTTGATCCATCGTGACTACACTGTGATGGGTAGTGAGGTGCATCTTGATATTTATGACGACCGTCTCACCGTTACTTCTCCAGGAGGAATGTATAATGGAATGTTGATTCAAAACTTAGACATTGCGGATGTTTCTTCCGAAAGACGCAATCCTATCCTAGCTAATGTAATGGCTCAACTTGACTACATGGAGAAGCGGGGCAGTGGACTTACACGGATTTGTAACGAAACCAAAGTTCTTGCTGGGTATATGGATGAATTGAAACCCGTATTTAAATCAACACCTACACAGTTTCAAACGATTATTTTTGCTTCAGTAAATGTGCCCGATGTCGGAGATAGTGTCGGAGATATGTCGGAGACAAAACTAACTGAACGTCAGATGAAAATACTGAATATCGTGAAGGTGTCTCCGACGATAAGTGGACGACAGATGTCGGAGATATTATCGGTAAGCCAGCGCACTATTGAACGTGATATTTCCCAAATGAAAAAAATGGGAATTTTGAAGCATGACGGCAAAGATAACGCAGGAATGTGGATATTAGACACCGTAATGATAATAGACAATAGTCAAAAAGCGACTTTTCATAGGTAGGATGTTATAGATAAAACTATGCATTGTTCATTTCAATGGTTCGTTATAAAATCATATATTGTTTACGATATTCATGCTGCCCTGTAGGTAGCTATATCAATTAGTTCTCTGACAAGCTTAGCATTTATCT
>QMCD01001462.1_pt1 | contig 16757 bp, 14 predicted proteins | sample 1821841 | NCBI WGS metagenome assembly QMCD01 (sample SAMN01991225, study PRJNA193472) | Termite gut metagenome, whole genome shotgun sequencing project. | isolation source: worker | host: Macrotermes natalensis | reverse complement strand
TTGCCGCCCAGCCAGCCGTCGTCTCCGTCATTCCGCTCACGCCTGCCCCGCCCATGCGCCTGTGCGTAGTTCCTGTACCCCCTGCTGTTATCTAACACCTCCACCCCGTCGCCCAGGTCTGCCAGGAATCGCGACGGCAAAGCTGGCGTCCATTTTCCGTACGAAAACCGCGAGCCCACAAAGCTCAAAAACAGCTTTTCCTGCGCCCGGGTCATGCCCACATACATCAATCGTCGCTCCTCCTCGATCGCCTCGGGCTTTCCGGAGTTCACTGCCTGGCTAGAGGGCAAGTACCCCTCCTCCACCCCCACCACAAACACAATTGGGAACTCCAGCCCTTTGGCCGAGTGCAGCGTCATCAGCGTCACTGCCTCTTTCGCTTCGTCATCCGCGCTGGACATCAGCGCCGCATCCGCCAAAAACTCCTCCAAGTTGCTATATCCGCTCACTTCGTCCACCAGCACCTTGATATTTTCCAGCCTATCCTCTGCTCCTTCGCCCGCCTTGATATACGCCTCATACCCCGTCTGCTTGACCAGTTCTTGCGCAACCTCTGCAATTGGCGCCCCATCCCCCAGCTTTGTCCGGGCCATCGCCAGCACTTCGCCCAGCCGCACCAACGCCGCTCGCGCCGGTTTTGTCAATCCGTTTATCAATTCTGCATCCAATAGCGCCGAAATCAGCGAATAATCGTCGCTCATCATCGTCATAAAATAGTCCAAAAACGATTCCAAGCTCTTAGCCCCCAATTTGCGCGACGGCGTATTATATATCCGCGAAAAACTCACAATATCATTCGGCTGATAAACCAACCGCAAATATGCCATCATATCCTTCACCTCTTTGCGGTCAAAATATCGCAGTCCGCCCAAAATCTTATAGGGCATCTGTGCCTCCAACATCGCCCGCTCAAACCGGAACGACTGCGCATTGGTGCGATACAGCACCGCATAGTCCGACAACTTCCGGTCCAGGTTCTCCACGCCATTCTCTATCTCTCGCACCACCGCTGCCGCCTCATTCTCGTCGTCATAAAAACTCACCAGCGTCACCGGCTCGCCGTCTTTTTTGTCCGTCCATAGCGCCTTATCCGTGCGCTGTTTGTTGGCAATAATCACATTCTGCGCCGCCGTCAAAATTGGCTGCGTGCTGCGATAATTCTGCTCCAGCTTCACCACCTTCGCCCCCGGAAAATCCCGCTCAAAGTTCAAGATATTGGTAAAATCCGCCCCCCGCCACGAGTAAATTGATTGCCAGTCGTCGCCCACCACGCAGATATTCCGTTCCTTATTCACCAAACTTTTCACAATCCGATATTGCACCGCGTTCGTGTCCTGATACTCGTCAATCAAAATATGTCGGAATCGCTCCTGCCACTTCTTGCGGATTTTTGGATAGTCCCGCAGCATCCGCGCCGCATACAGCAGCAAGTCATCAAAATCCAGCGCCGAGTTCTTCTTGCGCCGCTCTTCATACTCCGCATACACCCGGGCAATAGACTTCTCCCGCGCACCCTTGGCGTTGCTCGCAAATTCGTCCGGTTCCACAAAACCATTCTTGGCTTTGGACACAATCGCCGAAATATCGTGCGCGTAGGACTTGTTGTCCGCCCCACCCTCCGTCACGCCCAGGTCTTTGATAATCTGCCGGATCAAGCTCATCCGGTCCTGCTCATCGAAAATCACAAACTGTTGCGACAGCCCAATCTCCCCGGCCTCCATCCGCAGAAGTTTCACGCAGATACTGTGGAACGTACCCATAAACGGCATAAACATCCAGCTCTCCGCATCCCTGTCCAGCAGTCGCCCTAGTTTCTCGCGCATCGCCCTCGCCGCCTTATTGGTAAAGGTGACCGCCAAAATCTCATCCGGCCGCACTCCATGCATAATCAAGTTGGCAATCCGGTGCGTTAGAGTCGTTGTTTTGCCGCTCCCTGCTCCCGCCAAAATCAGCAGCGGCCCCTCCAGAGTTTCCACGGCCTCCGCCTGCGCCGCATTCATTCCCTCCAAAACATTCATATCTCTATGATACACTACTCCACCTCGGCTTTCAACACATACGTATCACAAAATTTGCAGAAACTTTGTTTTCGATGTCGCAACCTGTATGTCCATGCTATAATCAGAGCACAGGAGGAAGAAATGAAAAAGATTGATGTAGTTTTGATTACTGGCAACAAAAATAAGGCGGAGTATTTCAAGAAACTCACAGGTCTTGATATCGAACATGTAAAAGTCGACGTAGACGAGATACAAAGCCTAGATTTGAAAGAAATTGTGGAGCATAAAGCAAGGCAGGCATATGCAGTCGCAAGGAGGCCTGTTATCGTAGAGGATACCTCGCTAGAATTCAAGGCCCTAGGACGGCTGCCCGGACCATTCATTAGATTTTTCGTCGATGAGATTCCGATGAAACAGATATGTGATTTGCTTACCGGACTAACCCGGNNNTCTATTATCGGATATTTTGACGGCCAACAAGTAAATTTTTTTGAAGGCGAACTTCCTGGGAGAATAGCTGAAAAACCAGTTGGGGGAAACGGCTTTGGCTGGGACCAAATCTTTATTCCAGAAGGCTACGACAAAACAAACGCCGAAATGAGCCAAGATGATAATGAGAGAGTCTACCAAAAAATAAAGCGGTTGGACTTATTAGTAGAGTTTCTCGAACAGCAGTAGTTTTCGAAAAAATATGATATAATATCTCCGAGGTGAGGCATCACATTACAATCTTGGGAGGTTTTATCTGATGAAACTCTACTTCTGTGGCTCCGTCCGCGGCGACGCCAATCATAAGGAATTTTACAAACAAATCATTCCGTGGCTCGAACGCGAATATGGCGAGGTTCTCGATAGAAGCATTATCGATGACGACCCGCTTGAACTCGGCTCAACAGTCAAGTACTCAGATGACTTAGACGAACAGGTCTTTCTATGCGATTATAACCGAATCACTAATGCCGACGTTGTTATTGCCGATATTACCGCTCCGTCGTTCGGCGTTGGGGCTGAAATCATCATCGCGGTAAAAATCTTGCGCAAACCGCTACTCGCCATATACAAAGAGGGTACTACCACCTCCGAGTACATCAAAGGCGCAGTCAAAGTTCACGGCGGTATAATCTCGGCATACCTAGATACCGATGACGCCAAGCGCGTTGTCCGCCATTTTTTAGGCGAGTGAGACCTCCTGTAATTACAGGCAACGGCCGGCCCAACCTGGGTCGGCCATTAAAAATGACTCCAGTTTTCCAACAGGAGTCATTTTTTACGCAACAAGAAGATTATTTCACAATCTTCGTCACCACACCAGCACCAACTGTCTTGCCGCCCTCGCGGATAGCAAAGTTATCGCCATCGTTCATAGCAATCGGAGCCACCAACTTGACCTTAATTGTCACATCGGTGTCGCCCGGCATCACGATTTCCTTGCCACCGTCCAGTTCAACTTCGCCAGTCACGTCGGTAGTGCGGAAGAAGAACTGCGGCTTATAGCCCTTGGCAAACGGCGTGTGTCGTCCGCCTTCCTCTTTCTTCAAGATATACACCTTGGCCTCAAACTCAGTGTGCGGAGTAATCGTACCCGGTTTGGCAATCACCTGACCGCGCTCAATAGCCTCGCGCTCAATACCGCGCAGCAACAACCCAGCGTTGTCGCCAGCCTGACCCTTGTCGAGATCTTTGTGAAATGCCTGAACGCCAGTGACGACAGTCTTTTGCGTGTCTTTCAAACCGACAATTTCCACTTCGTCGTTCACATTCACGATACCTTGTTCAATCCTACCAGTAGCAACCGTGCCACGGCCCGGAATCGAAAACACGTCTTCAATCGGCATCAAGAACGGTTTGTCCAGTTCGCGTGCCGGTTCGTCGATATATTCGTCAACCGCTGTGACGAGTTCCATAATCGCATCCTCTGCAGCAGCATCTCCATCAAGCGCCTTAGTGGCCGAACCCTTGATAATCGGAGCATTTCGGTCGTAGCCGTTTTTCTCCAGCATATCGCGGATGTCTTCTTCGACCAGCTCTACCAGCTCTGGGTCAGCCAAGTCCATCTTGTTCAAAAACACAATAATCTTCGGCACGTTCACCTGGTGCGCCAATAGCACGTGCTCGCGAGTCTGCGGCAGCGGACCATCGTTCGCAGCCACCACCAAGATCGCACCATCAATCTGTGCAGCGCCCGTAATCATGTTCTTTACATAGTCGGCGTGACCCGGCATGTCAACGTGGGCATAGTGCCGCTTTGGTGATTCATATTCCTGGTGAGAAGTCGCAATGGTGATACCGCGAGCCTTTTCCTCTGGCGCGTTGTCGATTTGATTATAATCAACAGCCTTGTTTACGTCACTTGGTAGTTTCTTCGACAATACATGCGTAATCGCAGCAGTCAAAGTGGTCTTGCCGTGGTCAACGTGGCCCATCGTGCCAACGTTCACATGCGGCTTGCTTCGGTCAAAATTTGCCATTTTTACTCCTTAACTTTTTATCATAAAACTTATTATGCAGCTATTATACAGACTACTTTTGCTTTTGTAAAGAGCCAAAACGAGCTATTTTTTGCGGTTTTCAAAAAAGCCACAACCACCTATTGACTTTTTTTTTCGATTTGCTATAATAGAGCTACAAATTCAGACGAAGAGGGACTCGTATGGAGAGATACCTGAGAGCGCCCTCTTCATTTTTTAGTGCTCAATTCCAGATACCTTCTTACTTCGGTCGTGTATAGACGCACCTTATGCTCGGCCGCAACCTCATTGTAAAGCGAAGATCTGAAGGGGCTCGGGAACATGATGGCCCTTAACTTTTTATCGGTAATCAATCTAGTCACCATCTTCTTATAATCTCCATCGCCGGAAACTATAACCACTTTTCCATCAATCTTTTTACGATAAACGGCGTCCATAACAGCAAAAACTATGTCTGTGTCAACATTACCTTTTTTCTTGCCTTTCGCTAATTTCGCATGTTCGCGAAAAACCAAGGAATAGCCTACTTCTCTGACGAATTTGTACATTTTTTCGTACGCTTTATCGTATGCACCAAAAAAGTAAAATGCCCTCCGGACACCATACTTTTCCCTTAAAAACACCCGAAACTTACGCAGGTCAATCTTCCACGGCTTTGCCGCATTCGAAGTACCCTGCGTAAGATTCTGCGCATCGATAAATGCCAAGTTCTTCATTATCAACTGGGCTTCTACTTCTCTCCCGAGCTGCGCTTGGCGATAATCTCCTCCGCAATATTCGGCGGCACTTCCTCGTACTGCGACAACTCCATCGTGGAAGCCGCCCGCCCCTGCGACATCGAGCGCAGGTCGCTAGTATAGCCAAACATGCTAGACAGCGGCACAAAAGCCCTAATCAACTTAGCGCCACCATTCAAGTCCTCCATCGTCTCGATTCTACCCCGGCGCGAGTTTAAGTCGCCAATAATATCACCCATGAACTCCTCGGGAGTGGTCACCTCTACGTGCATAACCGGCTCCAAAATCACCGGTCGAGCTTTCTTTACGCCCTCGCGGGTCGCCAAGGCGCCAGCCAGATGGAATGCTAGCTCCGAAGAGTCCACCTCGTGATACGAACCATCGTATAGCGTTGCCTTTACATCGACCACCGGATACCCAGCGATCACACCGCCGCTCAAAGTCTCTTTAACACCTTCCATCACTGGCTTGCGGTATTCTTGCGGCACCACACCGCCCTTGATCATATCCACAAACTCAAAGCCCTTACCCGGCTCATTCGGTTCAAATTTGACCCAAACATCACCATACTGGCCGCGGCCACCGGATTGCTTGATATGTTTACCCTGCGCTTCGGAAGTCCCGCGAATCGTTTCCCGGAACGCCACCTGCGGCTCGCCAACATTAGCTTCGACATTAAACTCTCGCTTCATTCTGTCTACATAAATCTCCAGATGTAGCTCGCCCATGCCGCTCATAATCGTTTGCCCGGTTTCTTCATCCGTTTTCACCCGCAAAGTCGGGTCTTCTGCCATCAAATGGCTCAGTGCAATACCCATTTTTTCTTGGTCGGCCTTAGTCTTTGGCTCGATCGCCACCGACACCGGTGGGTCCGGAAAATCAATGTTTTCCAGCAAAATCGGGTGAGCCGGATCGCAAATCGTCGTCCCGGTCGTAGTGTCCTTCAACCCTACCACCGCCGCGATATCGCCCGCCATAATCTCCTGAATATCTTCACGCTTATCCGCAAACATTCGCACCAATCGCCCAACTCGTTCCTTGTTGCCAGTTGTCGCATTCAATATATACGATCCAGCCGATAGCTTACCGGAATAAACCCGGATAAAGATCAGCTTACCCACAAACGGGTCGGTAGCGATTTTGAACGCCAAAGCTGCCAAGGGTTCGCTGTTGTCAGCTTTTCGTATCACTTCGTCACCAGTTTTCGGGTTCACGCCAACCGTTTGGCCCAAATCTCGGTCCAATGGGCTCGGCAGATAGTCCACCACCAGGTCCAAAACTTTTTCCACAATCACGCCACGGCCGTCGCCACCAGTCACCAAGTAGAAATCTCCGTCCATAATTCGCTTGCGCAGCGCAGCCTTCAGTTCCGGCACGGTAATCGCCTCTTCGCCCTCACTAAAGAACTTGTCCATCAGTTTTTCATCGGCCTGCACCGCTTCTTCCACCAACATCGAGCGGGCATTCTTGGCTTTTTCCAGCATATCTGCCGGAATCTCGCCCTGCACCAACTCTTTGTCTGCGTATTCTTTATACGTGTAGGCCTTCATATCCACCAAGTCCACCACTCCGCAGATGTCTTTTTCAAAACCAATCGGCAGGTGAATCGCCACCGCATTTTTGCTCAGCCGCTTGTGAATCGAATCCAAAGACTTATAAAAATCACCGCCAATCTGGTTAATCTTGTTAATAAAGCAAATCCGTGGCACACCGTATTTATTCGCCTGCCGCCAAACCGTCTCGGACTGGGCCTCCACGCCCATCTTGCCGTCAAAAACCGTCACCGCCCCATCCAAAACCCGCAAACTTCGCTCCACCTCTGCGGTGAAGTCGATATGCCCGGGCGTGTCAATAATGTTGATCTTGCAACCCTTCCAATGCGCCGTAACGGCCGCAGAAGTAATTGTAATCCCCCGCTCCTTTTCCTGCTCCATCCAGTCCGTTGTGGCGCCGCCATCGTCGCCCTTTACCAAACTAATCTTGTGCTTCAACCCCGTGCGATACAAAATCGCCTCCGAAGTCGTAGTTTTCCCCGCGTCAATATGGGCAATAATCCCAATATTCCGCAAATTCTCTAACTTTGTCTCTTGTTCAGACATATGCCTCCATTTTCAATATAATATATAAATTAAGATCGTGCGAAGTGCGCAAAAGCCCTGTTCGCCTCTGCCATCCGGTGCGTATCTTCCTTCTTCTTGAACGCCGAACCAGTCTGGTTATACGCATCAATAATCTCCAAACTCAACCGCTCCTGATACGGCATCCCGCTCCGCGCCCGCGCCGCCGCTACCAGCCACGTAAAGGCAAAATGTAGTTGCCGGTGGCCAGCAATCGGAAACGGAATCTGGTAGTTTGCACCACCAACCCGGCGCGACTTCACCTCAAAACTCGGGCTAACATTGCGCAAAGCCTGCTCAAAAACCGCCACCGGATCCTCCGACTTCAGTTTCTTAGCCGCGTTTTCGATCGCAAAATACACCGTCTTTTCCGCCAATTGCTTCTTGCCATCCAGCATGGATTTGTTAATCAACCGCTGAATCAAAATGTTCTGGTACCGGCGGTCTGGACTGACCTGCCGCTGCAATGATTTAGTCACTTTTCTTGGCATAAACTACTTACTCGCTTTCTTGGTGCCGTATTTGCTGCGGCCTTGTTTGCGCCCCTCGACCCCTTGCAAGTCGAGCGCACCCCGGACAATATGATAACGCACACCCGGCAAGTCCGGCACGCGACCCCCGCGCACCAATACCACGGCATGCTCCTGCAGGTTGTGGCCCTCGCCACCAATATATGCCCACACCTCTTGGTTATTAGTCAAGCGCACCCGCGCTACCTTGCGCAACGCCGAATTCGGTTTTTTGGGCGTCTTGGTTGTCACTTTTATGCACACCCCGCGCTTGAGCGGCGCATTTTGTTTATAATATCGCGTTTTTAGCGTATTGCTAATCGTCCCCAATGCTGGGCTCTTGCTCTTTGAGCCAGCCACTTTCCGGGGTCGGCGAACTAATTGATTAATAGTTGGCACTTTCTTAAACACTCCTTAATTATCTTATGGTTATATAACTCTTCCACTTAGTCAGTCAAGGCCCGGCAGCACCCGAGACAATCAACCAAACGAAACTCTTACCCTATTTTATCGCACCAGGCCAAAAAAGTCAAGTCAAAAAATACCCCCGGCAATTTCTGCCAGGGGTTTATTTATTCGCCGCTTTTCAACTGTAATACCTCCTGCTACGAGGTACCGCTTTCGTCGGCTTATACTGCGGCAACGCCGGTGTCAGCTCAAACACATTCCAGCCGCTGCCATCAGTTCCCTTGAACTCAACCATACCGACAACTCGGCTCAGATGTCGCATTTTCGGGTTGATAAGTGTCCAACGTTCGGGTTTATCGGTGTTAGTTTCGGACCACCATTCTAGATAACTCGGTATCGAGTAGATCTTTGTTTCGGCTTCTTCGGACGAATATACACAAACAATCGCATTCCTCCTCGCCCAATGCGTCACGCTGGCGGCATAAAACGTGGCTTGTTCGTCAGTGCAACCCGACGGAATCGATACCACCAACCTATTCGGCCAGCGTGTCAGGTTCATCGGTTTTTCCGGTCTAACCACAGTCTTCATTCCCGTCATTTCAATCAACTCCTTACATCACTTGCCGCCAAACCCTCTAGGCCGCGGCCCGTTGGAACGCCCGTCATCTTCGTCTTCGCTAGGGTCGTCGCTGTCAGAACTTGCATCGGGCAGTACAATCGGCTCATCTGCCTCGCCTGCCTCATCCTTCTCTCTCTGCTGCTTGATTACGACCTCATAGCAAAACTTAAGCACCGGACGCAGCAAGCCCAACCCCACCAACTTCACGGCCGCCCACATCAAATATGGCCAAACCCCGAACGCATAGGCGTAAACCAGCCAAAACCAGCTGTTGCAGATTAATGCGAGCAGCAAGACTATCGTCGTAACCCGGTCTCCACCAGGTATCTTGGTTCTACGTGACTTGATAGCAGCGACCACATGAAGAGTCGAAATTACTACTACGCTCAAATCATACACCAGCAACGTTAGACCCACGGTATTGGCCAGCAAAACCAAAAAAAGCGTCAATGCAACCTCGGACGCAAGTGCGACCATCGTTTTCCTGAGCCCCGCATCGGTCGTCTTGTATTCTTCCCACGTTGCTCGCTCATCCAGCTCTGGCTTTCTTCTGCCCAGTATCATAGCCAGGCTGGTCAGTATCGGCGTCAGAAAGCCGCACAGACCGATTAGAAATGCGCCAGAATACTGTGCGTCAACTACCCCCTGTACCAAGTTACCGGTGAGCTCCACCATCAACTTGACTGTCGCAAAATACGTTGCCAGCGCACCAATTGCTAACGCCAGAGTCACCCGAAAGTCCATTTTCTTCATAATCGCACAACCTCCTCATTTTCATGGTTGTTCATCCCACTTTTTAATATGCTAGCCCTTCGCTTCTAGCGCACTCGGCGCGAGCCGGGCTCAAAAGGGCAAAACCGCCCCAATACCCTATTATAGCACACATGCTCACAAAAGTCAACTGCCGCCTCGGTATGTGCTGGAAAATAGCCCCGGGCAAATACTTACAGATACAGAATCGCCATATGCTATAATTACCATCATGAAAAAACCCAAACACCCAGCCAAAATCGCCGAATTCACCCCCAAAACCTGCTGGGTGGGCGAGCAAGCCAAGATCATCTACGCCTCCGAAGTAGAAGCCGAACTAGCCGCCCGGGTCGCCGAGTACCAACACCATCTGCCCGCGAGCTCGCTCAAAATCTACTCCTGCCCCTACGGCAACCACTTCCACCTTTCGCGGGCCGAAAACCAAGGCGTAAAATCAGGCCCCGGATAACGCGGGGCCTTTCCTGTGGGAGGTTTTTCACGCCTTACCCACCAGAGCGTCAATCTCGCTCTGAATGTTCCGGCGAGCCTGCAGCTCGTATCTGTCAACAAACCACGGCAAGCTGTAAATGCAGTCGCGATCCAAGAATCTTTGCAAAACCGCCACGCGACCTTTCGCATATTCACTGTCCGAAAAGTCCTGAAACTCCTGCCGTATCTGCCGCGCGTAGCGCTGGTAGGCCTCGGGCTTCTCGCCTAAAATCGCCAGATCGACGTTCGCCACCAGCTCCATCGTCAGCCGCATCACCGCATGTCGGTCCTCATCAATTTCATGCCTATGCTCAGTAGCGAGGATTGATTCTCTGAGCACGCTCTCAAATGTCTGGTAGAAATACGGCCGGTCTTCGAAATCCGATGCGTTTCTTTCTGCCGCGGCAATATTCACAAAGGCCACAAGGGCTGCTATCGCACTTTTGGATTCATTGTCTCGGGCGTGCGGATCATACACCGCATCGTGATAAAAAATAGCAAATCTCGCAACGTCCCTCGTTAGTTTATCGGCCTCGTTGGCAGCAAGGTATTCGTCAACCACCTCCAGCCCGTGAATGATATGCTGAGCGTTGTGATAGCACCTATTTGGTCCAGCGGTATAGGCCGCAACCAACTCGTCTATATACTCCGCTGGAGCCGTCAGTCCCATGTCGACCATCAGCTCATCCCACTTCCGTCGCATCATAATGCCGGCCAGTGCCGTCACCGAAGCTTCTGGCACAAAACACCGCACCTTGTCCATCCAACCCCGCGGTCCAAATACTTTCTTTACCGTGCTCGAACTAATCACGCCGAGCTCCGGTGGCGTAGGTATAAACACCGTTTCTATCTCTGGATTAGTGCTTCGGTTAACATTGGCAAGTTTCGTTTCAGATTCGTAGTCAACTACGTCTCGCAAACCGCGTACCAAAACGCTTGCCCCGATTTGATGCGCATAGTCCGTCACATACCCGTCGCATAGCGCATGTGCTTCGACTAAATAACCCTCTTTACTTAGGTCTTCAGCGACACAGCTCGCCACTAACAAACGTTCGTTTTGGTTGAACATGTAGTTTTTTGCAGGATCGTTGGCCACCAGGAGAATAACGATATCGAAGCACCTTGCCGCTTTCCTAGCAACTTCCAGGTGCCCGTTGGTGAACAAGTCGAATGATCCGGAATACACCGCAATGGTATGCTCTCCGTTTGACATGGTTTTCACCTATCCTTCCCTAAGATTTTTTGGACGACGCCAATGACTCTTGATTCCAATTTGGCCAAGTCTATGCTCGAATTGAAAATGATGTAGTCTGACTTGGCTAACTTGCCGCACTGCGGCGACTGCGCCTCGATTCGCCACGATATAACCATGTGCTTGCAAGATCTGACACACAGCGCTCTTTCCGCTACCGATATTGCCCGTAACTGCAACTCTGACCTGCTTCTTGACCTCAGTTTCCTGTCACATCTGTAAAACCTCCTTAGATATAAAAGTGCACTTCAACAACTTCTGCAAACGACGCCTATATTGTATCACAGAAACGCGCCCTTGTCAAAACCCAGTTGACGAAATACGGATTGTGTGATATGCTTATATAAACGCACTTCGGTGCGAACTATCATCCGAGCGGGTTTTTACAGGATTCTACTCTAGTTTGTTATCTCGACAAAATCAACACCATGTAGCCGCGCAGGTTGATACTAACCGCACCGCCCTCATCTGTCTGCAGCACATCAATCTTCGTTTCCCGGGACTCCTTGACATACCCCGGCCAGCTACTGTTAAACCGCGCCCGCCACGCTCCGCCAAACGGCAAAACCACCCGATAATCCGCGATGTAGGTGTTAGTAAAATTGACAATCACCAGAATCTCGTTGTCTTGCTCGTCCGTACGGCGGTAACCCAACACCCGGTTTTGGTCATTGCGGTGAAAAATACTGATTTGATTGCTGGTTAGCCCACCCGTATCGCCATACGTGTTCAATCTCAATGCCAACAAATGTTTGTTTGCATCCACCACTCCGGCAAATCGCTCCGCTTTCCCCCAATCCAGCTCCCGCCAAGAGTTAAAATCTCCGCCCTGCATAAATTCCTGCCCCTGCAGAAGCATCGGGATGCCCGGCGCTGTCAAGGCCACCGCCGAAGCCAAAATGGAAGCCTTTTGCGCCGCCGCACTATTGTCGTCCACCTCCGCCTTGCCATCTCTATCAGTAATCCGATCCGAACCATTGCCAGCCGAATCGTGCGAGTCGGCAAAAATCACCTTTTGCATTGCGTCACCGTTAAAAGCCAAAAATAGGCTATAACAAACATCGCCCAAGGCCCGCGGCGACCCCGGCTCGGCCACATCCCCATAGTCGCTCTCGCCCAACGCCCGCCGCAAGCAATGCGGCAGCGATAGGTCCCACTGTGCATCAAATCCGCAACCACCATCACAAACTAGCTTTGTCAAGTATTCATTTCCGCCAAAATCTTCTGCAATAACTAGAGCCTGCGGGTTAATCTCGTGCGCCAATTCGGTAATACTGCCCATTAGCGACCAGCCATCACCAATATCACCTGCCGGGTCGTTGTTCAGCCCGTTTTTATTGCGCATAGAAATAGTCGAATCCAGCCTAAACCCATCGATATGGTAGTCAACCAGCCACATCTTGATATTATCCAGAATAAACTGCCGCACTTCTGATCGCCCGTAATCGGGGCGCAATCCGCCCCATCGAGTCTCCGCCCGGTCACCACCGTAAAAATAAATCCCACCAGAGTTATTATCGCTCCAGCCATCAAACTGCCACAGATACTTGCCGTCCAAGTGGTTATAGACCACATCCAGGATCACACCCAATCCGCACCGATGGCACTGTTTGACAAATTCCAACAGCCCTTGTCTGCCACCATACAGGCTTTCGACCGCATAGATACTATTCGGTGAATAACCCCAGCCGAACCCTTTGTCCATACTGGTGATCGGCATCAGCTCAATAGTTGTCACGCCCAAGCTTTTTACATGGTCCAGTTTCTCTATCGCATCATGAAATGTGCCGGTTGTCGCCTTGTCAACCCTGTTAAATGTGCCGATGTGCATTTCGTAAGTCACCATCTTGTTTTTCGGCGGCGGTGCATATGAATCACCGCCCCAATCAAAATCCATGTCCGGCACCACTGATATGCCGTCGGCCGATTCGGTCATCTGCATGGCTCTAGGGTCATTGCGCAGCAATCTCTCGCCCGATCCGGTATGAATCACGTACTGGTACGTCGCGCCGGGCGCCACGTCCGCCACCTTCGCGCTCCAATAGCCATCGCCTTCGCTCGCCAGCGGCGTCTCTTGCCACGCGTTAAAATCGCCAACCAGCCCAACAGATGCGGCGTTCGGCGCCCACACCCGAAAAGACGCCAACTTTCCTCGAAAACTTAGCCCAACACCTTTCTTAAATATCTCGTTTTTTATCGCCATATCCTTCAATTCCCACCACGGTCCTTCCACTTGGCTGGGTCGGTAGGATTCGAACCTACGAATGTCGGGACCAAAACCCGGTGCCTTACCACTTGGCGACGACCCATCGTCCCACCAATCATACCATAACAGCATGCTTTACGGAAGTGTTGACTTTTTATACTCTGCATGCTACAGTTAAACTAGTGGTGGATGTATATTAAAAATCAGAAAGGAAGTGCTAGGCAATGTCAGAATTGTCAGTTCAACAGATTGTCGAGAGCATCCAGAAAGAGCTCGGGCTGGTTAAAAACACTGGGATCTTTTACGCGAACCAAGCAGCCGAACACAAGATCCTTGATGAGCAACGCCGCAAAACGGATGTCTGGAGCGCGGCGCTCCGCATATCCGCGCAAATCTTGACGACGATGAAGGCAACCGTAAGCAACAGCATGTTTCTAAAGCCAGAAGAGACCATGACGCCTGACTGGAACCAACGACTTCAAAAGCACGATTATCGACAAGTGCTGGCTGAAGTCGCACGGCTAACGGGGCTGTCGATAGTATCGGCGTCCAGACAAAGTAGCGACATCGTCAAAATCGATACCACTCGGGTCGGCATAACCGACGCCGGCCTTAACCTCGGCGATGCTCCTTTTGAAAAGCTTTTCGCCCAAAGCGCTGAAAACAAACGCCTCTGGGACGAAAATCTCCAGACTATCGCTGACGAGTTCCTACAACAGGTCATCCAGGGTTTCAACCAGCTGGAGCATAAGTGCTTCGGCCTGTCTCTGCACGTATTAATAATGCTGGGCGGCGAAGATCCGCCCACCGGCTTCTTTCAGCTCGGCGGTCGTCAATTTCACTATTCCGGCCTCCGAAAAGAGCAGATCGATCAGATAACCTCGCTCGTCAACAGCAAGATTGCTGGCGGCCGAGTGACTATTATTAAAGATGCCACTCGGGAAGGCAAGTTAGCCGTATGTCTAGATTCGATAACAAACTATGTGGCTGATCCTGTTTTCGACTACAGAGCAATTCGACATCTCTATAACAATACCGTGTCGCCGGAATTGCAAGTCATCGTTGACGAGGTCATTGCCAACACCCAGCCATACAGCAAAGATGCCCAGTTGCTCGACACAAAAACTCCACGTGCGCTGGTATATCCGCTAAAAATCACGAAGGGCAACCCGCACGAGACTTTCGCCGACAACCGTCTCGTGACCCTCACGGGCGAGGCCCTTTTCGACGTGGTTGCAGCCACCGACGAGAACGGCGCACGGGTTCCGTTTACGGTCGAAGCCGACAACCTCACCGTGAACGTTCTCGGCACGATTTTCAGGCTCGTCGACGGCATCGAGGGTGTGGACACGGCCGCAGTGAGCCTTTACCGTGGCAATGTCGAGGTGGCAATCGAAAATTACGCCGAACCGGAACGACTTTTCGCAGGCGAACGCCTCAGGGTCGATACCCGCACGGGCGATCACGGCACGGAACTTATCCCCGCCTCCGAGATGGCGCTTCAGGGCGTCATGCCGCTGTTGAGGTTCGAGGGGGCGACGCTCGGCGACCTGCTTTTGGCGCTCGAACTGAATCACGACGTCGCGATCACCCTCGACGAAGGAATAGATCCGTCGCAAGGTAGCTACACCGCCGATTTCGAGGGAATGGAACTCGATGGGGTATTGCGCCAGGTGTTGGACGGAACGGGACTGACGCACAGGATCGACGGACGTAACGTTCTCGTCACCCGCCAGCAGGTAAAGGTCGACGACGGTGTGGGTGCGATAAGCGCGATATGGCGTGAAGTCGATGCCGGCGAGTCGGTCATGACGCGGATCGTCACTTTCCGGTCGGGCAGTTCTGTACCACAGACCGATTTCATGGACAACACCCGTGCGTTCAAAGAGTTGGACAACAGTCTGACCGACACCGCCACTCTGGCGCGCATCGACCACATAAGCGTTACGGCGGCTTCGTCGCCCGACGGCAACACCGCCGGCAATGAACGACTCGCCATTGCGCGTGCACAATCCACCAAGGGGTATCTCCTGAAGAGGTATCCCCACATCGCCCCGGGGAAGGTTTACACCTTCTCCGTGGGCGAGGAGTGGAGCGGTTTGCGCAAACTTGTCGCCGAAGATCTGCGTACTCCCGACCGTGACGAGGTTCTGGCATTGCTCGACGCCGTCGACGACGAAAAAATACGCGACACTCTGCGCACCATCTCCGGCGGTCGTGCATGGAGATACATCGCCGCCCGGTTATTACCCCGGCTGAGGGGAGCGACCGCCGTCACATTGCACTTCTGGGACGGAGCCTCCGAAAGACGTAACGATACCGTCAGTGTGAACAACGACATCGCGGCAGGAACGGGTGTGCAGAGGGTCGAGATCGTTGCCGCCAAACCGCCGAAACCCCAGCCCGTCGAGGAGCCGGTGATCGAGATCCTCAAGCCGGTGTTCTCGCCCCTGTTCGCTTTCAAAACAAACTTTCTGTTCGACGCCGTGGGCGCACTCAACCTTGAAATCGAGGTTCCTCTGAACGAAAGGTGGTCGATCTCCGCCGAGGGTATGTTCCCCTGGTGGTGGACTGCCAACGGCACAATCGAGGGACGTTACTGGCTGGGCGACCGTTCGTTGCGGCCCGTGCTGACCGGATGGTTCGGAGGAATTTACGCGGGCGGCGGCTGGTACGATTTCACCCGCAACGACCGCGCCCACAAGGGCGACTTCTTCCATGCGGGTCTTTCGGGCGGATACGCCCACATGATAAACCGCCGGGGCAACCTGCGCATGGAATATTCGCTCGGGTTGGGTTATTTGTATTCGAGCGGCGGCCGCAACTGGTGGGGACCCACCAGGGGCAAAGTGTCGCTCGTGTGGATACTTGAGAAACGCACCATACCATCAAACTGAAATAAATATTAATGTAAGTGGAGCTACCTGTTTCGTTGCCCGTTGCAACGTTCATCCCAACGAATGGGACGCGCTGAGCGGAAGCACAGTTCCGCCCGACGACGACGCAAAACGTGCACGCCAGCTTGTTCGATATTCCACGGGTATGAAGCGTGGTCCGAAGCGTATGACCGCCTTGGTTCGCCGTCTCGACCCGGAAGAGCGTTACCCGGCTCGCCGCATCATTGATATGTGGGAGCAGGAGTCTTCATAACCCCGTCGGGAGTCACTTCGAGCCGCGCACTGAAAATGTAGTCGGGATCGGC
>QMCD01003839.1_pt1 | contig 16759 bp, 19 predicted proteins | sample 1821841 | NCBI WGS metagenome assembly QMCD01 (sample SAMN01991225, study PRJNA193472) | Termite gut metagenome, whole genome shotgun sequencing project. | isolation source: worker | host: Macrotermes natalensis | reverse complement strand
TTATATGCGGCACTTGAGCCGGAATATTAGCTAATTATTTCCCACAAAGACACAAAGCCCGTAAAAAACTTAGTGTTCTTTGTGTCTTTGTGGGAAACTTCTATCTTTTTTCTAAATATAAACTAATTAAGAAGACATACTTAATTATAATTAAAATATGAAATTCTATAATCGAGAACGAGAACTGAAAAGTTTAGACAGAATACAGGCATTGTCGTTGTCCGAAGGACAAATGACGGTATTGGTCGGTCGTAGACGTATCGGGAAAACACAGTTGCTGTTGAAAAGTACAGAACAGCAACCAACGCTTTATTTTTTCGTTACTCGAAAAGCCGAAAATATGCTTTGCCGTGATTTTGTCGAAGAGGTACAGTTCAAACTGCATATTCCTATGGGTGATTATTCATCGTTTGGAAAACTCTTTGAACATTTGATGATTCTTGCCAAAGAACGCCCTTTTAATTTGATTATTGATGAGTTTCAAGATTTCGGCCGTATTAATTCCTCCGTTTTTAGCGAAATGCAAAAATATTGGGATTTACATAAAAAAACGAGTAAGATAAATTTACTTATCAGCGGTTCTATTTACTCCCTGATGCACAAAATCTTTGAAGATAAAAAGGAACCCCTATTCAGCCGGGCCGGACAAATCATAAATCTGAAACCGTTTAACGTATCTGTGCTGCACGAAATACTTTCGGATTACAACCCGGAATATAATAATGAGGATTTACTGGCGCTTTATACCTTTACCGGAGGGGTTGCATGGTATGTAGAGCTTTTTATGAAATACAGGGCTTTTACCTGCGATGAAATGATCCGTTTGATAAGTGAGGAAAATTCCCCTTTTTTAAACGAAGGTAAAAATTTGCTTATCGAAGAGTTCGGAAAAGACTATACAATTTATTTTTCCATATTGGAGTGTATTGCTCGCGGACTGACCACAAGGGGAGATATTGAAAGTTATTTGGGACAGATTGAAATCGGCGGATATTTATCACGTTTGGAAAGAGATTTTTCTGTTATTCGTCAACAAAGACCCATTTTTGCAAAACCTTCCTCCAAGCAAGTTCGTTATCTTATAGAAGATAATTTTATTGCTTTTTGGTTCCGGTTTATCTATAAATATCAAAATTTTATAGAATCAGGCAGTTTCAAGCTGCTTGAAGCTATTATCCGCAGAGATTATAATGTATTTTCGGGGATAATGCTTGAGCGGTATTTCAAATCTAAATACAAAGAAAGCGGTCAATATACGGATTTAGGTCGCTTTTGGGATAGAAAAGGCGAAAATGAAATTGATTTAATTGCTGTGAATGAGCTGGATAGAACAGTAGAATTCGCAGAAATAAAAAGAAATTCATCCCGTATTAATTTGAAAGAGTTAGAAGCAAAAGCTGCCTGTTTTTTACATAACACCAGAGAATGCGAAGATTATACGATTTCATACAAGGGACTTTCGTTAAAAGACGTATAATTTGAAAAATCTCTAATTACTTATTTCATGTATCCATTAAAATTCAAAAACATACTAAAAGCGGTCATTTGGGGCGGAGAAAAAATATCCGCTTTCAAGGGAGTTTCCCCTATTATACAAAATATAGGCGAAAGCTGGGAAGTCTCAACCGTCCCTAACTATGTCTCTATTGTCTCTAATGGAGAGTGGAAAGGAAAGCCATTGGTAGAACTTATTGAGCAATACGAAGGAAAAATTTTAGGAGAAAAAATATATCAACAATATAGAAACGAGCTTCCGCTGCTATTCAAATTTATTGATACCAAAGACCATTGCAGCGTACAAGTTCATCCCAATGATGAATTAGCTCAAAAACGGCACGCCTGTTTCGGGAAAACTGAAATTTGGTACATCATTGATGCCGAGCCGGATGCTACATTAATTTCGGGGTTTTCCGCTCCCATTTCCATTGAAGAATATAAAAAACGAATACAGGAAAATACGTTGGAGGAAGTATTGATGCGCCATCAAGTGAAAGCCGGAGATGTATTTTTTATTCCTGCCGGACGTATTCATGCTATTGGAAAAGGTCTTTTAGTTGCCGAAATACAGCAAAGCTCAGACATCACCTACCGCGTATATGACTATGGTCGAAAAGATGCCGGCGGGATGTCGCGGGAACTGCACGTGGAAGCTGCTATCGAAGCATTGGATTTTTCGGTATTTCCCGAAAATGAACTAAAACAGGAAACTGCGCATATTCATTCAAATTCAATCGAACTCATGGATAGCGAATTTTTCAAGGTACATCTTTTGAATATAAAAGAAAATACGGCCAAAGATTACCGCTCATTAGATTCTTTTGTTGTTTATATGTGTGTACATGGTTCTTGTGAACTGATAACCGGCAACGACGAGAAAACTTGTTTAAAGCAAGGAGAAAGCGTTTTGATTCCGGCAAGTATGGGAATGTTTGAAATACGGCCGGATTTTGATTCCGGAGTTAAATTGATAGAAAGTTTTTTGTAAAAAAACAGAAAATTATATCTTTGATGTCTTCAAAATTAATTTATATTATATGCAATCAGCAGGTAATAAAAAATAGAGAGATCTTTTTTAATGCCGTTAGGCATTTGAGTTCGGTAGAAAACAAATGCCCCAGCCGGACAGCGTGCCGTCAGGTACGCAACATCGCCTGTTAAGGTTGCAAACCTACGGCTTGCGATTTCACATTACCATTTTTTTTCTACCGGGCTTGAATCCCTACCGGGATTTTTTACAGCGTTAAATGCTCTTTTGTTTCATCGACAAGTTTCCTTACAGGGCAACCGCATCAAAATTATTTTCAAAAAATATCTTTTTGATTATTAATAAGATAGAAAATTTAATGGTCGTAGTTTAAAATAGTGCTGTCATTTCTCACATATAAACTACAGCCAAATAATTAATTTTTGATGCAGTTGCCCTGGCTTCCTTATTCTCAATAATATAAACTAATTAAGATGATGTACTTATTAAATAAAAAATTATGTCAAAAATAGCTCTTATTACAGGCGTTACCGGACAAGACGGTGCATATCTATCCGAGTTTTTATTAAGAAAAGGATATATCGTTCACGGATTAAAGCGCCGGTCGTCGATGTTTAACACCGATCGTATCGACCATTTGTATCAAGACCCTCACATCGAAAACCGCAATTTCATTCTTCATTACGGCGATATGACCGACAGTATGAACCTCACGCGGATTATACAGGATGTGCAACCCGATGAAATTTACAACTTGGCAGCGATGAGCCACGTAAAGGTCAGTTTTGACACTCCCGAATATACCGCCAATGCCGACGGAATCGGGACATTACGCATTTTGGAGGCAGTTCGCTTATTGAATTTGACTAAAAAAACACGCATTTACCAGGCATCAACTTCCGAATTATACGGACTGGTACAAGAAATACCGCAAAAAGAAACTACGCCGTTCTATCCGCGCAGTCCGTATGCAGTGGCTAAAATGTATGCCTATTGGATAACTGTCAATTATCGCGAGGCTTACGGTATGCACGCAAGTAACGGCATACTGTTTAACCATGAATCTCCGTTGCGCGGCGAAACATTTGTAACCCGTAAAGTAACCCGTGCCGCTGCCCGCATTGCCATTGGAATGCAGGATAAAGTGTTTATGGGAAACCTCAGCTCCAAGCGTGACTGGGGACATGCCAAAGATTATATTCGCGCCATGTACCTGATTCTTCAACAAGATCAGCCGGACGACTATGTAATTGCAACCGGAATCACTACCACCATTCGCGATTTTATCAAAATGGCTTTCGCCGAAATGGGCGTGGAAGTTGCTTTTTCGGGTAAAGATGCCGGAGAAATAGGAGTTATAAAATCAATTGATGAAAATCTGTTTACTGAAAAAGTAGGAGCTGAATATCTTACTGCAATTAAAAATAGAATTGGGACAGAAGTCGTGGGTGTGGATGAACGTTATTTCCGCCCGACAGAAGTAGAGTTACTCATTGGCGATCCTACCAAATCAAGAACTAAACTCGGTTGGGAGCCGGAATATGACCTGCCTGCACTGGTAAAAGACATGATGCAATCTGACATCAAATTGATGAAAAAAGATGCGTTTTTGCGAGAAAACGGGTACAAAACGTTGAATTACTTCGAATAAAATGGATAAGAACGCAAAGATATATGTAGCCGGACATCTTGGATTAGTAGGTTCTGCTATTTGGAAAAACTTACAGTCGAAAGGTTATACAAATTTAATTGGCCGCTCAATTAGCGAACTTGATTTAATGAATCAGGTTGCCGTTGCCGGTTTTTTTGCAACGGAAAAACCCGAATACGTTTTTTTGGCAGCTGCAAAAGTAGGCGGTATTGTAGCAAATAATACCTATCGTGCACAATTTATTTACGAAAATCTGACCATTCAAAACAATATTATTCATAATGCCTACTTGAATGGCGTGAAAAAATTGTTGTTTTTGGGTAGTACCTGCATTTATCCTCGCGAAGCACCGCAACCGATGCCGGAAGATTGTTTGTTGACCTCGCCGCTTGAATATACCAACGAACCTTATGCAATCGCTAAAATTGCAGGAATCAAAACCTGTGAGAGCTATAATTTGCAGTATGGAACCAATTTTATATCGGTTATGCCTACCAACTTGTATGGACCAAACGATAATTTCAATTTGGAAACATCGCATGTTTTGCCTGCCATTATCCGGAAAATATATCTTGGAAAATGCCTGGAAAATAACGATTGGAAGGCTATCCGCGCCGATTTTACGAAACGTCCGGTAGAAAGTGTGAACGGCGAGGCTTCGGAAGCGGAAATCACAGCCAAGTTGGCTAAATATGGTGTTACTATTGAAAATGGAAAGGTTCAAGTGGAAATTTGGGGTACGGGTGCGCCGTTCCGCGAGTTCCTTTGGAGCGAAGAGATGGCAGATGCTTGTGTGTACGTAATGGAAAAGGTGGATTTCAAAGACACCATTCCGCAAGGCGCAACCGAAATTCGCAATACACATATTAATATCGGAACAGGCAAGGAAATTACGATTAAGCAACTGGCCGGATTGGTGAAAGCGACTGTTGGTTTTAAAGGAAATTTATACTTTAACGCTTCGAAGCCGGATGGTACAATGCGCAAGTTGACCGACCCGGCTAAAATACATAACCTCGGCTGGCATCATAAGATTGACATCGAAGAAGGAGTGAAAAAAATGTTTGATTGGTATGTAAAATAAATAACTTACCTTTGCAGACTTTAAATATTGAAATTTTAAATATTGAGATTCGTATGAATATAGCAGTAGTAGGTACTGGTTATGTCGGTTTAGTTTCAGGAGCTTGTTTCGCAGAAATGGGCGTGAATGTAACGTGTGTCGATGTCGATCAAAAGAAAATAGATAGTTTGCTACAAGGAATAATCCCCATCTATGAACCGGGATTGGATGAAATTGTATTGCGCAATCACGAAGAGGGACGTTTACATTTCACCACAGACATAACCCGCTGCCTAAATGATGTTGAAATTATTTTCAGTGCAGTAGGCACTCCGCCGGATGAAGACGGTTCTGCCGATTTGAAGTATGTGTTGGAAGTAGCACGCACAATCGGGCGAAATATGAATAAATATCTGGTACTGGTAACAAAAAGTACCGTTCCGGTGGGTACTGCCCAAAAAGTAAAAGAAGCCATTCAGGATGAATTGGACAAAAGAGGGGTAAATATTCCGTTTGATGTCGCATCTAACCCCGAATTCTTGAAAGAAGGGGCTGCCGTAAAAGATTTTATGAGTCCCGACAGAGTTGTGGTAGGCGTAGAGTCGGAAAAGGCAAAAGAATTGATGACAAAACTATATCGTCCGCTTTTATTGAATAACTTCCGCGTTATTTTTACGGATATACCTTCTGCCGAAATGATTAAGTATGCTGCCAACGCCATGCTTGCCACCCGCATCAGCTTTATGAACGATATTGCCAATCTGTGTGAATTAGTGGGAGCCGACGTAAATATGGTCAGAAAAGGCATCGGTTCGGATACCCGCATTGGAAGCAAATTTCTCTATCCCGGCTGCGGATACGGAGGTTCCTGTTTCCCGAAAGACGTAAAAGCTTTGATTAAAACAGCCGAAAAGAATGGCTATAATATGCGTGTCCTGAAAGCCGTTGAAGAAGTAAATGACAATCAAAAAACATTGGTATTTAATAAATTGAATAAATACTTCAACGGAAATCTGAAAGGAAAGATAATTGCCGTTTGGGGATTAGCGTTCAAACCGGAAACGGATGATATGCGCGAAGCTACTTCGCTGGTTACTATTGATTTACTATTAGAAGCAGGTTGCAAAGTAAGAGTGTTTGACCCGGTTGCTATGGATGAATGTAAAAGGCGTATAGGCGATAAAGTGGAATACGGAACTGATATTTATGATACGGTTCTGAATGCCGATGCGCTATTGTTGCTCACCGAATGGAAACAATTCAGACTGCCCAATTGGGGAATGATTCAAAAGTCGATGAATAATATGTTGTTGATAGACGGACGTAATATTTACGATTCCGAAGAACTCCGAGGATTGGGATTTGATTATTATTGCATTGGTAAATAATTTTTTTTTTGCACATAATAAAAAAATATTTACATTTGTAACCACTTGATTTTTTATTTCAAAAAATAATTAAAAAAAATATTTAAGTATGAGAACGAAACTTTTATTTTTTGCGCTTGCGCTTGCTTTTTCAGGATTGAGCGTCCATGCTCAATGTGTTGGAAAATGTAGGGATGGTAAAGGGGTTTTTACTTTTGGTCCGGGAGAATCTTATGACGGTATGTTTAAAGATGGTAAATTTAACGGACAAGGAACCTATACTTATAAAACAGGTTCTAAGTATGTTGGCAATTTTAAGGATGGTAAAAGAAACGGAAAAGGCACTTATACCTATTCGACAGGCGACTCTTATACTGGAGAATTTGTAGACGGATTCCCTGAAGGAAAAGGTGTTTATACTTTTGAAAATGGAGACGTATTTACCGGTAACTTCAAGCAAGGCAAGAGAGAAGGAGAAGGTGTTTATGTTTTTGCCAGCGGAACGAAAATAACCGGAATGTTTGAAAATAGCGAAATGGTTGAGCAAATCAGCATTGAAAGAAAAAAGAAATAAACAATAAAGAATAATAGGAAAAGGATTGGATGTAATATTCAATCCTTTTTTGTTATTTTTTTATAAAAAGGAAACTTTTTTATTTATTAATGCGTTATCTTTGACAGTAATATTTTAATAAAAATAAATAATAATGGAAAGTATAAAAGGAACACAAACCGAGAAAAATTTATTGACCTCTTTTGCAGGAGAATCTCAGGCAAGAAACAGATATACCTATTTTGCCGGCGTTGCAAAAAAAGAAGGGTATGAGCAAATCGCGGCTATTTTTGAAGAAACAGCCAATCAAGAAAAAGAACACGCCAAAAGAATGTTCAAGTATCTGGAAGGCGGCATGGTAGAAATTACCGCGATGTATCCAGCCGGAGTAATCTCAACAACAGCAGAAAATCTGAAAGCTGCAGCTGCCGGAGAACATGATGAGTGGTCGGCAGAATATCCTAAATTTGCAGAAGTGGCAGATGCTGAGGGATTTAAAGAAATTGCTGTGATGTATCGCATGATTAGCATTGCAGAAAAAGGACACGAAGAACGCTACCGCGCATTGTTGAAAAACTTGGAGGAGGCAAAAGTCTTTTCGCGTGAAGAAAAACAGAGCTGGCAATGCCGCAACTGCGGATATGTTATGACCGCGAACAATGCACCGCAAACATGCCCGGCATGCCTGCACCCACAAGCACATTTTGAAATTCAAAAGACAAATTATTAAAAAGATATGCATGGATTGGTGATACGAAACACAGGCAGCTGGTACCAAGTAAGGACACCGGACGGAAAAATGATTAATTGTAAAATCAAAGGAAGCTTTCGTATCAAAAACATTAAAAGTACCAATCCGGTAACCGTAGGAGACCGGGTCGTTTTTGACGTAAACAAAGAAGGTGAAGGGCTGATTTCGGCTATCGAAGAGCGAAAAAATTACATCGTCAGAAAGCCCTCCAACTTATCTAAGCAGTTGCATATCATTGCCGCTAATTTAGATCAAGTACTATTGGTTGTTACCATCAATTACCCCGAAACCTCGACCGTCTTTATTGATCGTTTTTTAGCAACTTGTGAGGCATACAGAGTTCCGGCGAAAATAATTATAAATAAAATGGACTGTTATTCCGGTGATGAATTGGAATATCTGAACACTTTTCGCCGCTTGTACGAGCAAATCGGCTACGAATGTCTGTTTGTTTCCGCCACAAAAGGAGAAGGAATTGAACAGGTAAGAGAATTATTAAAAGGGAAGATTTCCTTGCTGTCCGGAAATTCGGGAGTAGGGAAATCTTCTTTAATAAATGCAATCGCGCCTGATCTTTCCCTTAAAACAGGTGAAATTTCAACCATTCATAACAAAGGAATGCACACCACAACCTTTTCCGAAATGTTTGAGATTGATAAAGATACCTATATCATCGACACGCCGGGCATAAAAGGTTTCGGGACAATTGATTTCCAAAAAGAGGAAGTAGGACACTTCTTTCCGGAAATTTTTAACACCTCGAAAAACTGCAAATTTAATAACTGCACACACATCCATGAGCCAGGTTGCTCTGTATTGAAAGCCATTGAGGAACAACGGATAAGCCAATCGCGCTACCAAAGTTACTTAAGTATTTTGGAAGATTGCGGCGCGGGGAAATATAGATAGTGTTCCCAAATCCGCAGGATTGAGTTTTCCGGTACCTTTTGAATATTAGTAAGTACTTCTGCAAAATTAGTTTATACTATTAGTTTATACTATTGAGTTCTGAAAATCCTTATGAATAAAGGATTTGTAAAACAGAAATAATATAAAAATCAGGAGGATGTATTTACGTCATAATAATTAATAATATAGGTTTTTTTAGTATTTTCTTGATTTATATTCTTGATTTATATGCGGCACTTGAGCCGGAATATTAGCTAATTATTTCCCACAAAGACACAAAGCCCACAAAAAACTTTGTGTTCTTTGTGTCTTTGTGGGAAACTTCTATCTTTTTTCTAAATATAAACTAATTAAGAAGATATACTTAATAGTTGTTTCTTGTGAAAATTAACGAACACCAACAAATTGCAAAGTATATTTTTGCGTTTATTGCAGCAATAATCGTCCTGTTTTCCATGTATTATTCCAACCGGCTGGCAAACGATATGGCACAGGAAGAACGGCGGCGGATTGAACTTTGGGCAGAGGCTACACGCTTGCAATTTATCGTGAACGATAATGACGGTTTAGCCTTTATATCCAGGGTAATACAGGAAAATACCTCTATTCCGGTTATCGTAGCCGATGCGCAAGACGATATTTTTAGCAGCCGGAACGTGGAGATCCCGGCAGAAAATTCTGAAGAAATTCTTCGAAAAAAAATCAACGAATGGAAAAAAATACGCAAACCGATAGAGATAAGTTTAGATGAAGATACTATTTATTATTTCTATTATGATGATTCTATATTGTTGAAACGACTGGCATATTACCCTTATGTTCAATGGAGCGTGATCGCCATCTTCTTTACAATTCTGTTTTTGGTATTTTCCAACGCTAAAAAGTCAGAACAAGACCGCGTGTGGGTTGGACTTTCAAAGGAAACTGCACATCAGTTGGGCACACCAATCTCTTCATTGCTCGCTTGGGTGGAAATCCTGAAAAGCCAAAACATAGAGCCTGCACTGATTCCGGAAATGGAAAAAGACGTAAACCGGCTGCGAACGATCGCCGAGCGTTTTTCCAAAATCGGTTCAAAGCCGGAAATGGAAGAGGTTTCGCTGAATAAGGTGCTGGATAATGCATTAGCCTATATGCAAAAACGGACATCAAGCAAAGTACATATTTCGTGTATCTATAAAGTCCCGGAAGAAATTTATTTATCCTTGAATATTCCTCTTTTTGAATGGGTTATCGAAAATCTTTGTAAAAATGCCATTGACGCAATGGAGGGAGAGGGAGAAATCAATATAAATGTTGCCGGAAATAACAAGCGTGTTTATATTGATGTCCAGGATACGGGAAAAGGTATTCCCAAATCCCGGTATAAAACCATCTTTAACCCCGGTTATACCACTAAAAAAAGAGGATGGGGATTAGGCTTATCCTTAGTAAAGCGTATAATTGAAGAGTATCACGGTGGAAAAATTTTCGTAAAAAAATCGGAAATAAATAAGGGAACAACTTTCCGCATTATATTAAATGAAAAAAAATAGCCGTAGAATTAGTTTCGTAAGATTATATTTTATACTTTTGTATCCGTTTTTAAAAGTTCGAAAAATAAGTGGGAAAATTTGATGCTTATAAAATGCCTTTAAAGGATTTGTCTGCCGGAACTCATACTTATGAGCTTACGATGGATAATAATTTTTTTAAAAACATCGACGGCCCGGAAGTACAAAGAGGAAAAGTTAATGTACACCTTACGGTAAAAAAAGGCGGGTCGGCTTTTGAACTGGATTTTGACCTTAGCGGAGTTGTGCAAATTCCTTGCGACCGTTGCTTAGACGACATGGATCAGGAAATTGGATGTAAAAATCAGCTAATAGTAAAATTCGGAAAAGATTATGCCGAGGAGAGCGACAAGATAATTGTTATTCCGGAAGCGGAAGGAGAGATAAATCTCGCATGGTTCCTTTATGAATTTGTTGCGTTGAGTATCCCGATGCGTCATGTACACCCACCGGGAAAATGCAGTAAGAGCATGACTTCCAAATTGAAAAAACACATTGCGACAAGCAAAGATGAAGATGATGATTCTTCATGGGAAGACGATGGATCCATAGATTTTATCGATGATGATGACGATTTAGACATGCCGAAAGGTAAAGATAACGAAAAAGAAACAGACCCAAGATGGGATGGGTTGAAAAATTTGATAGAATAATTGATTAGATAGATAACATTAAAAGAATAGAAAAATGGCACATCCGAAGCACAGACACTCAAAAATGAGAAGCGCGAAAAGAAGAACTCACTATAAAGCTGAGGTTCCTACATTGGCTGTATGTTCCAATTGTGGAGCATTGCACATCTATCACACCGTATGTGGAGAATGTGGATATTATCGCGGTATGGTTGCAGTAGAGCAGAAAGCTGCTGTATAATTCCGACAGCATAACTTATATAGATTGATAGCCCCTGGATATTTTTTAGGGTCTATTTTTCTGTATTTGTAACTGTTTAAAATATATTTTGCAAATGAAAAAAATAAATGCAGTAATTACCGGAATTTCCGGATATCTTCCGGATTATATCTTGACAAACGAAGAGATAAGCCGGATGGTAGATACGACCGACGAGTGGATTATGACTCGTATCGGAATCAAGGAGCGTCGCATATTGAAGGGAGAAGGACTTGGTACTTCTTATCTCGCATGTAAAGCGATTGAAGATTTATTTCAAAAAACCGGAACCAATCCGGACGAAATTGACCTTGTTATTTGCGCAACATCTACCCCTGATCACATATTTCCTGCTACTGCGGCGATTATTTGCGGTAAAATGGGAATCAAAAACGCATTTGCGTATGATATTCAGGCGGCTTGTGCCGGGTTTATTACAGCTTTTTACAATGCCGCCAACTATATTGAATCAGGGCGGCACAAAAAAGTGCTGGTAATTGCTGCCGAAAAGATGTCCTCTATGATTGACTACACCGACCGTGCTACTTGTCCGCTATTCGGAGATGGTGCAGGCGTTGCCTTGGTCGAACCTACTACCGAAGATGTGGGTATGATGGATGCAATCCTTCGCACGGATGGTTCGGGTTTCCCGCATTTACACATGAAGGCGGGAGGTTCTGTTTATCCGGCTACGTACGAGACAATCGACAAACATTGGCATTATGTATATCAAGAAGGACAGTCGGTTTTCAAAAATGCTGTTGCCGATATGGCTGATGTTTCGGAAGAAATCATGAAGCGGAACAACTTGGTTGCCGATGACTTGGCGTGGTTTATCCCGCATCAGGCAAATTTGAGAATCATTGATGCCGTAGCACGCCGGATGGGTGTAGGCAAAGAAAAGGTAATGATAAATATTGAAAAATACGCTAACACTTCAGCTGCTACCATTCCTATTTGCCTATGGGAGTTGGAGCCAACGTTGAAAAAAGGAGACAAATTGGTGCTTTCCACTTTTGGAGCCGGATTCACGTATGGTTCAATGTACTTGAAGTGGGGATATGACGGTAAAAAATAAGTGATTATAAATAATATGAAGAAACGTATCCGGAATTTTTGGGTACGTTTTTTTTATTTATCTGTCAAAACGTTTTACATTTGTATTCAATGAGTTAGATGTTAATAAAAAATATGGTTGTCTGTTATTATCTGGATATTTTGGCAAAATCATTAAGTGAGAAACAGTGTATCGGACAGCTTTCTGCGAATTGACAACTTTTGGGGGATAACAAAAACGAAGTGAGTGAACAAACAGATAATTGGGATACAAATGTTTACTCAAAAACGTTTGTAAAAAGAAAACAAACACCTATCTTTGTCGTTAGTAACGCAAAGCGTAATGATTGAAAAACGATGATAAGTTCATTCAAAGACAAAGAAACAGAGAAAATTTGGAATGGAGTGATTTCAATGAAATTGCCTCTTGAAATTCAACAGACAGCTCGAAGAAAGTTAAGAATGATAAATAATTCGCAAAACATCAATGACTTACGAATACCGCCAGCTAACCGATTGGAAAAGTTGCACGGTGATTTGAAAGATAAATATAGTATTCGTATCAATGACCAATGGCGGATAGTTTTTAGTTGGCTGAATAGTAGTGCTTTTGAAGTAGAAATAGTAGATTATCATTAAAACGCAACAAATGGAACGATTAATGAACGTAACACCAGGGGAAATTTTGCAAGAAGAATTTTTAATTCCAATGGATATTTCGCAGTATCGTCTTGCTAAAGAATTAGGTATTCCGCAAACACGAATTTCAGGTATCATTAATGGTAGCCGGCGCATTACCGCAGATACGGCATTGCGTTTAGGTTTATTTTTTGGTAATTCGGCAAAATTTTGGCTCGGATTACAAGACGATTTCGATATTGAAAACATACAAATCAGTCAACCTGGAGCATATCAAAAAATTAAGATGACAACCTACGGAAGAAGAGCGCAAAAAGAATTTGCCTAAATCTGATAGTCAGAAAAACACGACTATTGAGACCAATCCGAAGTTATTCGTAGTTGATTGTTTTTTAATCAATGAACCTACATGGGCGGTTTCGTATGAACAGAGATAGTTCGCAGAAAGTTCGGTACAATTATGAAAGTTTCAGTTCTCTGTGCAGACGACAGTATTCTTCCGCGTAAAGTTGCCTTGGCGATGCGAACAAATAAAATCTTTTTAAACAAAGATCAATCAATAGAGAGGAAAAAGATAATGGGGATACGAAATACAATAGTTCATCATTATTTTGACATTGACATAGAGATCGTTTTTGACGCAGCAAAACTGCCTGATTTAAAAAATGTTATATCACAAATGATTATTGATTTGAAAAATAATGATTTTGATTAAGTAAAAAATACTAAACAAGACAATGATAACAAAAGACCGTGTTTTAGAACTGACTCGAAAAAATATCAAATTAGTACAAAACTCATATAAACGCCTGCACCAATATCCGGAGTTGGCGTTTCGAGAATTTGAGACATCTAAATATATTCGCGAGGAGTTGAAGGAATTGGATATTCCGTTTCGCGAAGGTTATGCAACAACCGGTATTTTAGGCGTTTTGCGCTGTAAGAATCCACACAAACGAATTGTGGCATTGAGAGCAGATATGGATGCTCTGCCGGTAACAGAAGAAACAGGTTTACCTTACAAATCACGTTATGAAGGGGTGATGCACGCTTGCGGACACGATGCGCATACCGCCTCGCTACTTGGTGTTATTCATGTGCTCAACTCCTTGAAAGATGAATTGGAAGGCACTTTCCTATTCCTTTTCCAACCGGCAGAGGAGAAATTTCCCGGCGGCGCAAAAACAATGTTGAACGAAAATGTTTTTGACGGATTTACTCCGGACTTAGTTCTTGCTCAACATGTCAGTCCGGTAATAGAGCAAGGGAAAGTTGGTTTTCGTTCCGGATTAATTTCGGCTGCAGTCGATGAAATTTATCTGACCATTCACGGAGAAGGCGGGCACGCAGCTCTGTTAAAAGACCACAATGCTGTGCTTGCATCAGCCGTCCTCTTAACCCGGCTGCAAGATATTCCTACAAAATTAGCTCCGGTGAAAGACGAAACCGTATTAATTTTCGGGCGTTTAATTGCCGACGGGGCAATGAATGTGATTCCCCGGAAAGTGGAATTAGATGGAACAATGCGTACTTTGAACGAAAAATGGAGAGAAGAAGCATTGAATTTATTAACCTGTATCGTCGAAAAAACCGCATCCGAATATGGCTGCACTTCCGAAGTAAAGATCGTGCGCAGCTATCCGAGTGTGGTAAACGATGCGCAATTAACCGTTCAAGCAGAAAAATTTGCCGGAGATTTTTTAGGAAAAGAGAATGTCGTCACATTCAACAAGCAAATGACCGGAGAGGATTTTGCCTATTTCTCACAGCTTTATCCTTCTCTTTTTTATCGCGTGGGAACAAAAAATGACAACATAAAAAGCGGCGGATTACATTCTTCCGTTTTCACCATAGATTTGGAGGTGTTGGAAACAACCACATCCACCATGGCTTGGCTTGCTATCAATTTTATGGAGGAAAGATAATTGGTTGTCCTGATTATCTGAAAATCCGGTTATTTGAAAATCTCATAAATGACACGAATATATTTAACCCGCCACGGACAAACCGAGTGGAATGTAGAAAAACGCATGCAGGGGTGGGGTAATTCCCCGCTGACCGGATTGGGCGAACAGCAAGCGAAAGCATTAGGCACGCATTTGTCGGATATTGAATTGAGCACTATTTACAGCAGTACCAGTCCCAGGGCAATACAAACTGCAGAGCTGATTCGAGGAAAAAGACCACTGAATATCATTCCCGAAAAGGATTTACGTGAAATCAACCTCGGAAGTTGGGAAGGAATGACCTACTCCGAAATTGAAGATATTTACCCCGAAAAGTTTGATAGCTTTTGGAATCATCCGGAAAAATATATTCCGGTGGATGGCGAAACATATCAGGTGTTTAAAAGCCGCATTGCCGGTAAAATAGAAGAAATTGCCCAAAAACATCGCGGCGAAACGCTCTTGGTGGTTGCTCACGGCGTCGTACTCAAAACCCTTTACACCTACTTTCGCTACCAATCCATTCGCGATATTGTCCACAGCCCCCATCCCGGATCAGCCTGTCTTTGCATGGTGGAAAAGGAAAACGGGATATGGAATATGATGAAATGGAATGAAGTGTGCTATTGACCGGCCTGCTTGGGGTTGCTCAGCGTTACCTTCATCAGCAACATACCGGTAAACAGCCAAAAAAGTTCGCGGATACGGGTTATCAAACTGATAGTAATACCCCACACGGAAGAAAGTCCCAAAATCTCGAAAACACTCAAAAAGGCAAGCTCCCTTGTCCCAACTTGCATAGGCGAGAAAAAGACTAAGTTACCTGCGAGAGTAACAAAAGCAATGATAAGAATACTGTAAATGTAAGCGTAAGCAAAACTACCAGTATAACCAAAGGCAAGAAGTAAAAAATAAATTTCGGCACAACTCACGATACGCCCGAAAAGTTCATTTCCAAGTGAAACATAAAATTTCACCTTATTTTCTCCATGCAATGAAGCGATTTGTGTATCAATCGTTGTTATTTCCTTATGCTTTCTCCAGATAAATGCCCTTGTTCTTTTTTTTAAGAAAGGGAATTTTTTTAAAATATTTAATGTGCTCATCACCATTCCTTTTTTGTATCCTTTTAAAAAAAACAGCATCAGCAAAAAACACGCTGCGAGTGTCGCAATTAATGTGGTTATCCATCCCTCTTTTACCGGTAAAATAATTACTGTCAGCAATATGGCAAGTATCCAAAAAATAAAATGGGAAACAATATGCATCATTGAAAACAGAATGACCGAAGAGGTTGCTTTGGCAGTACCCAAATAGGGTTTTAATTCCATTATTTTATAAGGCTCTCCGCCGCCTAAACCGAATGGTGTTGCTGCATTTATGGCAAACGTGGTTAATGTGATTTTATAAAGCGTTCCGAATTTTATGTTTTTCGATTCGGGAGAACCGTCGCGGATAATCAGCATTGCCGAAAACGTATTCAATGCATACACTACTGCCCACAACCCGGCAACCGGAATAAACCACCACCCTGTCTTCTTGATATTTTCAACAATCTGAGTAAAACCGAGCGAATAAACCATAAAAACAAGCGCAATGACTCCGACAACCAAAAATATGTTTTGTACGGCTTTTTGAGTATTTATTCTTGACATTTTAATCTTTCAATTTTAGCATACAAAAGTAGCAATATAAAAGGATTTATGTGTTTCAAATGTTTGACATTTACAAAATCAACGGATATATCGCCATTAAAAAATAATTATTTTTAAGTACCTCTGCAAAATTAGTTTATATTATTGAGTTCTGAAAATCCTTATGAATAAAGGATTTGTAAAACAGAAATAATATAAAAATCAGGAGGATGTATTTACGTCATAATAATCAATAATATA
>QMCD01001142.1_pt1 | contig 16766 bp, 13 predicted proteins | sample 1821841 | NCBI WGS metagenome assembly QMCD01 (sample SAMN01991225, study PRJNA193472) | Termite gut metagenome, whole genome shotgun sequencing project. | isolation source: worker | host: Macrotermes natalensis | reverse complement strand
TATATTGGGAAAAAGGCTCGGGAGCCATACCCGGCCCCTGAGCCTCATTAAAATCTTGTCATTGAAAGCCTTTTTACAGAAAAAGTTTCACAGGCCCTTCCCTTGAGCTTTTGATAGCCAGTTTTGGTTCGTAATAACAAGAGTTATCTATACCCCATTTAGGCATATCCGCCCAAATACAAACCCATGTTTTATTGTGCAAATATCTTATGTTTGCTTTTGGGTATTCCTTATGGGTCAGGGTAAGCGAATTTTGCTCTAAATACACAAAAACCCGCGCTGCCCCCTCGGCATCACGGGTTTTTGCGTTTGCGTTATTATGGGGTAGGTGTGATTAGGGCCATGTTGGTTATTCTTCGTCGTTTGCCCAGGCGTCAAAACCGTCCATCACGGCGTCATACGTTTTCTGGCTGACTTCCGGCATCTTGTCTTTTCCGCCAAACATATTCGCTACTTCGTTGAATCCCTTTAAGAAAGCGTTCTTTAGCGTTTCGAGCTTGCTGACATCCCCGCCGCTCAAAGCTTTGGCAAAATCAAGTATATTCTGGCTTACTTGTTTTACGCCAAATATACCATCTTCCCCTATCATTGCGGACGCCTGGTCGCGCGTCGCCTGGTCTATTTGCACCATGCCGTCGCTCGAGCTGATCTGCTGCGCGCTGAAGCTGTAGCTCTCAAAATTGAAGTTAAAATTGAACGCGTCGTTTCCCTCGGCAAAGCTCAAATCAAAATTGAACGAGAAGAAGGACTCATTCAAGCTGGTCAGGCTGCTGCCCACCTGGTTTTGGTTGCCCAGTAGTTTTTGCACCATAGAATGCAGTTGCTGCATATTCTGCTGCTGCACCTGCTTCAGATAGTTCACCATTGACGTGTTTTGCGAATAGATCTTATTATCAGAGTTATTAGTCTTTTCCGTTTCGGTGGAACCGATCTCTACTTCATCGATGATGGCGGCTTCATTTTCCGCGCTTTGCTGCGCCGCGCCCTGTGCTTCGGTTTGCGCCGCTTGTGTATAGGCGCCGTAGTTTTGGTTATTGATACCGTTAATACCACTCATTACAGGATCCCTCCTAAATTATATTGACATCATGTCATAATCGTTTATCGTCAACTATCACCCATACATTAGCACAAATCCCAAAAAATATCAAACAATTTTTAGGCAGCCATTGTCACAGTGAGTTCATCGCCTCTTCCCCGGAGTTGGCCATAACCAGCCGGGGTTCCACCGCAAACTGGTCGCGCGTAAGGTAATACTCCATATGTTCCCCCGAAAGCCACTCCCCTATCTCTTCGTTGCGTAGCAGCACGGGCATCCTGTCGTGGTAAGCCCGCATACCCGCGTTCGCGTTTGTCGTAAGCACTGTGAACCTGCGTTTTAAGGCAAAAACTCTATCGGAAAACGATTGGTAACACCCCGCGAAAAAGAGCGAACCCCCCGCCGTAAAAAGATACTTGTTCTTTTCCCCTGTATACGCGTCGGTTTTCCATTCATAAAAACCGGTCGCCGGAACCGCCGCCCTGCGCCGCATAAGCGATTTTGCCACCAGTTTATCGGAATGGGCGCTTTCCTGCCGCGCGTTGTACACGAGGCCCTTCCCTGTCCATTTCAAAAACCCCCATATCATGGGCTGCGGCCTGATCCCTTCTTCCGTAAAGGCGATTACCGGCACGATATCCGACGGGAATATATCCCCCGTTTTCATTTCCACACCGCTGTTTTGCGTGAAATATTCCGCCATCCCGCCACTGTTGCTGTCGATCCGGTACCGCCCGCTCATGGCCGCCCTCCCGCCGTTGGTTTTGCATTATTCATAAACCGTTGCGGGTGAATTATACCATTTCAAATTAAAACGCAGGCGTTTCGCCCAACAGAAAGCGGCAGATGCCATTTTGCATCCGCCGCGCTCTCGCTTTGGTTATCTCATATGCACTCGATTACTTTTTATACCCGCATTTAGGGCATACGCCGTTTTCATTTAACGCAATACCGCATAACGGGCAGCGTTCCCGTTCTTTTTGTCCTTCGCTTCCATATTCCTGTATCGCGCCGTTTACGCCGCTTGTAAAGGTGATTTTTTTAATGTTTAGTTTGTCTTTCAACAAATTGTAAACTATTTTAATCATACCTTCAACGGTCATCGTCTCTTTTGTAACAACCAAACGGCATTCCGGGTACGCTGTCGCGAGTTCTGTTTTGAAAGCGGGGCCTTTTTGTTTATTGCTTGGCGCGCCGCCCTTAATACCTTGTGCTTCATAAACGCCGAGGATCGCGGGAAGCAATGGGTCGTCTTCCCTTAAAACCAGCGCGTGGTCAAAGTTTTGCAGCACTTCCCAGGCGGTTTTTTTGATCTCATTACAGGGAAACACCATATTGACGCCCATGTTGACGGTATCTTCCACCTCAAGCGTCAGTATTCCCGTGTGCCCGTGCAAATACTGGGCCTCTCCTTTGAATCCATAGAACCTGTGCGCATACTGTAAATCTAATGTGGTAAAACTTCTCATGGCTTTCCTCCTTAGGTAGTATAGTTGCAATGGATTGTCACACTTCTGTACGTACATATAGTTGAGTTTGCCTGTGTGCCCGTGCTCACGATGTCATTGGCACTAGAGTGATCCATGATAAAATCTGTATCGAATTGATATTGTTTCTCTTAATTAGGATTATATCCCAATAAGGATGTTGTATCAATAGGATAGCAAAAAGAAATTGCCACTGAATGCATAATAAATCTTTATGTAAGATAATACAGGGTAAGTGTTGATTGAAGCGGATTCGCGTCCACAGACACTAGACATATCCACCCAAATATGAACTCATATTTTTACTGTGCAAATATCTCGCGTTTGCTTTGCGGAAATCGGGGAGGGAAACCGGTTTCCGCAATGGTGGAAATTCCGAATCCCCCTGCCCCCCTTGATGTCTAGCGGTAGCATCATAACTATTCACGGTGAAAATGTTACCGTGGGTATCCAATAGAAAACACGCATAGGTCACGGCAACTCATATTTCTCCACTTCCGCCGCCTCTATCCACTCTTCCATCAGGCTGTTCCAATACTCCGCGGCGCGCTGCTGCCCTATGGTGTTGAGGATTTCAGCGGAAACTTCCTCATAAGGAACCGCGCCCGGCACAGGGCGGGATGCCAACATGATAATATGGTAACCGTACTCCGTTTCGACGATTTTAGGCGCAATATCCCCTACTTTCTCAAGCTTTAACGCGGCGTTCAGAAAGTTTTCCACAAAACTTGCGCCTTCATATACCAAATAGCCGTCCGGGTTTGCGGCCATGCCCGGGTCCTCGCCGTATTCGGTAATCAGTTGGTCAAAATCCCCGCCGTCCTGCGCTTTTTTCAACACCTCTTCCGCCGTGGGGCGGATCTCTTCGAGCGCTTCCTTGAGCATCGCCTGCGCTTCTTCCTCTTTGCCTTCTGTTTTCAGCGTCTGTATTTCCGACGCTTTTTCATCCGGTATCTTTATCAAAACATGTTTTACATACATGGCATCCGTAGCGGCAAGCGAGGGAACGTAGAGCTCGATCTCCTGGCTGCCGCCTGTGTAGTCCGTAAACGCGGCCTGCGGGTCGGCGGCGTCCTGCTCCTCCAGGCGCCGCACATTCTCGTCATAATAAAGCTTCGCGTCCTGCTCGGTCATTTCATAATTTTTAATTTGGTCGTCATACAACTTATTTATGATGAGGCTTTTCTTTTGGTTTTCAATCAGCGATTCCCTTGTCACCCCCATCGCTTCCAGTTGCTCATTATACCGCTGCCGCGCGATCCCATCTATATTTGCCGTCGCGTCGCCTTCCACTTCCGTCGTCACTTCTTGCTTTATGCTCTCAAACAAAGAGCTCATAGAGTCGTCTACGCCCTGTTCGATCAACGCTTCCTCTTCCGCCGTAAACTCCGCAAGGCCCAGTTCGCCCGCTTTTTGCAGAAGCACTTCCATCGCGACAAGATCGTCCACCACAGCCGCTTTATATGCCTGCGCCTGCTCCTCCCCCATTTGCTCCACAATATCGGCGGACGTCATGCCATAATCCGTAAGGGATGCGTCCAGCCGTTCCACATATTCTTCTTGTGTGATCGCCACGCCATTCACCTGCGCCACGCCGCTGGGCGCCGCGCACCCCAAAAACGTAAGCGGTACCGCTATACCGATCAATATTGCCATAAACTTTTTCATATATTTATATTTCCTCCATTTTTTCGCCTATGTATTTCAGTATAATACAAATACCGCCAAAATGTGTAAACAATCCGTGACAAATCCATAGCAAAATAATTGCATTGCTAAATATAATATGCTATCATAAAAGTCGCACTGCTGCCGAAATGGCGGAATTGGCAGACGCACAGGACTTAAAATCCTGCGGAGGTTAAACTCCGTGTGGGTTCGATTCCCACTTTCGGCACCAAACCAACGGGCAAGCGCTTGCGGGCATGTCGCGCATCAACAGTGGTGCGTGATTTTGCTTCTGTCCCCGCGCCCACTTCCTATCATAAAAAAGACAAGGTGGTACTGAGTATGTCAAACACTTATGTAATGGGTGTCGATATCGGCACAACGGGTACAAAAGCAATGATATTTGACCTTGCGGCCAATGTGGCCGGCGTGGGCTACAGGGAATATCTTGCGAAAACGCCCCAGCCCGATTGGTTTGAATTTGACGCGGAAGATTTGATCGCGAAAACATTTGAAGCCTGCCGGGAGGCGATAGAAAAATCGGGCCTTTCCGCCGATGCGATCGCGGCGGTCAGTTTTTCCACGCAGCGCGCCACGGTCGGTTTTATCGATGAAAAGGACGAGGTGATCGAAAACATCATGTACAGTTGGCAGGATAACCGCGCGTTTGACGAAGCCGAATACATGAAAAGCGTGCTGCCCGAGCGGGAAATCGTGCGCATAACGGGTATGCCGGTGACGCAGACCTACGCCATAAGCAAGGTGCTGTGGGTCAGGAAACACAAGCCGGAGCAATTCAAAAAAGCGAAAAAAATTGTGCTTTTATCCGACCTGCTGATGAAACGGTTTGGCGCAAAGGAATATTATTCGGATTGGGGCAACGCGTCCTGCTTCGGGCTGATGGATATGCGCGCCCGCGAATGGAGCGGCAAGCTGCTTTCCGCTTTCGGCCTTCAGGGCGAACTGTTTGCGAAACCCATTCCAAGCGGCACAGACCTCGGGTATGTTTCCGAAGCCGCCGCTTCTTTGTCCGGGCTTACGGTGTCCACAAAGCTAATCGCCGGGTCGGGCGACCAGAGTTGCGGCGCCCTCGGGGCGGGCGTGATCAAAAAAGGGATCGCGGAAATGACGATCGGCACGGCAGGCCATTTGATCTCGTATATCGACGAGCCTATCGACAGCGAAGAGACCACCAGAATGATGACGGTGAACGCCGCCATCCCCGGCAATTATGAACTCAACGGCATACAACTTTCCGCGGCGTCCATCTACCGCTGGTTCCGCGACCATTTCGCCGCACTGCAAAAGGAACAGGGCGGACGGCAGGGCGTCGATCCGTATGTGCTGATCAACGCAATGGCGGAAAAATCCAAGCCCGGTTCCAACGGGCTGGTGCTGCTGCCATACCTCGCGGCAGTAGGCAGCCCGCATTGGGATGTGGACGCGACAGGCGTGCTGCTGGGGCTTACGCTCCGGCACACAACAGGCGACGTCGCCCGCGCGTTCATGGAAGGCTGCATCTACGAGATGCGCGAGATTGTGGAAACCATGAAAAACTGCGGTGTGGAATTCAAAGAACTGCGCATCACCGGCGGCGCGAGCAAATCGCCGCTTTGGCGGCAGATTATGGCGGATATTCTGAACCTGCCGCTTCGCAGGCTGGTTGTAAGCGACGCTACGGTTTTGGGGGCCGCAATCATCGCGGCTTACGGCATGGGCGCGTTTGCTTCTATAGAAGAGGGCGCGGGGCACATGGTAAAACTCGAGGAAACAATATTGCCCATAAAGGAAAACGCGAAGAAGTACGAAGAGCTGTACCGGCTGTTTCAAAAGACCTATCAAACACTGGCGGGCAGCGGCGTGTTCGGTAAGCTGCGGCAAATACGCGATGAAATACCCGCCGATGATTAAAGCGGCCTGTCAGTAAAAAATAATGGAGGGCATAACCATGGAAAAGAAAGTGCTTTTTGTAATACTGGATGCGTTTGCGGACTACGAATACCCTTATTTGGCAAGCGCGTTGCAAGGCAGGATACTGGACAAGACTTCCCCCTATGAAGTAGCGACGGTATCCCTCACTAAAGAACCGGTGAAATCTATCGGTGGCTTTACCGTACTTCCCGATTATTCTATCGACGATTGCCCATCCGATTACGCCGCGCTCATGCTGATCGGCGCAAATGACTCGTGGCGGAAGAAAGAGGCGGCAAAGCTTCTCCCGCTTGTTAAGCAGGCGCTTGCAGATGGCAAGATCGTGGGCGCAATCTGCGACGCGACGGTATTTCTCGGAATGAACGGTTTTCTGGACAACAGAAAGCACACAAGCAACACATTGGAATCGCTGCAGGAAGGTGCGCCAAACTATTCCGGCCAGAGCTATTACCAGAACGAACAAGCTGTACGGGATGGTAACCTGATTACCGCCAACGGAACGGCGGCCCTGGAATTCATGCGGGAGGCACTTCATGCGCTGCGCGCGTATTCACCCGAATATGTTGAAGAAAACTACAGGTTTTTCAAGCTTGGCTTTGTCGAAATATTGAAAAGCAGTGCGGAGTAGCCCGTTCTCATTTATAAGGTCAATTTGCTTTAAACAACGAAACGCGATTTCTTGTCTTTTTTGCGTCGTACAGCGCCTTGTCGGCCGCTTCAATCAGGTCGCCGGTCACACTCAGGTGTGCTATGCCAATGCTTATGGTTACTTTTACATTGGCACCGGCTGTCCTGTTGAATACTTCTTTGTGCTCAACCGCCGCCCGTATGCGTTCCGCGATTTGCAGCGATGTATCCACGTCCGCTTTCGTAAGCATCACGACAAATTCCTCGCCGCCATACCGGAAAAAGTAATCTGTTTTCCGCAAAATTGTCATAATTGTGCTTGATACGGATGCCAACACAACATCGCCAAACGTGTGGCCGTATGTATCGTTCACGTTGTTAAAAAGATCGAGGTCGCACATCATGATGGCAAGGTCTGCCCCTGTTTTTACGGCGGTTTTTACTTCGGCCTGCATCCATTTTTCCATATACCGCTTGCTGTACGCGCCGGTCAGTTTGTCTTTCAGCATCGGTTCCAAAATCGTACCGGCATATTTGCCGAGAAGCAATATCACCATTACAACCGTAAAAATGTAAATCAGGAATAACATGGTTTGCAGCCTGTTTAGCTGCCCGATCACAACAGACGCGTCCATATTAACGCCCGTCAAACCCAAAATGTCGCCGTTTGTATCAAAAATAGGCGCGCAGCCCCCCATCAGCGTTCCATACGGGGACTCTGTCAATGGAAGCGTTGCGGGCAAGGCGGTTTGATATACCGCGCTGGCAGCCGCGTCCAATTCAGTTGTAGAACCGGGCGGTGAATAATCCTCGCTGCCTATCGGTTCCGCGTCCAATATAAACTCCACGGTTTCGCTGTCAATTTGGCGTTCGGTGTAAATATACCGAATACTGCTGGCCTCTTTAATGGAAGCAAGATACTCTTGCATCCGGCGGTAGTAGTCGGAATGAATATCCCGGTTCCCAAGAAATTCCTTGTACTCGTCAATATCTTTCATAATATACTCTGATATAGCTACCGCGGTGCCCTGCGAACCTGAACCAAGCTGCTCCACAATGATATTTTTGGTAGCGGAATAGACTACGGCATGAATTGACAGCAATATGGCTAGCAGGGCGGCTACGCCCAGTAGAATCAGCCTGATTCTAAATATGTTATAAAACCGATCCATTAGTCACCTCATTGTATACTATGTAGTATATAACATATACTGGCAATATTACAATAACAAATATGCCGTTAGCTGAAAACGCAGGCGACACACCGGATCAAAACAAACATTGTATACTGTATACTGACGAAAACTACAAGGTTGTTTAAGCAAGGCGCACATTAAAAATTAATTACGGAATAGTATTAGAGCAAATCAAAGTTAATGTGCTCTAATTTGGTACAAAATAGCTAAAACTTGTACTCGTTGCCTCATTCGCCGGATATTCGTATACAAGCGAATACTCAGTTGTGAATTGTGCCCATTTTTCAGGCCTGCTCTCACTTAACACACTAATGACCTCTCCCGATAATAAAACAGATTCCCTGGCATCACCCAAAAGCGCCGTCGTATAAGAATCAAGCCATTCGTCCGATATAGCAACACTGGAGGAATCTACCAGATGCACCCGTGTATCCCAACCAAGTATTGAATAGATCTCCGCCGTTCCATTCCCAATAGCCTTTGTATCCGGCGGTATATTTTTTGAAATTTCATTCGCTATTTCCAAAGCCGGCTGTGAATCGCGAAAACGAGCGCTGTTAATAATCGTGAGCCCCGCGCCCGCAAACGTACCCATAGCCAACACGAAAATCAGAAACATTGATGCGATCCCGACGCCGGATGCCAAAACAGCAGGCAAGGAAGAGGCCTTCTGCTTTATTCCCGCTTTGAATTTATTCCAATAAGGTATGCCTGTCTGCGCGGTGATACATAAAGCCAGAAGTATCATAGAATAGACCACCCCCAGATTATAATACGCGGAACGGTTCATATAATACGTCATGTATCCCAGGCCCAAAATGCCGAACCCCAAATAAGCCGCGTACTGCTTTCCGTTTTTCCCCAATACACCGTGTATGCCCCTGCCAATCATTAGTAAAAACAGCACAAACGCAAGCCCCCACGGCCCCAGAATAGAAGGAGTCTGCATAGGCAGCACGCCATTCATATAACCATCATTGCCCAGCGGGATAAGAAACTGTCCAAGCGAAAGCGGCCTGCCGCCAACGGCAAGGTTGTATAGGTCTGCAATCAACACTGCCAATACAAAGCTTACTATCGCCATTACAACATGAAAAGCGATTGCTTTCCAAAATGCCGTCTTCCTGCTGCCGGCCGCTGAATGACTGTAAACGGCCATGAAGGCCGTCCAGGCCGCAAGTGAAACCAAACCTGTCTCAGCATTCCACAGTATTAATAATGAACATATACCATATCCTGCCAATCGCCCCCATCGGGGAATGCGAGCGGCATACTTAATGCAGACGGCGATCATCGCCATCGTAACCGCCAATGGTAAGATTCTGTGAGGGTCGTTCGCAATATAAGGCATTGGCTTCCAAGTAATCAGCGTAAACATCAGCGCGACTATCCCTGTATATTTTACGAAACGATTTTTAATAAACACATGCAGTGCAAAAGCCGCCAGTAATACAGTACATATTAGCAAACAGGAAACCAGAAAATGAAATATGCCCAAAATATCAGTAATGCCAAGTGCGGCGGCTAATTTCAAAAATGGCGCATAAAAAAGCGCGTAATGACCATAAATACTTGTGAATGTTTCACTATAAGGCTCGCCGTAAAACACATTATAAACAGAAGTATAGTAGGCTCCGTGGTGGTGCGGATCCAGAAACGGCTGGCCGTAATACCAGAGGTAGCCTACAAGAATAGCGCCTGCAAGAGCAATACACCAAAATACATAATCAAACTTTTTCTGTGCCTGCACATCCCAGTCATTCAATTTTCGAAGCATACACCAGTAAGCAAAAAAGAGGAGCAATAAGACAACGGCAAGGAGGCCACGTGGAATCTGGTGCCAAAATAATACATAACCTAAAAGCAGCGCGGATTCCTGTTCGCCAATTGCCAGCAAAATGGCCAAAGCAGCTAGTATTGACAAAATGACAATAAATATGAACATACTCACCTTATGGTTGAGTGCAAGTATGAAAGATTTTTTTCTGAACAGAACATAAAAAAGGAGGGAGAGCACGGCAAATACAATAATAACGGCTGCGTATCCGAACATGTCATAAGTCATCCCTGTTTTGGCAACAAAACCAGATAATCGCTCTTGCGCAAACGGGCTTTGTAAACATACATAAAAAATGACTGAAGTAACAGCCGAAATTAGATTGAGGATATACCCGCGCTCTTTTTCCACATTAGTTATCTTCGCACATTCCATAATGATACGTCTTCCCCCTATCAAAATACGCATAAATAGAATTAGAATGAGTACCGTACCTGCCGCTCATATTTCGTTAAGCCTATCGATACGGTACCCTCACTATTCTTAAAGCACGCTAACAAGAGCGCATAAAACCGTCATTTCCCGGCAGCCTGTTCCGCTACTTCTTTGGCGAAATCATCCTGCCGTTTTTCCAGGCCTTCGCCCATCTCATAGCGCGTAAAACGGCGGATCGAGATTTTTTCACCGATTTTGGCGATCTGGTCGGTCACCACATCCTGTACCGATTTATCCGTATCCTTCACGAACGGCTGATCCAGCAGGCAAATCTCTTTCTTGAATTTCTTGATCCGGCCTTCCACCATTTTTTCCACAACATTCGCCGGCTTGCCTTCATTCAGCGCCTGCGCCGTCAGTATCTCTTTTTCCTTCGCGAGCACGGCGGGGTCTACCTCGTCTTCCGAAATATACATGGGGTTTGAAGCCGCTATGTGCATAGCGATGTCGCGCACGAATGTTTTAAACTCGTCCGTTTTTGCCACAAAATCCGTCTCACAGTTTACTTCCACCATCACGCCGATCTTACCGCCCATATGAATATATGAATCCACAACGCCCTCCGCGGCGATCCTGCCCGCTTTTTTTACAGCGGCGGCAAGGCCCTTCTCACGAAGCAGCTCGCTTGCCTTTTCAATATCCCCGTTCGCTTCCGTGAGCGCGTTTTTGCAATCCATCATGCCCGCGCCCGATCTTTCACGTAATGCCTTTACATCACTTGCCGATACCATAGTACTTGTACCTCCACGATTATTCCAAAACTTCCGCAGCGGCTTCTTTTGTCGCTTCCGCAACTTCCGCCGTCATATCCTGCGTATATTCTTCCACTTTGCCTTCGGCGGCTTCCACTTCCGCCTCCTTTTGCGCGACCGGTTCATTGCCCGTCACCGAAACCGTATTTTCCGGCAATATTTCTTTCGCGATATCGTTTTTTATTTCCGCGATTGCTTCCTCTTCCTGCTGTTGTACAGAAGGAACCGCCGCTTCCGCTGTATCGTCCTCCATCTGCTCGCCTTGCCTGCCCTCCAAAACAGCGTCCGCCATTTTAGACGCGATCAGCTTTACGGCGCGGATAGCGTCGTCGTTGCCCGGGATGGGATAATCAATCTCATCCGGGTCGCAGTTCGTATCGACTATCGCTACCACAGGAATGCCCAGATTACGCGCTTCGGCGACGGCAATACGTTCCTTGCGCGGGTCTACCACAAAAAGCGCACCCGGCAGATCACGCATCTCGCGGATACCCCCGAGGTTTTTGAGCAGCTTTTCTTTTTCGTGCATCAGCTTGATCACTTCCTTTTTAGGAAGCAGTTCCATCTCGCCGTTTGTTTCCATCTCTTCGATTTTGTTCAAGCGGAACACGCGGCTCCTAATGGTCTTAAAGTTTGTGAGCATACCGCCCAGCCACCGGTTGGCAATGTAGAACATGCCGCAACGCTTCGCTTCCTGCTCGATAGAGTCCTGCGCCTGTTTTTTTGTACCCACAAAAAGGATGGATTTATTTTCCATCACAACGTCACGTACAAAATAATACGCCTTTTCTACCTCTTTTACCGTCTTTTGCAGATCGATGATGTAGATGCCATTTCTCTCCGTAAAGATAAACCGCTTCATTTTGGGATTCCAGCGCCTTGTCTGGTGACCGAAGTGTACCCCTGCTTCCAGGAGCTGTTTCATTGAAATAACGGACATATTAAAAAAACCTCCTCGTTTTATGCCTCCCCGCGCTTCCCACTCCTGCGTAACCGCGTTTGCGGCACGAGCGCAGGTTTATCCGCACGGGTACGTTATCGATGAATAGTATAGCACATGTAAGAGCTTTCGCGCAAGGTATTTATTTTTATGTTTATAGCGCATATTTATGCCTGTGGCAATTTAAGATTTAGGGTTCGGTTCGAATACGAATCCCGGTTTAAAAGCATAGTAAAAAGTACGGGGTTGTAGAAATATTCCGTGGTCACCTATCGGGTATTCCTTTTGGGTCAAGGTGTCTGCGACGCGTTTTTATTGTTTCGCCTGCGGCGATTTAGAACCTGCGGTTCTAAAAACTCCCTTAAATACGCGCAGAACTTGATAAATAGCGATAATAGAATGCCTTACGAAGATTGAAGATTATGGAAAGGGGTAGCCTTAAAGCGAGGATTCTCAAGGAGCGCAGCGTCCTTGAGCCGCCGGAGGCATAAAATCATCCCGCAGGGATACCTTGACCCAAAAGGAATACCCGATTCCGGGCGTGTCGCATTTTCTACCCGCCCGCGCGACCTGAGCAGCCGCCGTTTGCCTGCCTGTAAACAATTTGCCTTATACCCGTGTTACTGTGCCACATTTTTTCTCTTTGCTGCCGTTTGGATAATCGACCACCATCTCAAATTTTTGATTTAATACACTATTATAATAAATCTTGAGTTGGATATCTTTGAATTGGATATCTTGTAGAGGTTCACCTCGTACCTCTACTTCTTCTTCATTTGCCACGCCTCCTTTGATCAATAATCCTATCTCCCGTGGGCTTACACCCTTCACTGCATCACCATCTACAAATGCTTGTACTACTATATTCAAAGCAGGTTCCGCGACATTCCCCAACAAAAAATTGTTACCAGTAGGTGCTTTTCTATAAATATATAAAATCGGGCGTTTTTCGAGTTCTTCACGTTTTTGTACACGTTCTTGTAACTGTTCATTTATTTTATTCAACTTATTATTTTGCCAAAAAGCTAATAGCCCCAATGAAACAGTTCCAATATACCCCAACAAGGCAAGCGCAATATCCAACCCTCTATCTTTAATATCTATCGATCCACCGGATTTTTCCATAAACCAAGTAATTACTGCAAACATAACTGCTGGAATTAAAATTATAAAAAACAAAATCACGTGATACATTTTCAGAGATACTTTCTTGTGAAGTAGCGGTTTAAATACATCTACAATCGCATAGCCAAGAATAATCAAAACCGCCACTACAGAAAGCGCCAGCAGTAGACCTGCCCCTGCAAGATTTTTTTGTTGTATGCAAAGATTTGTTCCGAGCATTGTACAAAAAAATATAACGCCCCAAACAACTAATTTTACTATCCCTTTTTGTAAGCTTCGATTTCCTTTAAACATATTAGCTATTCTTCTTGGTGCTTTTTTTTCCATTGTCATACTTTTTCCCCTCCCTATTTTAAGCAAGTGATTCTAACATATATTTCCATTATTAGTATAGCATATCCATTTCCCAAATAGCAAAAATAGCGCACAGCACACGCCCTCAGAGTGCCAAAAAAGTTAAATGGATAAAAAAACAAAAAATAGCAAAATAATCTTACGTTTTCTTACAGGTATTCCTTTTGGGTCAAAGTATCCCTGCGGGATGATTATATGCCTCCGGCGGTTCAAGGACGCTGCGCTCCTTGAGAATCCTCGCTTTCCAGACCGCTTTCATTGAAACACTTGCTTAACTATTTGTTGGCTTGTCGGTGCTTGCGCGCTTTTAAAGGGAGTTTTTAGAACCGTAGGTTCTGAACCGCCGGAGGCATATAATGCGTCGCAGACTCCTTGACCCAAAAGGAATACCCATAAGCACTATAAAAAATTCCCCTTCAACAGGTAAAACCCCCCGCCGCACAGCGGCAGAGGGCTTTCATTCCTCGAAAAAAATCACACCGGATGCACCATATTCTCCCGATCCAGCAACGTGGAATCCACCTTATACTTATTCGCCCGCCTGAACTCAAAGAACTTCGGCGCGACCTGCGGGAACATCGCGTAAGTCACAATGTCCTCCTCCTGCTCCATCATGCCCTTGATCTCTTCCCGGTATTTCTCCATCTCCGGCTCAAGCAGGTCCGCGGGGCGCACGGTGATCACCTCGTCGTCGCCGATGCACTTTTTGCGCACATCCTCGTTGACCTCGCCCGGCAGGCGGCCATACTCGCCGCGCAGCAGCATCTTCGACTCTTTTGTGACCATCTTGTACCGCTCGCCGCCAATGATATTGAACACGGCCTGCGACCCCACGATCTGGCTGGTGGGCGTTACCAGCGGCGGGTAGCCAAAGTCCTCGCGCACGCGCGGCACTTCCGCCAAAACATCCATCAGCTTGTCCGAAGCGCCCGCGTCCTTTAGCTGGCTTATGAGGTTTGAAAGCATACCGCCCGGCACCTGATAGATCAATGTGTTGATGTCTACGCCCAGCACCTGCGGGCTTAAAAAACCATCCTTCTTTAAGCGGTCGGCGACCTTTTTGAAGTGTTCCGCCGCCACCACCAGTTTTTTAAGGTCAAGCCCAGTGTCGTATTCCGTGCCCGCAAGCGTCGCCACTAGCGATTCGGTCGTGGGCTGCGCCGTACCGTTCGCCATGGGCGAAAGCGCCGTATCCACAATCTCCGCGCCCGCCTCGATCGATTTTAAATACGTCATATCCCCCACCCCGCTCGTGTTGTGCGTGTGCATATGGATGGGTATTTTTACGTCTTTTTTGATCGCCGCCACGAGGTTATACGCCTCATACGGCAGCAGCAGGTTCGCCATATCCTTTATCGCGACAGATTTCGCGCCCATGCCCTCAAGCTCCTTTGCCAGCTTTACAAAGTACTCGAAATTGTGCACAGGGCTTGTGGTGTAGCTTATAGCCGGTTCGCACCAGCCGCCGTACTTGTTGCACGAATCGATCGCCTGCTTCAAATTCCTCGTGTCGTTCAGCGCGTCGAATATACGGATCACGTCGATACCGTTCTCGATCGCTTTCTTTACAAAGAAATCTACCACGTCGTCCGCGTAGTTTTTATAACCCAGCAGGTTTTGCCCGCGCAGCAGCATTTGCAGTTTTGTGTCGGGCATTGCTTTTTTAAGCGCGCGCAGCCTCTCCCACGGGTCTTCGTTTAAAAACCGCAGGCAGCTGTCGAACGTCGCGCCGCCCCAGCATTCCAGCGACCAATACCCAATGCTGTTCAGCACATCGGCCACGGGCAGCATTTCGGCTGTCGTCATGCGCGTCGCCGCTTGCGACTGGTGCGCATCCCGCAGAATTGTATCTGTAATATTTACTTTCGCCATAACTTACTTACTCCTCCATCTAAGTCCTTTACGCCGCCCCAAACAGCGACAGCAGCACGCCCGCCGCCACGGCGGAACCGATCACACCCGAAACATTCGGCCCCATCGCGTGCATCAGCAGGAAGTTACTGGGGTTCGCCTCCTGCCCCACCTTCTGCGATACGCGAGCGGCCATAGGCACGGCAGATACGCCTGCCGAACCGATCAGCGGGTTCACCTTGCCCTTTGTGAGCTTGCACATAAGCTTACCCAGCAGCACACCGCCAAACGTGCCAAACGCGAAGGCTATGACGCCCAGAAGAATGATCAGCAGCGTTGTCGGCTGCAGGAAGTTCTTCGCGTTCGTCGTCGCGCCCACCGATACGCCCAAAAAGATCGTCAGTATGTTCAGCAACTCGTTCTGCGCCGTTTTGTTCAGGCGTTCGGTCATGCCACATTCCCTGAAGAGGTTGCCCAGCATCAGCATACCCACGAGCGGGATCGCCGCCGGCACGACCAGCGCCACGAAAATCGTAATCGCGATCGGGAAAATAATCTTCTCTTTTTTCGATACGAAACGCAACTGTTCCATCTTGATCGCGCGTTCTTGTTTTGTGGTGCACAGCTTCATGATGGGCGGCTGTATGAGCGGCACAAGCGACATATAGGTGTACGCCGCGATGGCGATCGGCCCCAAAAATTCAGGCGCGAGCTTTGACGTAACATAAATCGCCGTCGGCCCGTCCGCGCCGCCAATGATGCCTATGGAAGCGGCTACATTGGGCGCGAAACCCACCACAAGCGCCAGCATGAACGCCACGAAAATCCCGAGCTGCGCCGCCGCGCCCAAAAGCAGGCTCTTGGGGTTCGCGATCAGCGGCCCAAAGTCCACCATTGCGCCCACGCCCATAAAGATGAGCGGCGGGTATACCCCCAGCTTCACGCCCAGGTACAGCACGTCCATCAGGCCGGGGTTTTCGATCAAGCTGTTCAAATCAAGGTGCCCGCCCGCGAAATATTCCGGGTGGTATACATCGGAGAGCGGCAGGTTCACCAGTAACATACCAAACGCGATGGGCACAAGCAACAGCGGCTCAAACCCCTTTACGATCGCAAGGTATAAGAGCAGGCACGCAACGCCGACCATAATCCATTCCTGCCAGTTGCTCGCGTTAAAAAAGCCCGTGGATTGCACGAATCCAACTAATGTATCACCAAAACTAGCCAATTTGTTACCTCCTTACTTTATTTTGGTCATGCCCGGCGTCAGCCGATCACAACAAGGAGGTCACCTGTATTGACGCTCGCGCCCTGCGCAACGGCAACAGATTTCACAACGCCGTCCGAAGGCGCAAGTATTTCGTTTTCCATTTTCATGGCTTCGAGTATCATCAGCAAATCGCCGGATGCTACAGTCTGCCCGGCGGATACGCTCACGCTCAATATTGTACCCGGCATGGGAGAATTGATCGTGGTATCGCCCGCCGCCACAGCCGGTTTCGCGGCCGGTGCGGGAGCGGGCG
>QMCD01002999.1_pt2 | contig 16771 bp, 15 predicted proteins | sample 1821841 | NCBI WGS metagenome assembly QMCD01 (sample SAMN01991225, study PRJNA193472) | Termite gut metagenome, whole genome shotgun sequencing project. | isolation source: worker | host: Macrotermes natalensis | reverse complement strand
GGGGGCATCGGATTCCGGCAGGGAAAAGAAACCCGAGAAGCGAATTCCTGCTGGCCGCCTTGCTTCCGCGCGAAATCGATACCCCGCAGACTCCGGCCCCGAAAACTCGTGAAGAGCCACCTTCTTTGTTGTCCATGTTGTGGCTTGTTCCTGCTTGGTTTTGATCAAACGATCAAAAAGAATCAACAACGAAACATGATCGTCGGCCTTAAAGTGAACTTCGTGTTTCAAGTTTCGCAGAAAAAAGGGTTGCGTTTCTGTCGGCATTTTGGCAAAGATCGCGCTCGTGTCATGCTGACTCCCCTCCCAAAGAGCGATTTCTTTTTGATGATGCCCCTGATTTTTTGGCAAGCGGGCTTCAATAATCAATTTTGCGAGCAAAATTCGGTTGCATTCGCGGAAAAACTCCGGTTTGTTGCGCCCTTTTTGCAGAGCATCGCTATTCCATACCAATTCAAGCCTGTCCGGTGCAGGTTTGCGCGACAGTGTGGCAATTTTTTCATCAGGCACGTCCGAATGAAAAAAAACAATCTCTCCGGTGCGATGGGATAGCCTAATGTTTGACGTGCCCGTCTTTTTTTCTGGTGTGCCGTTTGCCCACGATTCCGTGCTCACCGGCACAAACGGAACGTAGCGGATCGTAAATCTTGTGTTCTCCAGCAGCCCTTCTGGTTTTGGCAAAGTCAAGGTTTTAGGTAGCAGCGATGCGGCCTTTGAGCCGTCCAGTGGCATTTTCCTAGACCAGTCGCCGGGCAGAGCCAAACCGGTCCAAACAGAATCCATCCTGTGCAATTCCGTCTGAAAATCCTGCCAAGCCTGCTTTTGACGTGCTGATTCTTCCGTCTCCTCCGGTTGTTCGGGTGGTTTGGGGTGTTCCAACGCCTCGATGGCATCGGGCGGTGCTTGCTCCCCATACTCGGTTTCGGCAGGCTGTCCCCGTTCCCGCTCTCCTGTGGCATCTGCGTTTTTCGGCTCAATGACAGCGGGAGCTGGCTTGGTCACGTGCTCTGCCACCTCATGCCGCTTCGTGGAGACCAGCCCTTTTGTTGAGAAAAGAAATGCCAAGGAGCCCAGCAGAGCGATCAAGACGATGCCCAGCAGGGGCACCGCCACGAGCGCGTATTTTTTATGACGCAGCCGCCGCTGATACTGTTGCACGGCCGCCCGATCCGCTGCCGAAAACTGCCCTTTTTGAGGAATGGGAACCGTGCTTGTCGTCAGGCCGCCGAGACGGGGCACCAACTCCACCGCCGCATCGGATGGTTCATCAGGGGCAACGGATTTCGCTTCGACCTTGCCCGTCCGCGCCAGTTCCACGTATTTTGAATTGCCAGGAATAGCATCATGTACAAGCGGTTTGGTCAGGTCAATCAGCAGCGTGCTTGCGGATTGTTTTGCGAATCGGGCTTCATTTGTGCCTTCGAGAAAGCATTTGATTTGGATTTTTTCTTCCCTCGCGCCCCCGGCAGGCTCCTGACTTTTCATAAAAACATAAAAAACGTGCTGTACGTTGTCTGCCAACGTCGCTGTTCCGGTAAGAGGGCCAAAATTTCCCCGATGAGGTGCAAAGGAAGATTCTGTTGCGCGACCGAGTACAGAATGCTCACGGGGTGGCCCGACTCCAGATGCTCCGCGACAACACCGGCCCAGCCTGCGTCCCCGATCGTGCTCCGCCACAGCGCACAGATTTTGTCGGCATCCGAGATGGGGGTTACAACGGGATTACGGACAAAGGGATTACGGAAGGGCAACTCTTGCGATGCCTCGTCCCATTTTGGTAGAAAAATGTCTTGCAAGGCGAGCGCCGCCGGACCGCAAGCAAGCGCGGGAATGTCGCTTTGCTCGATAATCCAATGATGAGCGAACCGGTTGGTTCGCCCTGAATAATCGTTTCCCGAATCCGACACGCGCGAAATGAAGTGGGGTGTCGTTCCGCCGAGATGCCGGATGGCGTGGAGAAAGACAACGGGATTTCGGGCATCTCCAGCGGGAAAACAGTGAAAATAACCACTGAGAGCATTGGCGGTCAGCGACATGTTGGGAGCCATGCCGGAAGTTTGCGCGACAATACCGAAACCGGCGTTGCCGTTCAAACATCTTGGAGCCGACGTGGAAATCAACTGTTGGATCATAATTGAAAGTGCAAGACACGAGAGCGTTCACCTGCTCGCTCAACATGACGCTCAATAGGGGAGTGCTCTTGCGTTGGCACCGGGAACTACAGGGACGCGTCTCCAGCGTGGCCGTCCAAACCACGGGATTGGCTCGACCGTGGGGGTGGGCTGTGTCACCGACGGAGTTGACTGGCCTCCTGAAGATTGTCTTTCAGAAATAACATGAGTGGGTTCAAAAGGGAAGCGACTGGAAAATATTCGCTGCTCCGGTGGCGTGAGGCAGTAATAATTGATGAGCCGGGTTTCCGTTTTGCGAATCTCCTTGCCCGCACCGTCCAATTCGCGGATTGTTTCTTGATACACGCCGCCCGGCACGTACTGGGAACAGGAAGTCTCCGTCACCATCGTCATAGCTCCGCTACGAGAAATGGTGCGCAAACGATAGGTTCCCGCAAACCGATTGTTTCGAGGAAAAAAAGCGGCGGTATCGACGACTTCCGTGACCGACTGATTAAGAATGCGCGGTTCGGAACCCCTTCCCACAGGATTATCGTTCGTAGGCAGACTGCGCAAAATCGTTTCCATCCGAAAGATGTACGGCGCAATCTGTGCGGTGTACCAGATGGTGGTTGTTTGCACACCCTGCGACACTTTTTGTTTATATGATCGACATTCACACGGAACAAGACGGTTGTTCACGGTCAGTGTATGCGGCGGCAACTGGGAAATAACCGTGCCAGCAAGCACTGGCATCTGAAAAAAATCAACCCGCGTTTTTTGGGCGGGCGCAGCGGGATGCCATTGTCCTCCCAGAAAAACCGTACTGCTTTCTTCCAGCGTGACGTTCGTTTCGTCTATGCTGAGCAGCGTGGTTTTCGTTTCCTTTGTTTTGCTTGTTGAGTAAGACCCCTGGGTGGTCCAAGTGGTGGTTTGCATTCGCCGCCACGAGCCGGGCAGACAATGTCCCCAAGGATGCTCGCGGGCCGTCAAAACCGGGGAAGCCGCGCGTTGCCCCGGCGGGTTCGGTGTCGCGTCTGGATTGGTTTGGACTGTTTGTCCCTTGATGTTAATCGCCGAAGCGAGAAACAGTCCAAACGCGCAAACAGAAAAAAGGCAAATTTTGTGCAGCATCGTGGTGGTTTGTATCGTGCGAAAGGATGCGGGATTCAAACAGCGCAGCTCATCCAGCCTGCCCAGTTAAGTATAATTCAAAAAGTCAATTTGGGAAGCGAAAAAATCAAAACCGCGGCAAAACCACAAGAAAAAGGGAAGGACAGGACGCAAGCCCGTTTTGCCCTTGCGTGCTCCGGGTGGCATGGTATACTGGCCCGCAGAGCTTGCTTGAAATTTCTTTCCCCTCAATCTTTCCCCAGTCTGAAAATGGGGGTTCAAGTGCGTTATGCCTCAATCTTTCCGCCGTTTTTGCGTTGTCGCTGTTTTTTGCACCGCGTTTTTTTTTGCCGCGTGGGTTTCCACAGCATGGATTGTTGCCCAAGACGCCACGGAACAAACAGCCGCGGACGCACCGGCCAGCACCGTAACGCAGGCAGAATCCGCCGATGCCCGTGAGTCAGAGCAAGTCACCGCCAAAACAAAGTCGTCCGGCTTTTTGGCGATGCTTCAGGCCGGTGGTCTGATTGGCTATCTCATCATTCTTCTTTCACTCGTTGCGGTGACGTTGATGATTGAACATGCATTGTCTATTCGGCACAAAATTCTCATGCCACCGGTTCTCATTGCGGAAATTCAGCAAACTCTTTCGCAAGGTCAACTTGGGGTGGCCCTGCAAAAATGTCAAGAAAACAACAGCGTGTTGGCCGATGTTCTGGCGGCGGGCATGTCCGAATACGAATTGGGCTGGCCTGCGATGGAAAAAGCCACGGAAGAAGCCTTGGCCGAAGAAGCGTCACGTTTGTATCGCAAAATCGAATACTTGAACGTGATTGGCAACATTGCGCCGATGCTTGGTTTGCTGGGAACGGTCGTCGGCATGGTTTTTGCGTTCCAAAATTTGGCCGATTCCGAAGGTTATGCCCGGGCTGGCGATTTGGCCGAAGGCATCTATCTCGCGCTGGTGACCACCGTGCAGGGACTGGTGGTGGCCATTCCGTCCTTGGCGGCGTATTCGATTTTCAGTAACCGCGTGGCTTTTCTCATGGCGGAAACGATTTTTGTTGCCGAACAAGTGCTTAGCCCCATCAAACGCAGCTTGTTGAAGAGGAAAGTTTGAAACAGAAAGTTTCGACATGAAACCGCCCGATTTGAAACCGAAAAGCGCGTCCATGAACATGACACCGATGATCGATGTCGTGTTTTTGCTCATTATCTTTTTTCTCGTGTCCAGCACGTTGATTCAGCAGGACACGTCAATGGAACTGGATTTGCCCAGTGCGGAGACGGCGGAGTTAGTCGAAAAGACCGAAACCCGAAAGCTCACGGTGAACATTCCGCAGGCAGGTTCACTTTTTCTTGGTTCGCAACCGGTGAGCGCGGAGCAGCTGCGCGAGCAATTGGTTCGGTGGCACACGGAATGGGGCGACCGAGCCGAGGTTCGGATTCGCACGAATCAAGGCGTTGCGTGGGAAAATATTTCACCGACACTTGTTTTGGCGGCGCAGTGCGGCATTTGGAATGTTTCGTTTGCCGTTACAGAAAAACGGCCTCAGTGAGGCGTTAGCGCAAAACAGAGGGCGGACGGGAACGGCAACGACACGATTGCAATCTCACTCGGCTTTTGGTAGAATGAACCATCGCGTGGTTTTGCGAGCGCGGACAGGGTTTCTGGTTCCCACGCGCGTTCGCGGATACTTCATACTTTTCTCAAGAAGGGAAACTTCACGATGTACGTCATTAAATCATGGTATGCAGCCCGCACGGCCAACAATGAGGGTGAATTTGTCCGTATCAGTGGTCGCCAAGAAGGATTGGCGGCTTGGGTTTTGTCGCTCGTTGGCATTGATCCAACCATTCACCTGAGCGTTACGGAAAAAACGTATTTGCTTGAATCGCGCACATTTTGGGGATTTCGCAGACGGGCCATTCCTGTTTCGCGCGTCAGTGAATTGCAGACGGGCTTTGCGCGACCTTGGTTGGTGCCGTGTGTTTTAGCGGCTTTGGGGCTCTTTTTTCTCTTCGTCTTGCCCAGTGAGGGACATTTCTTTGGGGGAGTTCTTCTCGCCGCCGCGATGTTCGGTATCGCGTGGTTCATCTACGTATTTAAGCGTTACCTGCTTGTCGGTGCCATCGGCATTGGCGGTGTTCCAGCCGCCATTGAATTTCGCCCTTCGTTCATAGAAGGAAAACATATTGACGCGAGTGCCGCGGAGGAGGTGGCGAACATTATTCAAGAGCTGGTTGATGCCAAAGCATGATGGACGATCATTCTTGCGCCATCTCGATAGCCATTTCTAGCGAAACGGGACAATGGTCGCTGCCCAGCACGTCCGCGTGAATGTTGGCGGCGGTGATAGACGGCATCAGACGCTTGGAAACGAGAAAATAATCGATCCGCCACCCCACATTGTTCGCCCGCGAATTGCTGCGGTAACTCCACCATGAATAAGCCTGCGTGACATCGGGGTAAAGTGTGCGAAACGTGTCCGAAAACCCGGCGGCGAGCAGCTCGGTTATTTTAGCCCGCTCTTCGTCGGAAAAACCGGGATTTTTGCGATTCGCCTTGGGATGCGTCAAGTCGATTTCTTGATGGGCCACATTCAAATCGCCACACAAAATCACCGGCTTGGTCTGATCAAGCTCCACAAGATATGCTCGCAGCGCATTTTCCCACTGGAGTCGATACGCCAGTCTCGCCAATTCCGGTTGGGCATTGGGCGTGTAGACATTCACGAGCGAAAAGTTGGGAAATTCTAGCGTGATCACCCGGCCTTCGTGGTCATGTTCAGGAATTCCCAGTCCATACGAAGCATGAAGCGGCTTGATCCGCGAAAAAATGGCCGTCCCGGAATAGCCTTTTTTTTCGGCACTGTTCCAAAATTTCGTGTAGCGGGGCAAATCAATTTTCGCTTGCCCTGGCAGCATTTTCGTTTCTTGAAGGCAAATCACATCGGCATTAAGGCGTTTCATGGATCCCACAAAACCTTTGCCATGGCAAGCCCGCAAACCATTCACGTTCCAAGAGAGTAATTTGATCTTTTTCAGCAATTGTCCTTCAGCATCTTTTATGCGCATTTGATTTCAAAATCTTCAAGTTCCACCTGGTTTTGAGAAAGCTCTTCGCGTAATTCGTCTTGCGACTCACGGAGCAACTGGGCTGCTCGCTTCGTTTCAGGCTGAAATTCCAAGGAAAGACGATGATGACGAAATCGCATTCGTATCGCCAGAGAACCTAACGAATCCCCGAGGTAAATTTTTGTGCGAAAAAGGCCATTTTTGTGGGCAAGGGACTGACATGCCGCCGCAACACGTTTGACAAGCAGAACGCGCTGCCGTTGCTCTTCGGCAGGTTGCGTTTTTTCGGTGCCCCTGTTCCGCGAGAGCGATAAAGTGTTAGAAAGCCCTTGCGACGAGTATTCGCGTGCGGAAAGTTTGGCTAAAACAGCTTGAATTGTGTCTTCAAGATTTTTTTCAAGAAGAGCTTTTTCGTCCTCGTCCGTTTTTTCGTGTGATAAATCGTCCGCGACTTCGGCACGAGCATGGGACGCAAACGATTCGATGATCTGCACGTCTTTCTGCCCGCTTTCTTCCGCGGTCATTGAGGGAGACGCGTTGCCCTCTTGCGTTTTCAGTGGTGCCGCCGAACTTTCTGGGATGGGAAGAGGAAAGGTCACGATACCGACCCCGGCACCATTCTTGCTTCGCTTTTTGAGCTCGCTCTCCGCTTTGTCTTTTTCTGCTTTTTTTTCCGTGTCCAGTTTCCCAGCCACCGTAAAAATGGTGGTGATCAGGGCGGGCTGCGTCATCGCATTTCCATTCCCTGCACTGTTCGAGCTTGGCATCGCCGCCGGGAAAGCGAAGCCGTGTTGGGGTAAGCTCACCACATCGGACGTAATCGCCGGACTTATTTGTGATGCAGTATTCTGTGACGGGATTGCGCCTTCCATACTGCCCGACTTGCCCAATCGCGCGGGATAACCTTGTGAACCAGCCACATTCTCTGAATGGGTTGCACTGGAAAGTGGAGTAACCGACTCGATGGCTGTGTTGATGGACACCGAAAACGGCAAACGCGGCGGCGCGTGTTCGGGGCGTAATTCCGCCTGTTGTGATTCCGAGTCGCGTTGTTCTTTGTGATATTCTGCTTGGTGGGCCTCTTTCGTTTCCAAACGCGAGACATGCTCCTTCTGTCGATCATCACGATTCGTGACACTCTGGACATGCTCTTGGCGAAGCTCCTGTTCACGCCGTAGCGCACGAGTTTGGCTTTTTTGCGTGTCCGTTTTCTGCTCGGCAGCGCGGTCGGCCTCGTGCCGTTCGGACTGTTGTTCGGAAACTCTGTCGTCATTCAACATTTCGCCTGACGCATTGCCGACCCAAGCACCGCCGAAAGAGCGTTTCATGGCCACGGCGAACGCCGTTTCGAGTCGGGGGAGATCGCTCGCGTTATTCGGGACACGATCGATGGCAGGGGAGGCAGAAAAAGCGGGCACGTTTTCAACAGGCATAGTTAATTGGTCGCGTTGGCTTCGTCGCGCGCGTTTTCAATGGCCGTTGTGAGTGGCTCACCGTTGCCAATGCGCTGAAGCAGATCGATCAGCTCTTTTTGTTCTTCCGCCCCCGACATCGCAAAGATGATTTTGTCCCGTGCGTCATCCTGCATGGCCAGCAGCATTTGCAACACGCGCTTGGTGTCGCCACGATCCCGAATGATTTGCAGCATGGCATCTTTGGCGAAGGCGGGCTTGGCGGCTTCGAGAATGCGCGTTTCCTCGGCGAGCCCCGCCTGCCGGGTTTCCTCAAGATAGGCGGCAATTTTGTCGTTGTACGCTTTTTCCCGCCGCACAATTTCCGCCATTTTCGCGTCCAACTTTTGCGCATCGTCGGAAAGCTTTTGCTGCACGGCATCACCGCTTCCCCCTGGAGAGGAAAATTCTTCATCGCGAACGCGCTGGGCACGAAGTTCAAGGATGTCCTGAACGGTCATCTCGGCCACGCGATCTTGGACGGCCTGATTCAGGTCACGCAAGTCGTGGCCTTGTGCCACGGCAAAAATCCGCGTCCATTTGTTCTGATCCAACTGCCACGCATACGTGAGATAGCCCAGCAGAAGCAGGCTTGACAAAAAAAGGCTGGCAAAACCATACAGCGCGATCGTTCCCGTGATATTGAGAAATTTGTCCATGACGATGATGCCGTACCCGCGGCCACAGACCGCGGCGCGTCTTGAGGTTGTTCGAGTTGCCACGCGGCAAACCACGCTGGGATGGTAGCGAAAAAAGGGCAGCCCGTCAATTCGAGTTTTTTGCCCTTTTTCGATTCACATCATCAGTCAAGAAGTGCGGCTAGTGGGCGGCAAATTCAACGCGAGCCCAAAACTGTCCGCCGCCGCTTCCACAAGACTTTCACCAAATGTCGGGTGACCATGCACCGCCAAAGCCCACTGCTCAACATTTCCGCCCGCCATCAGCAACGTGGCCGCCTCATTGATGAGTTCGGAAGCGCAAGGACCAACAATGTGAACGCCCAGCAGCGCGTTTGTGCCTTCTTGACGCATCACTTTCACAAAGCCATCTCGAATGCCTGTCGCGGAAGCCCGCGAATTGGCGGCCATCGGAAAGCGGCCAATACGAACCTCGTCGCCATATTTCTGCCGGGCCGCCGCCTCGGTCAGGCCAATCGAAGCGGTTTCGGGCGTGCCATAAATGCACGAAGGGACAAGAAACGAACAGAACGTGGCCGCATCCTCGCTTTTTGTGGCGTTCGGCGCAAATAGCAGCTCGTCCACGATATTTTTGGCGGCAATACGCCCCATTTCCATCGCCGCGTGGGCCAAGAGGCATTTTCCGTTCAAATCGCCGATGACATACAAACCGGGCAAGGACGTTTGCATCTGGTCGTTCGCCTCGACAAAACCGCGGCGGTCCAGTTTGAGGGTCGCCCGCAATTTTTCGGATAAAACATCGTTTTTGGGCGAACGTCCCACCGCCACGAGGAGATGCGAGGCCATCGCACTTTCGCCATCGGAAAAAAGGAGTTCAATCCCGCCCTCATTAGGCGGAACGGCGCGAGGCTGTACCCGCTCCAATTTTTTGTTCAGCGAAATTTTGACCTTTTGCGACTTGAGGTCTTTGGTCAGCGCCTCGGAAATATCCTCATCCAACGCCGCCGCCAAACGCGGAAGAGCTTCAATAATGTGGACTTCCGCGCCAAAGGCACGAAAAATGCGCGACGCTTCAACGCCGATGATACCGCCGCCCAAAATCGCCAACGAGCTCGGCAGGTTTTCGCGCAACGAGTCCGGCATCATGGTCGCGTCCAGAATTTCGTCACTCGTGATAATGCGATCCGCTAAATCAGGATGATCCATGCCGGGCACGGGAATGCGAGTGGGCACGGAACCGGTCGCGAGAATCACTTTTTTGGCCAGAACAGGTGGCAATTCAGAACCATCCGACGCTTGCAGTGTTGCCTTGAAAGGAAAGGCTTGATTGGTGACATCATAATCCAGCGTGGCGGTGGCCTGAAAAACAGAAATGCCGTTTTCGCGGAGCAACATTCCCATCCCAGCACTCAGACGCTTGACGATGCGGTCTTTATACTGGTAAACCTTGGATGGGATGAGCGTTGCCGTGCCATCCCAAGCGATTCCACGCGAAGCTGCCTCCGCAAAATGGTCGAGGATGTGGGCCGTCTCCAGCAGGGTTTTCGTGGGAATGCAGCCCCGGTTGAGACAGGTGCCACCGAGCTGACGGGCTTCAACCAGGACAACGGAAGGCGGTTGGCCTTGCTGAGATGGCGGTTGATGGCGGGCATGAATCGCAGCGGAATACCCGGCAGGGCCGCCACCGATGACGAGAATATCGAAAGTGGGCAAAGCTGTTGTAGACATGGTAAAAGTGATACAGTTGATTTGTTCAGTAAAAAGCGTAAAGTTTAACGTCTTACGAATACTGTATCACAATGAATCAAGATTGTCAAAACGAGATTGATCTTACATCATCACCTTTCAGATTCCCGACTGTCCGATGCCCGGCATGGTAACCGCGTCCGTGTTGTAAATCTCGCCACAGGTGATGGCACAGGGATCGCAAATCGGCTCGCAGGGCCCACAAACGCTGGTTTCGGTACATGTTCCCGTCAAATGGCCATCGAGCATGACCGTTTCAGTGCGACGTTGGCGTGCTCCCGAACCCCACAAATCGCCATTGCGGGTGAAGCAGTTGCCGTCACTGGTGCATCCAAGAGAGAAACCCGCCAGCGGGATCAGAAGCGAGCTGAAAATGAGGATTTTGTTCAGCCGGCCAGCCGGCGCAACGAGATGCTGAAGGGAATACGAGGGGGGGATGTTGGGGGGATAGGTCACGCCCATTCAATGGAATCGAAAAAACGATGCCCGCTTGAATCGGCAAGGTACTCTACCCCATTCTTGAGCAAAAGCAAGGAAAACAAGTCGGATCGGGCTTTTTTTTTGAAACCCCGCTGCTACAATGGGCGAAACACGGTTTTTTTGCGCAATCAAAACACTTTGCCAGATCATGGACAAAAACCGAAACCGCCAAACGGCCTTCCCGCTTGTTCTTTTTTTCCAATTCTTATCACCCCGTTGATTTTTATGAAAAATTGGGCTATCATGTAGCGATTGGATTTTTTCGCTGTGGAGCTATGTCTTCTTTTTTGTTCTCTTTGCGACCATGTCATTAGCCGTTCGAGTCGAATTTATCAATCCGTTCATTGTTGCGGTCACGAAAACCTTGGAAACGATGGTGGGCTGCGCCGTGACGCGCGGAGCCCCACAACTCAAAAAAAACCCTCAAACGCTGTATCCGATTAGCGGTATCATCGGGCTTTCCGGTGTTGTGGCCGGGACGGTTGTGTTGACGATGTCCCACGAACTGGCTCTGAAAAGCGCATCGGCCATGCTCATGGAAGAGTGTACAGAACTGAACCCGGACGTTTTTGACGCGGTGGGTGAACTGACCAATATTATTGCTGGCAACGCCAAAGCCCAGCTTGAAGAGTACAAATTGGGCTTGAGTTTACCCAACGTCATTAACGGCACGAACACGGAATTGCGTTTTCCTGAAAACTGCCAGCCGATCACGATCCCGTTTACGACCGATTTTGGCCCGATGGCCGTCGAAATTGGCTTCACCGCGCCAAAAGACGAGGCATCAAGCGATGGATAACGCCGTTCCATGAAAGCAAAGGTGCTAATCCTGTGCTAACTTATCACGTTTACAACGGTTTTTTTGACAAGACGCAGAATAAATGTTAAAATAGAGAAAATTGGTGTGGTTTTTCTCGTCTTGCGGGGGAATTGCGACCCGATAAGAACGATGGAAGTGTCATTTGGCCCATTTGACAAATTACCCCACGCTCATGTCGGAACTGAATGCCCAGGCTGTTGATCGTTTCACCGCAGCTGCGACCGCCGGTGCGGAGGAAGCACAGGCTGCTTTCGCGCGCACCTTCGACAAGGAGGTAACCATCGAAAACGGCGGCAGCGGGGCCGCCCACACCGACCAGCTTGCGGAACAAGTCGCTGGCAAGGGTTTGGTACTCATGCTCTGGGTGGGTTCGCAAGGAATCGCCATTCTTCTGCCGCACGCCACAAATCTCGTCCCCGATTGGTGCGAGATGCCGGATGCGACCCAAAAAAGCAAGCTCGAAACGTTTGCGCAAGAATGGGGCATGAACCTTGTCCTTTTTTCCCGGAAAGTTTCAAATCCGCCGTTTTGCACGATGTGCCAGCAGGCATTTTGCGTGGTCAGCTGGACTGGGAGGCAGGCTATTTGGAACTTCGCATCACCGCGGGTGACGCTCCGGCGGTTTCGGCCTACATCATCTGGCCTTTGAATGAGCCCGACGCGATGCTCACCGAGCCGAGCGCGGAAGAGGATTTGGACCCCATCATTGCTCCGCCCACTTTTGGCGGCAGTGCTCCGACATTTGATTCCGCAAACGAGGGAGCCAACTTGGACCCGTTTGCGAATGCGGGATTTTCGCCCCTGCCCGGCAAACGCAAATCGCTGGATGACTTGCCGGGCTACAGCCGCAGTGTCCTCAAAGTGAAAGTGCCCGTCGCGGCCGTGCTTGCCCGTGCGCGCAAACCCATCAAGTCTATCTTAGAACTGGGCGTTGGATCAGTGATTCAGTTTGACAAAGCCTGCGACGAATTACTTGAAGTCGAAGTCGGCCAATCCGTCGTCATCGGCCTCGCGGAAGCCGTCAAAGTGGGCGATAAATTTGGCTTCCGCATTCATTCCATTCTATTGCCGGAAGAACGCTTTCGCAAAGTGGAAGTGCGACGCGAAGGGGAATACCGTGCCCATCACGATTCGCCGCAGATTATTGGGAAAGCCCCTATCAAAACCTTGATCCCGGATTGAAGAATTCCGTTGACTTATGACCAGAGATTTTGAACAATCCCAATGGAATGCCGCCATCGAACGCGATTTGCTGCGGCTGCTTGAAATTGCTTGCGAAGAAGACACGCAAAACTTTGCCGATCTGACTTCGCAAGCCCTGATTCCGCCGGGAATGGTGGGTAACGCTGAAGTTCGTGCCCGGCAAAACGGCATTTTGGCTGGCGTGAAAGCCGTTTCGCTGATTCTCAAAACCGTGGACGAAAATCTTCAGTGGGAAAAAAAACTCGACGACGGAGCCGCCCTCACAAAAGGGTCGCATGTGGGCACACTCTCCGGTCCCGTGCTGTCGCTACTAACGGCAGAGCGGCTTGTGCTCAATTTACTGGGCAAGCTCTCCGGCATTGCGACAACGACAAGCCACTACGTTGCGACCATTCAAGGCACGGGGGCGAAAATTTACGATACGCGAAAAACGACGCTTGGCTGGCGAAAATTGGAAAAATATGCCGTTCGCTGCGGCGGTGGATACAATCACCGGATGGGGCTGTTCGATGCCATCCTCATCAAAGACAATCATCTGGCTTTCGGCGCGGTGGGCGGCGGAAAATTTCGACCGGCGGACGCGGTGGTGAAGGCGAAAAAGGCAGCTTCATCCTTTTCCGACCGAGGATTGCCGCCACCGATTATTGAGATCGAAGTGGACACCTTGGAACAGCTGGCGGAAGTGTTGCCGGTGAAGCCTGACATGGTTCTGCTGGACAATATGCCGCCAGAAATGCTGCGTGAAGCGGTGAATCTACGGAACAAATGGGCTGGCAACGTGGAGTTGGAAGCATCGGGCGGGATCAACTTGGAGACGGTTCGCGCCGTGGCCACGACGGGCGTGGAGCGGATTAGCGTGGGGGCACTCACACATTCCGCCATCACACTTGATTTGGGACTGGACTGGCAGTGACGATAACGGGGTTACCTGAGCGATTGTTTTCTCAACGCTCGTTCTCCGTGTCGAGAAGGTCGGAAGCGTAACCCGGCCCCAGTTCCGACAAGTCGCGGACACGAATGACTCGAGCTGGTTTTCCAAGCGCGGTTGCGTCAAGCCAAACCTCCAGCCGTATGACTGGTGAACGTTCATCGAACCGGCCTACGACGGTCGCCTTAAAGACGCCCCCTTGCGTGCAAAAATAGGGTTCCAGCTGCTTCATCGTTTCAAAATCTTCAATAATACCTTGCGTGTAAGGCCAAAATGGGTAACGTAAATCTTCGTCTTCAATCAAGTAGGGATCGGTCTCACGCACCGCCAAGATTCCTTCGATTACCTCGGTGACGCTGAAGTCGCCGAGCGAACTGGCGGTTCCGAATCCCATCGCATCGGCCATTGCGCTGACGCTGTCCATTTGACTGGCGTAATCGACCGCCATGCCGGTCAGCGCGTCATCTTGGGCCAAAAACATTTCCAAAACGGCACGCGGAGCTTGGTTGATGTTGATCCGTCCCACGAGCGGCTCGTCGCTGGTCGTCAAATTATCGTACAGCACGGGCAAATACTCGCGCATTTCTTCAATGTCGTTGGAAAATGGCGACAGTGTGGACGCGTTGCCATTCTCTGTTGAGTTCGCCGACTGCACAAAATCGAGGATCGAATTGATTTTTCCATTCTCCGTGCTGGCCATCGATTCGGCTGGCGTACCACTTTGCCCAATATCCCCTTGCTCAGTGTCGCCTTGCGGCGCATTCTGACCGTTTTGACCATTCTGCGCCTGCTGGGACGCCGATTCACGTACAGAGAGAATGGCCTCGACCCATTCGGGGTCTTCAAAACGCTCTTCCAAAAGCGTCCGCAATTCGCTGACATCTTCCATGTTGACGTTGATTTTTGCCAGTCCATCCGACGAGATGTTCGCTTCCCGACTGTCGAGCGTGAGGTACGAAACGAGTCCCAAATTGAGCGAACCGTCATTCACATCGAATTCTTCGAGCGTGGTTTCGTCCGGCTCGCCCAAATCAACCAGCCCATTGCGATTCCAGTCAATTCCGTACAATAACTTGGGGGTCATTTCTTGGACGAGAAGGAGTTCATCCAGCGAATCGGGCAGGGCATTGCGGGCGTAATAGGGCGGGTCCATCATGGCGTAATCCTCGTCCTCGGCACCGAACTCGCGCGGTTCGGCATCCTCGTCAAGCCAATCCAAAATCGAGTCGGCCAGCGTTTCTGTCACGCCGGGTAAGCGCATAAGAATCGTGCGACCCGTGCCGGGCGACTCGATGTCCACGGCCAGCAACCAGCGAAGATTGATTTTCGCCGATTCGTCTTCCAATCCGTAACGAATATCCTCGCCGGTCAATACGCCCTCCTCATTCATGCGCGAGGCAATCACACTGAATCGCCCAACATCGCGCAGGTCAAGCATTTCGCTCATATCGGATTGCGTGCCAGCCGCGCTGCCCGTCATGGCCACACGACCGTTTGTGACGATATGGCCTTTGAATTCGTTTTCGTTATCGTACAGTTCACCTAATTCGGATATCACGTAAGGTTCTTTGCTGAGCAAGACACGCAGATATTCCACGCCGGATTCGGCCAGCAATCGGGCTTGACGCTGACGGAGCATTTGCTGCGACCCACGCCACTGCGCGAACATGAATCGCGAAAAACTGTACACGGCCAAGGAGAGCATCACGACCACGACGAGCACAATCACAAGGATGACACCTCGGTGCGAAATATGTCGCCGCGGAAAATATCGTTTCGGCTTCATCGGTTTTCTCATGGTGAACTTTATTTTCGTAACTTGAGCGATTCTTGCCATCGGGCTAAGTGCGACAGGGCTTCGAGCGGCGTGAGCGCGTCACTGTTCAGATGCTTGATCTCGTCAATGATCGGATGATCTTCCGGGCCAAAAAGCGAAAGCTGCATGGAACCCACTGAAATTTTTCGCTTCTGGTCTCGCGGCAGGTCTGAGTCTTCATCATGGAACCCTTGATTCCAGCGTGAATTTTCCGAATGACAAAAATCGACACGCACATGGGATTGCTCTAACTGCTGGAGAATATCGCGCGACCTCGCAATGACCTCCTTGGGGACACCGGCCAATTTCGCAACGTGAATCCCGTAGCTTTTGTCCGCCGTGCCGGGCACAATTTTGTGCAAAAACGCGACATCATCCCTGTTTTCCCGCACCGCCACGTTGAGATTGCGAATGCCAGAAAACGAATTGGCCAAATCCGTGAGCTCGTGATAATGGGTCGCAAATAGGGTGCGACAATTCGTTTTTTCGTGCAAATACTCGACAATCGACCACGCCAGAGAAATGCCGTCATACGTGCTCGTGCCGCGACCAATTTCATCCAAAATCACCAAACTTCGCGCAGTTGCCTGATTGAGAATGCGCGCGGTTTCCGTCATTTCCACCATGAAGGTGCTTTGCCCACGCGCGATTTCATCACTCGCACCCACCCGCGCAAAAATTCTGTCGCATAAACCAATCGTCGCCGATCTGGCGGGCAAAAAACTCCCAATTTGTGCCATGACGCACAACAGTGCCGTCTGCCGAATAAAGGTACTTTTCCCAGCCATATTGGGGCCAGTGATGATTTGAACGCGTCCGAATTCCTCATCCAATCGCGTATCATTGGGCACGAAGGAGCCGGTCGTTTCGAGCGCATCCAGCACAGGATGGCGGCCATCACGGATGTCAATGATCGGCTCGCTGACCACATTCGGACGGCAATACCCACGTTCTCTTGCCAAAACCGCTAAAGACAAAATCGCATCGAGCCGCGCCAGCGCGGCGGCGGTTTTTTGCATCGAATGCCGCTGCTGACATGTTTTTGTACGCAATTTTTCAAACCATGCCAGTTCTAGGGCACTCGCCTGCTCGGCGGCGGTGAGAACGCGCTCTTCGTACTCTTTGAGTTCCGGTGTAATATACCGTTCCGCATTTTTCAGCGTTTGCTTGCGGATGTAGTTGTCGGGAATTTTTGTGCGGTGCGTGTTCGTGATTTCAATGTAGTAACCGAAAACCCGCGTGTAACCCACTTTCAGCGTGGAAATGCCGCTCCGCCGGATTTCTTCAGCCTGAAACTTGGCAATCCACTCTTTTCCACCGCGCTGAAGCATCCGCAGCTCATCGAGCTTGGCATCAAAACCCGCCCGAATGAAACCGCCTTCGTGAG
>QMCD01001306.1_pt1 | contig 16779 bp, 18 predicted proteins | sample 1821841 | NCBI WGS metagenome assembly QMCD01 (sample SAMN01991225, study PRJNA193472) | Termite gut metagenome, whole genome shotgun sequencing project. | isolation source: worker | host: Macrotermes natalensis | reverse complement strand
AGACTGCATTTTGTATCGAGACAATCACTATCATAGTGGTAATTGCACGGTGGTTGCCGCCGGCAATGTTGATCATGATGAGTTGGTAGCGCTTTGCGCTGAACACTTGAGCAAAATGCCAAGTGGAACCATAAATAAGCGCGATGCTGTGATTGAGAAAGATCGCGGGAAATATGCCTTTATGACCAAGGATACCGAGCAAGCTCACATTGTATACGGCATGCCCGGTCTCGCTCTTGGCGAAGACGATAGGTTTGCCGGATCAATTCTTGACACTGCTTTGGGTGGAGGCATGTCGTCGCGACTGTTTCAGGAGGTTCGCGAAAAGCGTGGCTTGGCGTACGCGATCTATTCAACAACTATGCCATACGTTGGAGCCGGGCAATTTATTACTTATGCCGGAACCAGACCCGGAAATATTGAGAAAGTGCTTTCAATCATCAATAAAGAATTTAAAACTGTTTTGGACGTTGGAATAACAGAAAATGAGTTGGAAAGAATCCGCGAGTATGTAGTAGGTCTTTTTGTGCTTTCCACAGAATCCACCTCACAACGCATGTTAAGACTTGGAAAAAGCGCCATAAGCGGCACTGAAATGTTGTCTTTAGATGAGCTGATTGAGAAGTACCGCAGCGTTACGTTAGAGGACGTAAATAGAGTAGCCAAACGTGTTTTAAGCCAAGCACCGACGATTGCCATCATTAGCCCAAAAACACAGCAAGAACTCGAACAGACAATAACAGCATTATTGTAAACTCAAAAAAAGTGACGACCTACAAGGAGGCATAGTGATAAGAGTACTGGTAAACGGATGTATGGGCCGCATGGGTGTACAGGTTATTTCTGCTGTAACTTCGCAAGATGGTATGGAAGTAGTTGCCGGTGTTGATCCGGCTGTAAACTCAGGTGATGTTGAATTGGGCGGCAAAGTGATTGCTCCGGCATTCACTAATCTTAAAGCAGCAATTGAAGTAACGAAGCCTGACGTTTTAGTGGATTTTACTGCTCCGAGTAGTGTTGAGGCAAATATCCGTACAGCTTTGCCTCTTGGAATAGATTGTGTTGTCGGTACGACCGGACTAACTCCGCAAAAGTACCTTGAATTATCTGAGCTGGCTCCGGAGGGAACAACACTGTTTCATGCGCCTAATTTTACGATCGGTGCAGTGCTGATGATGGAATTCTCAAAGAAAGCTGCTTATTATTTCCCTGATGCAGAGGTTATAGAGTTTCATCATAATGGCAAAAAAGATGCGCCGAGTGGAACTGCCATTACAACAGCTCTTGGAATTGCCGAGTCGCGGAAAGCTGCGGGTATTAAAACACTTGCTCCCGGCAAAGAAACAGAACTGCCTACTCGGAGCGCGCGGAGCTAGCGTTGATGAAGTACCGATACACTCAGTTCGCTCTAACGGATACGTTGCTCATCAAGAAGTCATTTTTGGCTCACCGGGAGAGACTCTCACCATTAGGCACGACTCTATCGATAGAGCTGCATACATGCCCGGTGTGATTTTAGCAATCAGAAAAGTTGGTCAAACACAAGGTCTGATCATTGGGCTTGAGAAATTTATGGATCTTTGATGGTTGATAAGCAAACATCGATGGAAGAAAAAAAGCATATCATAGTTATGAAATTTGGCGGAAGCTCTGTTGCTGATGAGCAGGGGCGGGCAAGTGCCATAGCCAGAATAATAGCAGAACACAAACAGGGGGCAGAATTAGTAGTTGTTGTTTCTGCTATGGGAAGACGTGGTGATCCTTACGCTACGGATACTTTGATGTCGCTAGTCTGTGATGGTGGATGTAGCGCCCACGAAACCGACATAATCATGGCTGCCGGAGAAATGATCTCGGCAGTGGTTTTGTCGTCTGAATTAAAAAAAGCCGGCATTGATGCGCAAGCCCTTACCGGTGCTGATGCAGGAATAATCACCGATTCGAAGAGCGGGAATGCAACGATCAAACATATTGATGTTGCAGCCATTAAAAGCGTTTTAGCGAGCGGTTGCGTTGCAGTAGTGGCTGGGTTTCAAGGAGTTGACGAAGATGGGCAACTGCACACACTGGGTCGTGGCGGCTCGGATACCAGTGCCTGTGCATTAGGTGTGGCGCTAGGCGCCAAACGTGTTGACATTTACACCGATGTTAATGGCGTTTTTAGCGCCGACCCTCGTTTGATTAAAGATGCCAGCGCAATAAAATCCATTACAGCTGATGAGCTTTTTCAGATGGCAAAACATGGATCGCGAGTCATTCATGCACCGGCCGCTGAATTGGCGCTCCAAAGTGGTGTAAAAATGCGAGTACGCTCTACATTCAGTGAAGAATTAGGCACCGAAGTAGTATCTATGGACGACTACCGTCCGGAAAAAGTAGCCACGGCTATCAGCACTGTATCCGGCATTGCACGTTTACGAGTGCGACTTGCATACGCTAAAGACGATCCGGACAAGCACATGCAGATGCAGACAATCGCTTATCGCTTGATGGCAGACAAGGGCATTTCTATCGACATGTTCACGCCAATGAATGACAGATTGGTGTTTACAGTGGATGCCAACAATGCAGTAGTGGCTTCACAGATACTGGCTGAGAATAGTTTTGAAGTAGCGTTGCGACCCAGATTGTGCAAAGTTACACTGGTGGGCTCAGGCATGCATGGAGTTCCCGGAGTTATGGCAAAAGTTGCGGAAAGCTTACAAGCGGAAGGCATAGACATTTTGCAAGTTGCTGATTCACACGCCACTATATCGGTTTTGATAGATGAAAATGATCTAGATACTGCCGCTAATGCCTTACATCGTGCTTTTGAGCTTTAAAAGCTATCGCAAAAACATTAATACTGATACATTGTATAGACTGTATTTGCGGTTATAGCTTTAAAACCACAACTCAAAAAGGCATGTTAAACTGGGGAACCAATTAATGGCAATTTGACTTATTATCGAAAGGAGCTCGAAATGAAAGGATCTATACCATTCGGACGTTTCATTCCGGCAATGATTACACCTTTTGACGCAGATAGAGACCTTGATCTTAAACGCGCGCAAGAACTGGCTACGCGTTTGGTTGACAAGGGATCTGATGCGCTCATCATAAATGGAACTACCGGTGAGTCACCGACGGTTTTTTATCCGCAAAAGATAAAACTTTTCAAAGCAGTTTTGGAAGCAGTCGGAGATCGTGTGCCGGTAATCGCCAATGTTGGCGATAATTGCACTTCTGATTCGGTCGACTTTGCTAAGGAAGTTGTTAGTCTCGGCGTAGACGGCATCATGTTGGTAGTACCTTACTACAACAAGCCTCCGCAAGAGGGCTTATATCAACACTTTAAATCAATTGCCTCAGCTGTTGATCTGCCGGTAATTCTTTATAACATTCCGGGGCGATGTGTAATTAACATGCAAGCTGAGACTACGCTTCGCCTGGCTCATGATCTTGACAACATCGTGGCGGTCAAAGAAGCAAGCGGGGATTTTGATCAGATTAAACGCATAATAGACGAGGCACCCGAAGGCTTTGCAGTATATTCCGGTGATGATGATGCTACCTATAAGATTATGGAGCTTGGCGGTTATGGCGTTATCTCCACGATCGGCAATGTTGCTCCTGAGCGCATGAATGAAATTGTCACTTTAATGGCTGAGGGAAAGCAAATTGAAGCAAAAGCGGCACATGATGCCTTGCAACCTTTGATGAAAGAGCTTTTCGTAACCGCTAATCCAATCATGCCAAAAGCAGCTATGAGATTACTTGATTATGACTGTGGGGGAGTACGCTTGCCATTAGTGGATGCCACGGAGGAACAAATAGCTAAGTTAGCAGATGTCATGCGTGCGGTAGGCGTGCTTACATAGTGGTCAGACTGTCTGAAAGCCTTGCATATAACCCAAGTTGTTATTCCCGCGAAGGCGGGAATCCATAACAAATGACTTATTCATTATGTAAACTAGATTCTCGCCTTCGCGGGAATGATAGGGAAGGCTGCGAGAATGACAGACTTTTCGGACAGCGTCTGGCAGTAGCGTTTGTGGGTTTTTACAATAGTTTAATTTGCAATAGAGCCGGAGATCGTTTTCGGCTCTTTTTGTTTAACTGATTAAATATGCTAAAATTGCTCTATCGTTGAGCACTAGACTGCGCTTAACGGCTTTCAAAAGGACGAACGGTCAACTATGTTGGCCTGAAATATATTTACTAAATGTATCGATATATTAACCCGACACATAAGACTTTTTAGTATTGCTGGGTCGCGTAAATATACCGATCAAAAAAAAGAAAACCCAAAAGCAGCCAAAACAGACTTCAAAAACGAAAACAATCAAAAGAATCAAACGGCAGCAAAGAGAAACGGACGGGGCTTCAACTAAAGGTAATACCTCTTGGAGGTTTGGACGGCATTGGTAAGAACATGACAGTTTTTGAGTACGGAACTGACATGATTGTTGTAGATGCCGGCTTGATGTTTCCCGATGATGACCATCCCGGCGTAGACTTAATTTTACCGGATTATACATATATTCTCGAAAACGCTGAGAAGCTTCGAGCAGTTATCATCACGCATGGACATGAAGATCATACCGGTGCTTTGCCTTATTTGCTTAAGGATTTAGATAAACCTAATGTTCCTATTATGGGAAGTAAATTAACGCTTGGATTTATTGAAGGTAAATTTGCTGAGCACAAGATTAAGAATGCTCGCTTTAGAGAAGTTTTACCCGGTGAACATGTGGCGATAAACAATTTTGGCTGTGACTTCTTTAGCGTCAACCATTCTATACCGGCATCTTTAGGTGTTTTTATCAGGACGCCTGTTGGTAATGTTTTGCACACCGGTGACTTTAAGTTGGATCAAACTCCGATCGATGGCATCGTGACAGACTTTGCTGCAATTTCCAGATTTGCCAAGACCGGCATCGATCTTATGCTTTCTGACTCCACTAACGCAAACAATCCCAACTTCACTAAATCTGAAGCGGAGGTCGGAAAGGTTTTAAAACAGATTGTCGCTGCTGCTAAGCAACGTGTAATCGTAGCTTCGTTTTCCAGTCACATACATCGTATCCAACAAGTTTGTGATGCTGCTAAGGTGGCTAAACGAAAAGTTGCAGTAACAGGTCGATCGATGCTGACCAACACCAAAATTGCTCGTGATCTTGGGTACTTAAATGTTGAAGAAAAATCGTTGATTGATGCCTACACTACAAAAGATATCCCGCCTGAGCAGACAGTCATTTTATGCACAGGATCACAAGGCGAACCGCTTTCCGCTTTGGCTCGCATGGCTAACGGCGAACACAGGACAGTATCTATTGAAGAAGGCGATACGGTGATTATTTCAGCGAGTCCTGTTCCCGGGAATGAAAAAGCTGTAACCCGTGTTGCAAATGCATTGTCAAAGATAGGTGCAATTGTATACGACAAACACAGAGCTTTAGTGCATGTATCCGGACATGCCGGTGCAGAAGAGCTCAAATTAATGTTAACACTTGCTCAACCTAAAAACCTTATGCCGGTTCATGGCGAGGCAATGCATCTACGCGCTCACGCCGAATTAGCAAAGGAAGTAGGCATTTCTCCGTCAAATATATTTATCATTGAAACAGGAGATACCTTATTGTTGGATGAAAGCGGTGTTAGGCGAGGCAATCCCGTAGAGAGTGGCATTGTATTTGTTGATGGGCTTTCTGTTGGCGATATTTCTGCAGTAGTGCTAAAAGACAGACAAACACTTGCTAACGACGGTATAGTTACTGTTGTATGCATGCTTCGTCGTCGCGATTTTAAGGCTGTAGGGAAGCCTGAGGTCATTATGCGCGGTGTTAGTGGCGCTGACGATCCCAATTTGATAGACGATCTCATCTCAGTTGCCGAAAGAACAATAAATAAGCACGCAGGCGATAAGGGTTCTAACCCAAACTCTATAAAGCGTGCTTTGCGAGAAAGCATTTCCGGGTTGCTCTGGGAGCGTTGTAGACGCCGTCCAATGATTATTCCGTTGATCATGGATGTTTAAAACTTCGACTTGCAAAAACGAGCGGGCTGTATCAAAACCAGGATTATCATTCCCACTTTTTTTTCCGCCGTTTCCGCGTCTCTTCCTGCAACACTAGCACCATCCTGTGGATTCCCGTGTCTCTCTATGTCATTCCTGAACACCCCTGTCATTCCCGCGAAAGCGGGAATCCATAGTAAGCGGCTAGTACTATGGCAAAAGTTAAAGGAACCTTTTTGCCATAGTACTTTTGATACAGCTCTCTTTAATTTTATACCTCAATAAGCTTGTATTTGTCGCTGCCAAGGCCAATCTTCACAGCGTGTTCTATTTGCGCACGCCAATTGGTCGTAGGAGCAAGCGTAGTAAAGAAATCCGGTCTTTCGCTGTTGTGATGGCTGTGCCCATGTTCATCATCACTATGGCTGCATGCAGCAAGTTTTTCTCCAAGCATACTATTCTCTACAGGTGTTTGGGCGTTTACCAGATCAGCGCATGCAAGGTCTAAAGCTACCGGATCAAAACTTGCAAGCATGCCTATGTCTTGTACTATCGGTGCATCGTTAGAGCCCCAACAATCGCACAAAGGAGACACGTCGATCACCAAACTGATATGGAAGTGGGGTTTATCGCTGAGTATCGCAAGCGTATATTCGGCCATTTTTGCGTCAAGTATCGAACTGTCAGCGTCAAATGAACAATAAATTGCGTCTGTAGGACAGGCACCAATACACAAACCACAACCTACACATTTTTCAGCATCTATTGCTGCTTTCTTATTGTTGTAAGCAATAGCATTAGATGCACAATACTTATCACATTTTTTACAACCTATACATTTTTCAGCATTTATCTTTGGCTCCGATGCAGCATGCATTTCCATCTTACCGGCTCGCGATCCACATCCCATACCAATGTTTTTAATGGCACCACCAAAACCTGTTTCAAAATGACCTTTGAAGTGGGTGAGTGATATCAATACGTCTGCGTCCATGATAGCTCGTCCGATCCGAGCTTCCTTAATATATTCACCGTTTGGAACCGGAACCAAGACCTCATCTTGTCCCGTAAGACCATCACCAATAATTATGTGACAGTTTGTTGAGAAAGGTGAAAATCCGTGCTCATAGGCAAGATCCAAGTGCTCAAGCGCGTTTTTTCTGCGTCCGGCATAAAGCGTATTGCAATCAGTAAGAAATGGGCGACCACCTTTTTTGCGTACTAAATCTACAAGTACTTTTGCGTAATTAGGTCGTAAATATGCAATGTTTCCGGATTCGCCAAAGTGAAGTTTAATCGCGGTAAACTTATGTTTGAAATCTATGTTCTCTATTCCGGCTTTCACAGCGAGATTTTCAAGTTTTGTGAGTAGGTTTTCTCCTGATTTTACTCTCATTGATGAGAAATATACCTCTGAAGCCCCCACCTGATCTTTTGCGTTATTTTGCATTATTTCTCCCATTCTATAGGTTTAGCTGTATGCAACTACCTTGAATCAGTCAGCAATAGTTTGTTGTACTTAACTATTATCATTCGCTTTTGAAATATATCAAGAGGGGAGCATGCGTTAAAATTGTGCTGTTTAAAAAAAGAAAAATAAAATAAACACATAATGCTAGCAATGTATGTATGAAAGGGGATATGTAGTTATGATTTAAACACGTGATAAGGCGCTCGAAATATTGGCTGAGTATAACAAGAAGGAGTTTCATATTAAGCATGTTTGTATTGTTGAGGGCGTTATGAAGTATTTTGCGCAAGAGTACGATCCGGAAAATGAAGAGTTTTGGGGTCTGGTTGGGCTTTTGCATGATGTTGATTTTGAACAATTTCCGGATGATCATTGTGTTAGAGGCATTGAAATTTTACGGTCATATGATATTGACGAAAGCTTGATAAGGGCTGCAATGAGTCATGGCTATGGGTTAAGCGGTGTTGAGTTTGAACCGGTCCATATAATGGAAAAGATTCTGTACGCTACAGACGAGCTTACGGGGCTTATTGGTGCTGTGGCTATAATGAGACCATCAAGAAGCGTTCAGGATTTGGAGCTAAAATCTGTTAAGAAGAAATTCAAGCAACCGTCGTTTGCTGCAGGTTGTTCTCGCGAGACGATTCAGCGCGGTGCAGACATGCTAAATTGGCAGCTAGATGAGTTGATCACGCGTACGATCACAGCAATGCGCACCCTAGATTGCGTGGAGTAAGCAGCTTCTATGGCTGGATTTAAATACCTGATAATATATGTTATGTTAACTAATGCTTCGCATTGGTAAACATAAACGGCTTTGGGGGTGTTGTGGCCTTTTTGTGCTCTCTTTTACATTCCTGGTGTGGTGAAACCTAGGAAATCTACTGGGGCTGGGTCTGTGCTGTACCCAAAAATTAATGGCATTATTGTTCTGAATAGCATGAAGCTTACTATCATTATTAGGCTCATTACGATTAGCATGTATCCTGTACGTGCTTTCATTGGGTCTTTTTTGTCAAAATCTCGCCAGATCTTTAGAAAGCCGTATAGTCCTATAACAGCTGCTACTATTACTGTCGCAGCAGCAATAATTGGAAAATATAAACCTAGCGGGTTTTTGTCGTAGCCAATAAAGCGTCCGCAGAATTCCAGTAGGCAGCCTGCCACAATTAATATTGTCCACTTAGTGATATAGGCTGAATCCCCTATTGTACTTGGGCTCTGCTTGGCTTTTGAGTCTTTCATAATTGCTCTTTACGTTTAGTTTCGTTGTATTTTTCTAAGAAAGGATATTCAAAAACTGATACAAAAGTTACTATGTAGTACACTGCGCATACCAATAAAGCTAATCCAAGTCCCGAGTAGAATGAGGCAATTATTGCGTCGGGTACAAAGTTGCTAATTCTTATACCGATGCCTAAAACAATCATGATAAAGATCAAGATGTACGATTGAGCGTCAAAGAATAGGAATAGATTCTTAAGCTCTTCCGTGTAACTCAATATCCTCTTTTTGTGCCTTAGAGTTATTCTGATAAACATCATGAAAAATAATACAAAAACTATTACGAAGCCAATCGCCATAGGAAGTGTCCAGCCATATTCAAACGCGTTTACGCCAACGTTGACTACACTCACGCCTGCTGCTATCCATACAGCGGCTGCGACAAGAAGAAGGAATTTTGTGGGAATCAATAACATGAATGAAAGTATACCCTAGAGCTTATAGTTGCATTCGAGTATTTTATGTTTGTTGCCATTCCGACATAATGCATAATGCCTGATAAAGAGACTAGTTTTTAAAATTATTAGGCAACAATTACTTTTATATGTTACTTCCCTACTCACATATTCATTCCCTTTTGTTCACTTTTTTCTACCATGTTTTGGAGTACTTTTTCTGGCTGTTTTTCTCAATCTGGCAAGAGCTGCGTCCTCATCAGTTCCCTCTATGCGTGCACGCAGCCTTACTGCTTGGTCTCTTAGTTTGGCTGCTTGTTCGTAATCCATATTTTTAGCAGCTTCGGCCATGTCATCTTCAAGTGAGCTTATTATTCTTAGCACCTCTTCCCTCGCTAATCCTGATAGCTCATCAGCCAGGCTATCTATCTTTGTTGCTTCTTCTTCATCTTCTATGAACTGCATGATGTCGTTAATTGCCTTGCGAATTGTTTGCGGCTCAATACTGTGCTCTTTATTAAAAGCCAGCTGAATATCACGACGACGCTTTGTTTCATCAATAGCAGAGCGCATAGAATCGGTCACATTATCGGCATACATTATTACTTGTCCTGAAACATTACGAGCTGCACGACCAATGGTTTGGATAAGCGAGCGGTGGTTGCGCAGAAATCCCTCTTTGTCGGCATCCAGTATTGCTACTAGTGAAACTTCGGGCAGATCTAAGCCCTCTCTGAGCAAGTTTATGCCTACCAGCACGTCAAAAGTTCCAATTCTCAGATCGCGCAATATTTCAACTCGCTCCATTGTGCCAATATCTGAGTGCAGATATCTGGTGTTTACGCCCTGATCCAGTAGATGATCTGTGAGGTCTTCAGCCATTTTTTTTGTTAATGTTGTTATAAGCACGCGCTCGTTTTTGGCTGTTCGTTCTTTTGCCTCGTCGATGATGTCATCGATCTGACCCTTTATAGGTTTTACTACTATCTCAGGATCCAACAGTCCGGTTGGGCGAATGATCTGTTCTACAGTTGCCTGACTAACCCTGCCCTCGTAGTCTCCCGGGGTTGCCGATACATAGACAAACTGCGGAATGCGTTGCTCAAACTCGTCAAAGCGTAGTGGGCGATTGTCTAAAGCGCTTGGTAGACGAAACCCGTGCTCTGCTAAAGTTGTTTTGCGCGAGCGGTCTCCTTCATACATACCGCGAATCTGTGGAACTGTCACATGACTCTCATCAATTATGCAAAAAAAATCATCCGGGAAGTAGTCAATCAAAGTAAATGGTGGCTCCCCCGGTTCGCGTCCGTCAAGGTGACGTGAGTAGTTTTCGATACCACTGCAAATGCCCATGGTCTGAAGCATTTCCAGGTCATAATTTGTGCGTTGCTCTAGACGTTGTGCTTCAAGCAACATCCCGGCTTCGCGCAGCTCCTTTAAACGTCCTGTAAGTTCTTCTTTAATAGTGTCAAGTGCGTGGTCTATCTTAGGTCTTGCGGTAACATAATGCGAAGCCGGCCAAATTGGCACGCTGTCATATTCTTTAATCAGCTCGCCGGTAACATTGCTTATCTCGGTAATGGCATCTATGTCGTCGCCAAAGAATTCGATGTGATATGGATTATCCGCATATGGCGGAAACACGTCTAAGGCATCGCCGCGTACTCTAAATGTGCCTCTGAGCAACTCATAATCGTTTCGATCGTATTGAATGTCTATCAGTTGGCGGATCAGATCATCACGATCCATCGGTACAGTCTTATCCAAAAACACCGCCATTCCGGCATAATCTGCCGGTGAGCCTATGCCATATATGCATGAGACACTGGCAACTACCACCACATCTCTGCGTGAAAGCAAGGCTGCTGTCGCAGCGTGTCTTAGCTTTTCAACCTCTTCATTAATCGAAGCGTCTTTTTCGATAAACGTGTCAGTTGTTGGCACATAGGCTTCCGGCTGGTAATAATCATAGTAAGATACAAAGTAGACTACAGCGTTGTCCGGGAAGAACTCTTTAAGCTCAGCTGCTAGCTGTGCGGCTAAGGTTTTGTTTGGCGCCATTAGCAGCGTTGGTTTTTGTACCCGCTCAATGGTTTTTGCCATAGTGTAAGTTTTGCCGGAACCGGTCACGCCTAATAATGTTTGATAACGAAGGTTTTTGTTAATACCTCTTTCTAACGCAGCAATTGCTTGGGGCTGATCGCCTGCCGGTTCATATGGTGCGACGACTTTAAACTCCCCTGTTGCCAGTTGATCTTCCCTTAACTTACCTTCCATCTGTGCCATCTAAAACATCCTGCTCTCTATGTGATCCTTGTACCACGCCTCTACTTGTGCCTCCAGCTGCTCCAAGTCTTTATTGTTGTCAAACACTGTATCACTAATTGCTATGCGATCTTTATCGCTGGCTTGCATGTCAAGCCTGTTTTTAGCGTCTTGTGCAGACATTCCTCGCCCAATTGCCCTCTCAAGGCGTATGCTCTCTTCAGCAACCACAGCAATAACCTCATCAGCAAATTCGATAAAATCAGGAGCCTCGGCAAGTAATGGTATTAATATAACGAGAAGCTCGTTTGTTTTAAGTGGCTGGCAGTTTCCCTGCATAAGGTAACTTGCCAAACGCTCTTTTACCGGTGGCCAACAAATTGCATTTAATCTATCGGTATCTTCTTTGCTTGCAAAAGCTCTCATTGCAAGCAGTTTCCGATTTAAGATACCGCTATCATTAACGATGTCTTCACCAAATTCTTCTGTCAGCTGAGCTAAAACCGCTTCATCTTCTTGTGCGTCTTTTGCAATCTGGTCTGTATCCAAAACTGTTGCTCCCCTTGCAGCTAACAGATTACCTACTGTGTTTTTTCCGGAGGCCAATCCGCCTGTTACCAATACAACATACATTTTTCTTCTTAACCTGCCTTAAGCCAGCAAAAAAGACATACAAGATCGCTTTTTGCGTGCAAATGAAAAACTAAAACATCATCAATCAAGGTTTTAGTTAATTTTAGTCACGCTCTATGCTACAATACCGAGCGCACTTTGTTTAGTGCATACACAAAAAGCCCGAGTGGCGGAATGGCAGACGCGGAGGTCTCAAAAACCTTTATCCTCTGGATGTGTGGGTTCAACTCCCACCTCGGGCACCATGTTTACCTGCGAAAACGCATTTGCGTGTGGGAAAAATGTGGGGAACTTTCGTATTACAATTCTCAAAAACACCAAAAATATCTATTCTTGAGTGTGCATAATCATGCCCTATTCTCCCCTGCCGAACGCCCCTAAAAGCTTGCCTATCGCTCACCGATAACACTAAAAACTTTGTATAAACTATTGACATAATACAGGGGTACCTCAAAGACTTGATACGCAAAGACATGCAGCGAAACGCTTGAAACAAAATAAGCCCCACCAGCTCAGCGCCAGTGGGGCTTTAACATGTAAAAATCAACCTCAAAACTTTACATATCAGGCACAAAAAACGCCAAAGATGTAAAAATCTTTAAGCCGCCTCGTCAAGACAAAGAGCCTTGCCGGCTTTAAGTGCGCCATACGAATACAGTACGTAATAGGTAACGCCCTTAGATACAGCCGCAATAACAGGCGTAAACATCTGCTCGGCTGCCCCTGCGTATGTATCCCAAAGGATTACAGGGGTACCAGCCTCATAAGTAGCCCCTGAGACAGCCAAAGCCATCTTAGACGCACCTACAGGTGTAATCCTGACCCCTGCCTCGATTCCGGGCTTAATATCCTTGTAGGCAAAGCTCTGATTAGAGCCACCATTGCGCTCGTAGGTGAGCAGTTGTGTACCCGGTGAGTAATTAGCCGCTGGTACGTCTATAGCTTTGCCGGACTTGCGATTAACAACAACCGCGCTGCCGTCTTTGCTCTCCACAAATGCCCATTGCTGGTTATGCCCTCCCCAGTAGTCGTAAACCGTGAGTTTGGTTTGCGGCACTAGGAGTTTGTTAATCTTTTCGGTGATCTGCTCGCCACGGCTAAAGAGGTAGTCACCCGGGCAAGCCGTTGCACTCAAATCCCTATGCGGTACGTTGGTCTTGCGCCATACAAACTTGCCGCCAGAGGGCTTAACGATGCCTTGACGTGTCAGATCAGCCACAAGCTCACAATAGGCTTGTATGGACAAATCAGAGACAGGGTAAGGGGATTTTAAGCTTGTGTTTATAATCTCCACACTGATAAGGTTGTTATTGCCGTCTGTACTGCCTGTAGCCCACTCCTGACAGCGTAAATCAGGCATGAGCTGCCAGACCGTATCATCTTGGATTGCAAAGCCTGTAGATAATCCACGGCTTGATAAAGCGTTGTAGCAAGCCTGTAGGCTTGTGGCATATGCGTGGTGCATTCCCATGCCTCTTTTAGTGCTAGAAATCACGCCGCCATAGCAGCGCGAGGGCAAATGCTTTTGCGCAAGTTTGTAAGCCATGATTAGCCCTCGCTCTCAGTATCCTCAGTAGCCCCCTCGGCAAACATCGCTGCATCTGCGCTAAAGTCCGGGCTTGATTTATCGCTGCGTATCTTGCCCTGTAAAACCTGCACAATCAGCTCATAGACATATGTAGCTATTGCTGCGGCTAGAAAGCCCGTGAGCGCAGCCTCCACGGTGAAGCCTGTGAGCAAAAGCATTGCCACTATTGCAAAAATGGCATTTACGATTGGTATTATCCAGCTTGCTACTCGTGGGATTTGCTTGATGATGATTCCAAACGCGCCACATGCAGCAGCTACTAATAGAAACTGCCACGACACCGCCAAGTTGATAAAGTATTCCATTGTTTTTCCTATCTCTCAATTAAAAAGTCGTTGAGTTTGTCTGCGGCATCGCGCATCTCGCCCGTGTGATTTCCATCTGCTTGATGTCTAAGCGACCGCATAAGCCCCCTTGCAATTGCGATATTAAATTCGTCTTGACGCTGCCTTGCTGCAAAGTCAAGTTTTGAGCGTCTATCAAGCTCCGCTATAAGAGCAGTCTGCTTTTTAATAGGCGCTACCACTTTCCAAAGCATTGTTACAGCGTTGCCGATTACGACAAGAGCGCCACACGCCCCCAAGAACAGCGCTAATGCCTGATCCATCTAAACCGCCTCCAAGAACTCAGCTTTGACAAAACCACCGGGGATTTTTGCCCAGCCGCCTACGATGCCGTAAACTTCCACGGGAGCGCCATCTTTAAGTTCGTCAATTACTTGCCCCTTGGGTGCGTCTCGTACATTGAGAGCAGGGTTTGTTGACGGTATCTTGACTACGTATGTTTTGGTTGTTGGTTCTTTAGGATTTCTCTTAGCCATGTTTTCCTCATTTCTAGATTGATCCAAACGCTACCCAGTGCAGAGTTACGCTTGTTTTCGCCGTTGAGCTGTGGTTTGTAAGCTGTGGTACAAAGCCCGTTGTAGCCCTTGAACTATCTTTTATATTTGCCGTTACCTGCCCTGATCCACCGTTCACCACTAGCGAGAAGCCGCCGGGAGCAGCTGAAAAGGCTTTAGGGAATGTGACCCTTGCAACATCTGTAACCGAGTCAGCAGCTACTGTTGCGACTGTGACCAATCCCCAGCAAATCATAAAAACACCGAAGCGGACATATGATTGACCACTCGATGTGATGCTGTATTGTCCGCTCAACAACTCTGCCATGGTTGGGTTTGCCTGAGCGCCTTTTTCAATTCCAGCAAGCTTGTTTTTTTCTGTTGAGGTGTAACTTTCACCAGTTAGCCTGAAATTGATTTCATCATTCGTTGCATTACCTGCAATGGTAATTCCACCATTTGCACTGTTTACGGCAGTTGTTAGTGTTAGTGTGTCGGATGTAGTATCAGCAGAAACAGTTCCATTTGGCACTTTGATATGCGTAAACGCATTTTGATTAGATGCGATGGTGACTTGACCACTTGAAGCGCCGGTAACACTGATACCTGCACCAGCCGCAAGCGTAAGAGTGCTGCTTTTGCTGCCAGCAACAATGTTGCTACCGCTTGAAACATTTACATTGCTGAATGCGTTTTGGTTGACTTCTGCTCCGTCTTTAATTCCACTGAGTTTGTTTTTCTCAGTAGTTGTAAACCTCGCGTCAGTTGAAGCAATGGTGATTGAATCGTTGTCTGCATTTCCTGTGATGCTAATTCCAGCTCCATTAGCAAGGGTTAGTATGTCGGTTGGAGTGTCAGCCAAAACATATCCGCCACTCGGTACACGTACTTCACTAAAGGCATTGCTAAACTTATCCAACTTAGATTTATCTGTACTGCTCATAAGTCCTGCGGCTGATGCCGTGGCAACAGCGGTGCTTGCAGCTCCTAGGTTTGTCCTTGCCTGTGCTGCCGTTGTGGCATTTGTGCCGCCGTTGGCAACAGGTAATGCTCCAAGTGTATTACCCAAACCCAAAGCATTTCTGAGTGATGTATCGCTTATATAACCCGGCACTTCCCAGTTACCAGCAAAACCAGTGAAATAAAGTGTTCCCGTTGAGGTACTAGCGCGGCTGATTCCTGATGTCGGAAATAGCTTTCTGATAGCCCCAGATGTACCAGTAAGCTCAGTTGCCCCTAAACCACCTTTATCAATCCCAAGAGGGAATGCGTATGTTGTCGGAATGCCTTCATTGGTAAATCCCAAAAGTCCGGCTGTGGCGCGTGTTATAAACGAAACACCGTCTTGCAGCCTGCAAAAAAAACCATTTACAAGACTTGCAATGCTTCTGCCAAAACCGCCGTTAGCCTCTCCTAAAACGCCATAAATACCGGGTCTAGGCGCTGACTTAAAGACTGCATCGGCATCCTCGCTTGCAAGATTAACCTTTAAAGATGGATTTACCTTGATATTCGTGCCGCCATCTTCTATGCCAAGCGGCTGATTGTCAAAAGATGCCCTAGAATCTCGCGTAAATACCCATCCAGCGCCGCCCCCTGTGATAGTTCCAAGAGGTAGCATAAAAAGGCTTCCCTCGTTGTTGAGGTTGTCTTGCACTAAGCTGTTTACGACCTGCACCGAGGTTTGTCTGTCTATCGGGAAGTAGTCCGCTGTGCCGGGTGTGCCTGTTGATTCGTTTTGAACCGTAAGGTTAATCTGAATCACAACATGCGATCCTGACACTGCATCAGAGGGAATTGTAATAGTCTCAGGTTCAGAGATATGTACAAATCGTCCTTGCAGAATTGCAACGCCCCTGTTAACTGTTACCGTTTGACCAGACACGGTAACAGCCATTCCGCTTTCGATGTCTGCAATAACACCTGAGCGATGATTGTATAACTGATCGTATAACTGCGCGTCTGTCATAGCAGTTGGTGTGTGACGATCAGAGGTAACGCAATAAATAGTCATGCGACCCCTTTCTATTTGGTTATGTCTTTGAGATGTAAGCCATGCTGCCCCAAGGGCTAGCACCTTGAGGTATGGCGTTATGCGCGTTTCGGATAGTGCCGTCAAGTGACATGGTCATGCTTGAGGCTACAGATGCAGACACAGTGGATGATCCACGTGCTGTTGTGGCAAAAGGTTGAAAGTCAGTATTTTCAATTGTCAGCCACACAGTACTGCTTGCTATCGCTTGTGTAGTTGTGCCATTCCACACACACACCACATTGCGCCCGTGCTTGACCCAGACAAAAGTTATG
>QMCD01001141.1_pt1 | contig 16779 bp, 17 predicted proteins | sample 1821841 | NCBI WGS metagenome assembly QMCD01 (sample SAMN01991225, study PRJNA193472) | Termite gut metagenome, whole genome shotgun sequencing project. | isolation source: worker | host: Macrotermes natalensis | reverse complement strand
CCGATATTAAGTTGGTCAACGGAGTTCCTTCATTCCTTGTGGTCGTCCGATCGGGTCGCTACCGGCTTGCGCATTATAATGATATGTTTTATGACCTGAATAATGAAGCACTGTTAATAGAACCTCATTGGCATAATCTCAAGCTACAGATTCAGAAAAACGATGACGGCAGCCCAGGAAAATATGCCATGGTGCTGCTATCTTCCGGGAATTGGGTCCATGCTGTTACGACAATAGAGCATACCTTACCTCATTATGTCGATTTAGGCCGCCTGCTCACCTATTGCTTGAACGAGACCGATCGCTACCATAACTGGAAGCTCGCCACATTTGACTTCGATATTGACGAAAAATTTCTGCCGATCACCTTCCGCCTGGCTGCCAGTGACGACATGAAAAAAATCCATCTGATTGCCACTTCGGGACCGGAGGCGGTAATGACGGAGGAGCAGCAGCAAGCGTCCAATGTACGGCAAGCGTCCAATGTACGGCAAGCGTCCAATGTACGGCAAGCGTCCAATGTACGGCAAGCGTCCATTGAACAACTGGAAATCAGTGCCAATCTACTCTTTGGCCCGATCATGGATCTGCTGGATCGGGATACGATATTCAAGAAGGAATATCTGGCTTTGGTACAGCAAAGCTTATTACTGGCAAAACCGCTGGATTGTAAGGAAATAGATAAATTATTGGGTATTCCCGTTGGCTTGCGGTTCACTAAGGGTCAAGCGAATCTGACACCGGAAGGCATAAAACTTCAGTTTGATGCCATACTGATACTTTGTGGGAAAGTCATGCCACACTGTGACTTCTCTCTTACTGTTACGGCCAAACCGACCTTTCACATCGCTCAGGACGAAGAGATCAAAGATTTTCAGCAAGTGAAGATCACCAGCAAGGCAACCGGCTTGAATATTAAAATATATTTGATCCCGCTGGCACTGCTGTATGCACTATTAAAGAATAGGATTAACAATTGGATCACCGATGCCATCAATGGTTACCTAGAAACCGTGGCTATCGATTGGAATTATGCAGAATACATGAAGATAGAGGAGATACATCCCGTTCTAGATGGGGCGGTGACACAATTCAGCCTGAGTGTATTAGAATCTAAATAGCGTCTGCCATGCCGCTTTTATGACCATGTGTTATCAGAAAGATCGGCAAGATATCCCGCACACCGTTATACCGGCATGCGGGATATCGTTTTTCTGCGTAGCGTATAATCTGCACGGTGCAGAATCGCATGAAGCAGAATATAAATAAACCTTTCGGACAAAAAGCATTAGGGGGGAAACAGGGTGCACAGACAGATTAATATAAGATATTAATCAATGCTTTGGTGAATTTTTTCAGACCTTCCTCGAGACTGCAGATCCCTTTCTTAATCTCCTCAGTAGAGCATTTATCATAGCAGTGTTTGCTCAGTTCTTTATTGCCTTTGCAGAGTTCTTTCAAACCGGCATCGATATGGCAGACTCCCATATAAAGGGTTTTCCATCCGTCACAGCTAAGGCAGGGCTTTACATCCGCCAGTCCTTTGTTGAAGTCGATTAAACCGCATCGGATTACATCAATTGCGGCGCAGATCGACTGCTCGCCTTCATAAAAACTGTTACTGCAGATTTCCTTGTAACCTTTCTGACTTAATTCGAGACCTTTCTTGATGCTGCAGATACCCTTCTGGGTCATGTCAGTCTTACAGCGGCAACATATTTTTCCGCGCTTCCGGCATTTCTTAGGTTTCTTCTGATAGCACTTGATGCCGAGATTGGGGCTGAATCCTGCGAAACTGTCAAAGCCGAGGCCGAATTCATCGGAACTGCTCTTCCGGCTGTCACCACGGCCTTTCGTCCGGCTGAAACTGCTGCAGTCACAACAGCCTCGCGGTGCGCTGCAGATATTGCAGCAGCAGTTTTTTTCACTGCAACCGTCATAGCTGCCGCAGCCGCATGATTGGGGCTCGCTCTGGCAGCCACAGCCGCATGACTGGGACTCGCTCTGGCAGCCGCAGCCGCGTGACTGAGACTCGCTCTGGCAGCCGCAGCCGCGTGACTGGGACTCGCTCTGGCAGCCGCAGCCGCGTGACTGAGACTCGCTCTGGCAACCGCAGCCGCGTGACTGGGACTCGCTCTGGCAGCCACAGCCGCAGTCGTCATAGGCACTCCTCACATCATTGTAGCTACTTTCGTTTCTGCTGCCGTAACTGTCACATCCCTTAGGTTCATAATAGCCACAGCTGTCGCAGTGTACGTAGACACCGCAGTCCTGGCTCGTGCATCCACAGCTGTCACCGCTGCCGCTGTCGCAGGATTTATACTCAGCACAAGGATTACAGCTGCTATAGTTATCATTGCCATAGGTACTGCAGCTTCCACAGCTTCTGCTTTCTTTATAGGTATCACAGCATCCGCTTTCTTCATAGGTATTGCCGCCGCAGCTTGGGCTCGTATCGCTGGAACAGCTGCTGTAGCATGGACTCGTATCACCGGAACAGCTACTGTAGCTCGGACTGGATCCGCCGTAACAGCTACTGTAGCTCGGGCTGGATCCGCCGGAACAGCTGCCGCTATTTCGACTTGTTTCGCAGGAACAGCTGCCGCTATTTCGACTTGTTTCGCCGGAACAACTGCCGCAGCCTCGGTTCGTTGTGCAGGAACAGCTGCTGCCTCGGCTCGTTTCACCGGAACAGCTGCCGCAGCCTCGGTTCGCTTCAAAGACTCGGCTTTCGTTGTGGGAATTGCTGCTTCCACAGCCGCAGGAGCTTCTGCTTTCATTCAGACCGTTAAAAATAGCACAGCTTCTGCACTCGGCTTGGCTGCCGTAATCGTTAAGATCACCATAACCTCTATAGTCCTCATATCCGTTGCCGGTATATGCTCCGTGGCTTCCACGTTCTCCACAGCCGCAGTGTTTTTCCTCGCGATCTGTTATTTGCTTTGAAAAAATATCCATTTACTTTCTCCGCGTGGTTATCTTTACTATACTCTATGCGGGAAAAGTAAAAAAAGTTCATTAAATGTCGTATTCTTTCGTATTGTATGTTTTTGCGTCATTTTGGTCAGGATTATGGATAATTATGTATTGTGATTGACTCCGGATCATACTGACATAGATACTTATTTGATATCTGTGCCTACATACCCACGGTAAAATCCTGCCCGAAAGCTCCGGCTCTGATCTTCTTTGGCATATTCGCCGTAATGGCTGAAAGACAGGCCACATTTTTCCAAGACCCTGCCGGATGCCGGATTCTCTAGGGCATGCTCGGTATAAAAGCATCGGGCGTCAAAACGGTCGATTACAAACTGCATCATTGCCTTTACCGCTTCCGTAGTGTAACCTTGATTCCAGCAGTCGTGACGGATATTATAGCCTAAGCCCCAAGCGTTTTCATCCGCGACATAGCCGACGGCACCGCTGCCGATCAGAAGCCGGTCGGACTTTCTTTCAAAACCAAACAAAAATGACTTTTCCTGAGATTTTATGCTCTTCAGCCATTCTTTAGCCTGCGACACGGACTGAAACCTAGTATAGCGCATATATTTCGCAACCCGCTCATCTCCCATCCACGCAAATACCGCGGCGGCGTCATCCTCCTTCAGCGGCCGCAGCCGTAAGCGTTGTGTTTCTATCAGTAAACTGGTCATGTTCTCCTCCATGCGGCCACGGATATTATCTTGCCGTATTTTCTGTACGCTATGATTCTAGCTGCTATGATTCTAGCTGCTATGATCATAGCATTTTGAACCTTATCCCATCAAGTAGGCCAGCAGTTTTTTGGTTTCGCTTTTCATCCGGAGTCGGTTCAGGGCTTTTACCTCGATCTGTCGGATTCTTTCCCTGGTGACCTGATATTCCCGGCCAACTTCTTCCAATGTCCAGACACGCCCGTCCACAAAACCGAAGCGCAGCCGGATGATCCGCTGTTCTCTTTCACTCAGTCCTTCCAAGATACTGTCTATCTCGTCTCCCAGCATCATATAATCAACCTCGGCAAAGATATCTTTCATGCTTTCGTCAGCCACAAAATCAATCAGGAAGGTGTTTTCTTCTTTGCCGATCGGACCGTCAAGCGATACGGTATCCTGGTACAGCTTGATAATCTCTTCCATCTTTTCTTCCGGCATCCGCATCAGGCCGGCCAGCTCGGACACGCTAGGCTCTCTGCCGGTATCGGCGGTAAATTCTCGGCTAACCTTGGAGACACGGTTCATCAGATCCTTCATATGCACCGGTATCCTGATAATCCGGGACTGATCCGCAATAGCTCTGGTAATCGCCTGTCTGATCCACCAGATGGCATAGGTGCTGAACTTAAAGCCTTTGTGGTAGTCAAACTTTTCTACCGCTTTCATCAAGCCAATGTTTCCCTCCTGGATCAGGTCCAGCAGGTTCATATTGCCGGCCGACACATAACGCTTGGCGACGCTCACGACCAGCCGCAGGTTGGCGTTAGTCAGCAGTTCTTTGGCCGTCTCATCGCCCAAGGCAATCCGTTTGGCTAGTTTGAGTTCCTCTTCCTTTTCCAGTAAGGGGATCGAGCTGATTTCCCGCAAATAGGCCCGTACGGAATCCTCTCCGCCCATGGCGTCCAGATTGTCTGCCTCACTTTCGCCCTCGAACAGTTTAAGCGGTTCTATGGCCGGTTCTGTCGCCGGCGTCTCCGGTATGATCTCCGGCTCCGTAAGCGGCCATATTTCCGGTAACGGAACTGGATCGGGAACAATTTGCGGCTGATTAGGCTCTGTTTTCGGTTTCGGCTTTATCTCCGGTCTTATTTCCGGAATGATTGGGGGCACCGTGACCGGCCCGACGGCGGTCCTGCTCTTTGATTTTTTCTTTTGCATGGGCTCGCTTCCTGTTTTTTGATTTGTTTCTTGATCTGTTTCTGTCATTGCTTTTATTCTCATTTTCCCCATCGCTTTCATAGCTTTCTAGCTTTATTTTCTATTATCAGTGGTGATAAAAATGTTTCTTTAATAAGGATTCTTCCCCATTTTTCAACTTACATCCATAAAAAGTCAATTTTTTTAAATTCTGCCATAAAAAATGAGTACGCCGTGAGTCTTGTCTTGGCAAAAGCTGTGTGTTATATTCAATAATAGGCGTAATTAGCTAGTAACGAGCGAATAGCATAAGGACCGGTACAGATATGAAAGATGATGTTATTAAAGATAGCGGGGAACAAAGAACTGCCGATAATACGGTTACGGTTATGGATAACGGGGTTCCCGTCAAGATACTCACTGTCTCTAAAGGAACGTTACTGGCAGATCTGTTAGCCGATAACGGCATTGCCGTTGCGATGGACTGTGGTGGAAAAGGTCTTTGTAAAAAATGTACGGTCAGGCTGTCCGATGAGACTTCCGCTGAGCCTTGCCTTGCCTGCCAGACCCGAATCAATGCCGACATAACCATATACCTTGCCGGGAACCCGCCGGCTGCGTCCAGCTTCTTAGAAGCATGCCCCGTGCCGGTAGCAGTATCTCCCTTTTACTCACAATGGGGGCTTGCTGTTGACATCGGAACCACAACGGTCCATGTCTCTTTAATAGGAGCGGGCGTATCTGTAGCAGCGGCCTGTATCAATCCTCAGACGGCGCTAGGGGCGGATGTCATCAGCCGGATTGAAAGAGCAATGGACGGCAGCCTAGCGATGCTTACCGAAGGCATCAGGGAGACCCTGCGGGACATAATCAGCGGTCTGGCCGGAGCAATGAACATTACTCCCGACTCAATCGACGGAGCCGTAATCACCGGCAATACTACCATGCTCTACCTGCTGACCGGTAAAAACCCGGCGCCGCTGGCCACGGCTCCCTTTGAAGCCGACTGTCGGTTCGGCGAAACGGTACCGGCCGCTTGCTTGGGGCTCGGCCTGGCCTCCTCTGCCGTCATCCATATCCCGCGATGTGTGTCAGCCTTTGCCGGCGCCGATATGATCACCGCGATTCTATCCAGCGGCATGGCTGATAACCGCAAGACCACCTTGCTGGCAGATATTGGTACCAACGGCGAGCTGGCTCTGATGCACGGAGGCCACCTGTACTGCACTTCGACCGCCGCCGGACCCGCCTTTGAGGGCTATGGGCTGTCCTGCGGGACATATGGAGCGGCCGGGGCCATTGACCGGGTCTGGGCGGAAAACGGACAAATCCGTTATAGCACGATCGCCCACGCTCCCGCCACCGGCATCTGTGGCAGCGGTATCGTGGATGCTCTGGCTGCCATGCTGGACTTAGGTATCATGGATGAAACCGGCTATCTGCCCAAGCCGGTCATAATGACCGGCAAGATCGGCATTGCCGGTGCAGATGTCCGGCAGATCCAGCTGGCCAAAAGCGCGATTCGGGCCGGGATCGAGACGCTGATCGAAATCGCCGGCATCAACAAAACGCAGATTGAAGCTTTCTACATAGCCGGCGGTTTCGGCCACTTCCTGGATCTGAACCATGCTGCCCGGATCGGCCTGATCCCTGCTGAACTTTTACCGGTAACAAGCTGTCTAGGTAACGCCGCCCATCAAGGCGCGGCGATGCTCCTGCAAGATAAGGCATTAATCAAAAAAACCGCCTTGATAGCCGAATGTACCCAAGTCATTCCGCTGACATCCAATCCGGTTTTTTCAGATTATTTTCTTAAATATATGATGTTCTAAGATATGAGGATCTTTAATTCAAGTACTTTTCTTCCTTTTGGAGGACGATGAAATCGAGTCCATCCACCGTCAGCGATGCGGGCTATGATCCATACGAACACAAAGTCATGGGTATCACCGCAATGGAAAAGGCTCTTGGCAAAGCCAAGTTCGCCGAACTGCTCGGCTCTTTGGTGGAGAAGCCACAGGGCAAAGCACCTCAAATCCCATCCTCCCGCATATGCCCCATAAGCCCATCCACCGTGCTAAACGCAATACCCGTAATCGTATCGGCGCAGCCATAATAAATACATATCCTTCCCGTGTCCGCATCAGCCAGCGCGGCACAGGGAAATGTCACGTTGGGGACATCGCCCACGCACTCATAAGCTTCTTCCGGCCCTAAGATATAATTACGTGAACGCATCTTCACCTTCCACGGCTCATCCTGATCCAGCAGCGCACAGCCCATCCGATAGACAAATCCGTTACAAGTCTGAAGAACGCCATGATAGATCAGCAGCCATCCTTCGTCGGTGGCAATCGGTACCGGGCCGGGGCCGACCTTCGTGGACTGCCATGGGGAAGCATTGCCGGCAACCGCTCCCATCACGAAACGGTGGCGGCCCCAATAGATCAGATCCGGGCTGCTGCTATAAAAAATATCTCCAAAAGGAGTATGTCCCGTATCGCTGGGGCGGCTCAACATCGCATAGCGCCCGGCAATTTTCTGCGGAAACAGCACGCCGTTGCGGTTATAGGGGCCCCTGATATCCGCGGAAAAATACGACGAGCTGTTCCAGAACCCGTTTCAGTACCCCTTGTTCCTGCTCACTTAAATCCCGTAGCGCCGCCGAAACCATCCGTTCGTGAAAATACTGGTGCCACAGGAAGGCTTTCTCGCCCTTTTCCGTAAGCCGGATACAGACCAGCCGGCGATCTTTTTCACTGCGCTCCCTGACGGCATACTTCTTGAATACTAGGCTGCTCATCGATGTGGTGAGGGAACCGACAGTGATCTTAAGCTTTCTGGCAATTGCCGACATGTTATTGCCTTCCCCCAAGCCGATGGCCTCGATGATGTGCATGTCGTTATTGGTAATGTCCGTAAAGTCCCCCGAGATAACGGCTTTTTCTTCCAGCCGCCAGATTTCATTGATTAGATGTACCAAGATATCATTGATTTCCCTGTCTGAACTCACTGTCTGCCTCCTAAATATCCGCTTCTTACATAAAGCTTACATGTTCCGGAACCGCCGGTACCGTTTTTCAATCCGTTCCTGGGCATCTAAAGTCCCGTACTGTTGCAGGAAATCCCGGATGCTTCCCCTTAAGCGGCGACATACGGCAGCGTAATTTCTGACAGTCAAATGACCCGGTTCGGCAAATACTTTCTCAACGATTCCCAATTCTTTTAAATCCGGAGCCGTCAGCTTCATGATATCGGCGGCTTCTTCGGCTCTCCCGCTGTCTTTCCAGAGAATCGAAGCAAAGCCTTCCGGTGACAGAACCGAGTAGATGGAATTTTCCAGCATCCATACTTCATCGGCCACAGCCATCGCCAAAGCCCCGCCGCTGCCGCCTTCGCCGATCACAATGGACAGAACCGGCACCCGCAGGCTTGACATTTCAAAAAGGTTACGGGCGATCGCTTCGCCCTGTCCCCGTTCTTCGGCCTCAATCCCGCAAAAAGCACCGGGAGTATCTACCAGGCAGATCACCGGCCGGCCGAACTTCTCCGCCTGTCTCATCAGCCGCAGCGCTTTCCGGTACCCTTCCGGCGCCGGCATGGCAAAATTACGGCTGATATTTTCTTTCGTGTCCTTGCCCTTGGCCTGCACGATGACGGTTACCGGACAGCCTTCAAAGAGGGCGGTTCCGCCGATCACCGCCGGGTCGTCTTGATAACAGCGGTCGCCGTGAAACTCCAGGAAATCGTCAAACAGCGCGGGAATGTAGTCGCTCCCGACCGGACGGTCATTCATCCGGGACATCCTGACCCGCTCCCAAGGGCTGATGGCCGGGCTGGTGGCCGGATCTCCCCGGCCGGCCGTTTTGACCGGCACCGGCAGCTGCTTCCGGCTGTGCAGCATCAGGATCCGGGCAAGCACGTCTTTCATCTCCTGGCGGGTAACGATCTTATCCACAAAACCATGTTCCAGCAGAAATTCTGCCCTCTGAAACCCTTTCGGCAGTTTCTGGCGGATCGTCTGTTCAATCACTCGCGGGCCGGCAAAGCCGATCAAGGCGTTAGGCTCGGCTAGGATGACATCCCCTAGCATCGCAAAACTGGCGGTCACGCCGCCGGTGGTGGGATCAGTCAGCACTGTGACCGTGAGCTGGCCGGCGTCGCTGTGGCGCTTCAGGGCGGCGGCTGTTTTGGCCATCTGCATCAGGGAAACAATCCCCTCCTGCATCCTAGCGCCGCCGGAACAGGCAAACAAGATAACCGGCAGCTGCGCTTTTGTCGCCCGCTCGACGGCCCGGGCGATTTTTTCGCCTACTACCTGACCCATGCTGGCCATCATAAAGCGGCCGTCACAGACGCCGATAACCGCTTCATATCCGGCAATCCGGACTTTTCCGGTAATAATCGCTTCCTCCAGTCCGGTCTTCTCTTTCGTCTGCCGCAGCTTCTCCTCATATCCGCTGAAACCTAGTGGATTGGGGGATAAAAGTCCCGTATCCCATTCCATAAAGCTATCCGCGTCCCCAATCATCTCAATCCGTTTTCGTGCCTCCATCCGGAAATACCCATGGCATTTCGGGCAGGTATAAAATGCTGCCTTGGCCTCTTCGGCTATTATCGCCGCCTTGCAGTGATTGCACTTTCTTAGGAGTCCGGCCGGGACTTCGGGATGAACCTCCGCCCGGCGCCCCGGGCTCGGACTGTCTTCTTTCCGCGGTTCCGCAACGGCAATATAGTTTGTCTTCTTAAACATATCCTTGAGCTTCAAGCTTCTTTCCTCCGTGACAGTTTTTCAACGAAGCCGATGTCATATTGGCCGGAACAGTAGTCCGGATGACTTAAGAGGTCGTACTGATAATCTACGTTGGTAATGATCCCGCCAATAATAATCTCCCCCAAGGCCGCGCGCATTTTCTGGATGGCCTCTTCCCGGTTTCCGGCATGGACGATGAGTTTGGCGATCATCGAGTCATAATAAGGCGGGATCACATAGCCGCTGTAGACTGCCGTATCGACCCGGACCCCCTTGCCGCCGGGCAGATAGAGATCTTGGATCAGGCCGGCGGAAGGGCGGAAACGATGTTCCGGGTCTTCCGCATTGATGCGACATTCAATCGCGTGACCCTGAAACTGTATCTGCTCCTGGGTATACATAAGCTTCCCGCCGCCGGCGATACGGATCTGCTCTTTAATCAGATCTATACCGGTTACCCATTCCGTGACCGGATGTTCTACCTGGATCCGGGTATTCATCTCCATAAAATAAAAGCGTCCGCTTGGTTCCAGTAAGTATTCGATGGTACCGGCGTTCACATAGCTGGCGGCCTTGGCCGCCCGAACCGCTGCTTCTCCCATCTGCCGGCGCAGTTGTTCCGAGAGTGCCGGGGACGGCGACTCCTCGATCAGTTTCTGATGATTCCGCTGCACCGAACAGTCACGTTCACCCAGATGGATGACCTGGCCTTGCTGATCAGCCAAGATCTGAAATTCGATATGGCGGGGGTTTTCAATGAACCGTTCGATATACATGGCATTGTCGCCAAAGGCCAGCTGGGCTTCTTTCTGCGCGGTAAGAAAACAGGCGGTGAATTCTTCGGCCGTTCCGGCCACCCGCATCCCTTTCCCGCCGCCGCCGAGAGCCGCTTTAATGATGACCGGATAGCCGATCCCGGCGGCAATCGTCTGGCCCTGTAAAGCGTCATATATCGCCTCTTCGCTGCCGGGTATCACCGGTACGCCGGCAGCCGCCATGGTCTTGCGGGCCTGGGTCTTGTTGCCCATGGCTGCCATGACCGTCGCCGGCGGGCCGATAAAGGTTATTCGGCACTGCTCGCACAGGCTGGCGAATTTGCTGTTTTCGGCCAGAAAGCCGAAGCCTGGATGAATCGCGTCGGCTCCGGACACGATCGTGGCACTGATGATGGCATCCATCTTCAGATAGCTTTCGGAAGCCGCGGCCGGCCCGATACAGATGGCCTCATCTGCCAGCTGGGTATGAAGGGCTTCAGTATCGGCCTGGGAATAGACTGCTACGGTTTCAATGCCCATCTCCCGGCATGCCCTGATGATCCGCACGGCGATTTCCCCGCGGTTGGCAATTAATACCTTTTTGATCATAATGTACCTCTTGACTTGTTTCCCACTAGTCTGTCAATATAGTTATTTACCCGATTCGGAATAGTGGCTGGCCATATTCGACTGGCATGCCGTTGGTTGCTAGGATGGCGGTTACGGTTCCGTCGGCCTCGCTTTCAATCTCATTCATCAGCTTCATTGCCTCTATGATGGCCAAGGTCTGGCCTTTGCGGACAGTATCGCCGATTTTTACGAAATCTGCGGCATCTTCTGATGGGGCTGTATAGAAGATGCCTACTAACGGCGAGGTGAGCACCATACCCGATGGCTCTGTAACGGGTATGGCATCTTGCGTATCTGGGGCGGCTACTTGTTGAAAGCCGGCTGATTCTATGACGGTTACACCGCCGCTCCGGTCAGCCCGTAGGGATAGTTTTACACCGTCACCCTCGTATTTTAGCTCGGTCAGCGCGGATTCGGATACGGTCCGGATGAGTTTTAATAAATTGTCAAATTCCAAATTAATATCCTGCCCTTCATGTTTTTTGTTTATAAGACCCTTGCTTAGATATAATAAGGTACTATGATTTTTAATTAGTCAGTATAATTTTTTATTAGCAGAGACGCATTGTGGCCGCCGAAACCTAAGGAATTGCTCATGGCATAATTGATTTTTCGCAGTACCGGCGCACCGATTGCATATTGTAGGTCACATTCGGGGTCGGCTTCTCTGCTGCCCATGGTCTGATGAACAAAGCCTTCCTGCATGGCCTTGACGGTAACGATGAGCTCAACCCCGCCGGCAGCGCCGAGGAGATGGCCGATCATGGATTTGGTAGAGTTCATTGTGACGGAATATGCCGCTTTGCCAAAGGCCGCTTTGACGGCCCTGGTTTCAAAGAGGTCATTATACGGGGTCCCGGTTCCGTGGGCATTGATGTAATCTACCTGCTCCGGCCAGATATGGGCTTCTTCCATCGCTAATGTCATCGCTTTGGCGGCACCGGCGCCGTCTTCCGACGGTGAGGTGATATGATAGGCGTCACCGGTTGAGCCGTAACCGACTGCCTCTGCATAGATATGCGCGCCGCGCCGTCTGGCATGTTCCAGCTCTTCTAGGACGATGATGCCGGAACCTTCACCCATGACAAAGCCTTTACGGTCCTTGTCAAAAGGAATCGAGGCGCGGTACGGGTCTTCGGCATCGCTTAAGGCCGTCAGTGCCATAAATCCGGCCAGACCGGTGGGGCAGACACAGCTTTCCGCACCGCCGGCCAGAATGACATCGGCATCACCGTACTGAACCGCCCTTAAGCCATCGCCGATGCAGTTGGTGCCGGTTGCACAGGCTGTCACCACATTGGTGCACTTTCCCTTACAGCCCAGCTGAATGGAAATATTGCCGGCCGCCATATTGGTAATCATGCGGGGCACCATCAAGGGATTGACCCGGGAGGGACCCTTTTCTATGATCGCGGTATATTCTTTTTCCACTGTCTGTAAGCTGCCGATCCCGCTGCCGACGATTACGCCGATACGATAAGGATCTTCCTTGCTCATATCAAGCCCGGCATCCTCAAATGCTTCCTTGGCGGCGGCTACCGCATACTGGGAAAACAGCTCCATCCTTTTCGCGGCTTTCGGATCCAGCCTTTCCTTGCCGTCAAAGCCTTTTACTTCCGCCGCCAGCTTTACCTTGTATGCTGACGGGTCAAATTGGGTAATGGCGCCGATCCCCACTTGTCCGGACTTTACTCCCGCCCAGAAATGCTCCACATCGTTACCAATCGGCGTTACCGCCCCCAGACCGGTTATCACCACTCTTCTCTTTCTGTTTTCGATATTATTCATCGTCATTTTATACCCGCCCTAACTGTGCTGCAATCAAAATTAATATTTACATTATATTTTATTATTATAATTATAATTACATTGCCATGCCGCCGTCAACGCATATTACTTGGCCGGTAATATAGGCGGCATCTTCCGAGGCTAAAAAGGCCACGGCTTTGGCAATTTCCTCCGGACGCCCGAAACGCCCCAGCGGAATCTGTCCGATGGCCGCCTCACTGACCGCTTCTGTCAGGACGTCTGTCATATCAGATTCAATATATCCCGGGGCTACGGCATTGATAGTAATGCCTCGGGAGCCCAGTTCCTTAGCAGCCGATTTCGTCAGGCCGATGATTCCGGCCTTGGAAGCGGCATAATTGGCCTGACCGGCATTGCCGCGCAAACCGACTACCGAAGCAATGTTAATGACCCTTCCGCTACGTTGCTTCAACATCTGCCGGGAAACAAAGCGAAGGCAGTGAAAAGCGCCTTTTAAATTCGTGTCGATCACCGCATCAAAATCCGTCTCCGACATCTTCATCATCAAGCCGTCTCTAGTAATTCCCGCATTGTTGACCAAGATATCAATACGGCCATATTTTTTAATAACTGCCGCCGTCATGGCCTCACAAGCCTTGAAATCGGCTACGTTACACTGGAAAATATCGGCTTGGCCGCCGCCGGCAAGTATGGTGTCTCGGACGGCCAAGGCTTTTTCCGCGGAACCGTTGTAATTAACCGCTATAATGGCTCCCTGCGCCGCCAGTTCAAGAGCCACTGCCCGGCCGATGCCCCGCGAGGCTCCGGTTATCAATGCCACCTTGTCTTTAACAGTCATCATGACCTCCTTTATTCTGCAGTTCCTTTATCACCCTTTCCATATCCTCCCATGTCGCAATATTGTAAGCCTTGATCTCATTATTTATCTTTCGCAAGAATCCGGTCAAGGTTTTTCCGGGTCCGATTTCCACCATGGTGTCCACCCCGTCGCGGATCATCGCTTCTACCCCCTGCTGCCACCGCACCGGCGCGGATACCTGCGCCGCCAGCAAGGCTTTCGTAAGGCTGCTGTCGGTCACATAGGCTCCGGTCACATTGCTGACATAAGGAATGGCAAGGGGAGTTACCGGTACGGAAGCAAGTACCTCCTCCAGCCGGGTTCCGGCCTCAGCTAATAACGGTGAGTGAAACGGCCCGCTGACTTTCAGCATCACTACCTGTCTGGCCTCTGCCTGCATCAGGCGGCGGCCGGCTTCCTCCACCGCCCCGGTCAAGCCGGTAATAACTATCTGGCCGGGACAGTTATAGTTGGCTACCGAGACACCCTCAATCAGCTCTGTCACCGCCGTGACGGCCTGCGCATCCAAGCCGATGACCGCCGCCATCGTGCCGATACCGGCCGGAACCGCCTCCTGCATGAGGATACCCCGTTTTCTCACCGTGCTGATGGCCTGGCCGGCACTCATGCCGCCGGCTGTGACTATCGCACAGTACTCGCCTAGGCTTAGGCCGGCAGCCACATCGGCTTTAAGACCCCGCTTGACCACCGCTGCCGTCATGGCAAGGGAGGTCGTCACCATCGCCGCCTGGGTATATTCCGTGAGATCAAGGTAGCGGTTGGGCGTAAAACACAGGTCCGCCATATCCAGCGCCAGCAGCTTTGAGGCACTGTCATAAAGCTGGCGGGCATCGTCGTCACGTTCATAGAACTCTTTTCCCATGCCGGGTTTCTGCGCTCCCTGGCCAGGATATATAAAAGCTATTTTTTTACTCATATAAGCCCGTTCCTTTCATAAGCTGATCCGTTTCGGCAACCAGCTTTTCGATCAGCTCGCGGCAGGACAGCTCCGCCTTGACTAGGCCGGCGCTCTGTCCGGCCATCACACTGCCGTTGACGACATCTCCTTCGACTACTGCCTTCCTTAAGCCGCCCAAAGTCAGCAGTTCCAGTTCCTCAAAGCCGGCACCGGCCGCTTCCAAGGCGGAATACTGCTTGGTCATCTGGTTGCGCAGGGCCCGGACCGGATGGCCGGTGGAACGGCCGGTCACTCTGGTATCGATATCTCTTGCCTTGACAATGGCCTGTTTATAATGGTCATGCACCCTGGATTCCCGGGTGACGACGAAGTGTGTGCCTAGCTGCATACCCTCGGCTCCCAGCATAAAAGCCGCTGCCATCCCGCGCCCGTCGGCAATGCCGCCGGCGGCGATAACCGGAATCGTTACCGCATCCACGACCTGCGGAACCAGCACCATGGTCGTCAGTTCCCCGATATGGCCGCCGGCTTCGTTGCCTTCCGCCACAACTGCGTCGGCCTTGCAGCGTTCCATCCGCTTGGCCAGAGCTACCGAGGCTACCACGGGTATCACCTTACAGCCGGCTTCCTTCCATATCTCCATGTATTTTTCCGGATTCCCGGCACCAGTCGTAATCACCGGCACTTTTTCGGCGGCGACAATCTGCGCCACTTCATCCGCATAAGGGCTCATAAGCATGATATTGACGCCAAAAGGCTGAGCGGTGTGGCGCCGGATCTCACGTATCTGTTCCCTGACCCATTCACCCGGGGCACTGGCAGCACCGATCAGCCCTAGGCCGCCGGCCGCTGATACTGCCGCCGCCAGACTGGCCTCGGCCACCCAAGCCATACCGCCTTGAATAATCGGGTACTCCGTACCCAGTAACTGGGTTACTCTTGTTTTCATTTGCTTCCTCCTGTTCTGCTGCCAATACTTGGCCTTCCTCTGTTGGGATCACCATTTTAAGACTACAGCTCCCCATGACAGGCCGGCTCCGAAACCGGCCAGCACGATTTTCTGTCCTTTCTTAAGCAAACCCTTCTGTACCATTTCATCCAGTAAAATAGGAATGCTCGCCGAAGAAGTATTCCCATATTCCGACACATTGGTCGGGAATTTCTCCTCGCCAATGCCAAGGCGCTTTATCACGGCATCAATAATCCGCTGGTTTGCCTGATGCAAGATGAACCAATCGATCGCATCCGGCGATATTCGGTTCCTTCTCAGCACCCCCCTGATTGCCTGCGGAACCTTCTTGACAGCAAATTTAAAGACCGCTTGGCCGTCCATGCCGATAAAACTTTGCGCCGCCGCTTCTTCCCAGTAACGGCTTCTAAGTGTCAATGCCTGGCCGCTCTCGCCGTCCGAACCGGTGACCGGCAGGTATTGCTGTCCGGCAGCAGCACGGATCACCACCGCACCGGCGCCGTCTCCGAATAAAATACAAGTGCGACGGTCCTTCCAGTCCACCAGTTTCGACAAAGACTCACTGCCGATGAGTAAAATCGTCTTGTATATCTTGGCGGCAATATAGCCCTGCGCCATGGTATAACCAAAAACAAAACCCGCACATGCCGCATTCAGGTCGAATGCCGTAGCATTAACCGCCTCGATCCGCCGCTGGACCTCACAGGCTGTCGACGGCAGGACAACATCGGAAGAGACCGTACAGAGGATGATCAGTTCAATTTCATCAGCGCTGACGCCGCCATTCTGGATAGCCCTTGTGGCCGCCGCGGCGGCCATTGACACGGTTGTCTCTGTTTCTACCACATAACGCCTGGCAATGCCGGTTCTTTCCATAATCCATTTGTCGCTTGTTTCAACTGTTTTAGCCAGCTCGTTATTGTCCAAGCATTTTTCCGGTATATAGGACCCGGTTCCGATTATTTTTCCGACCATGCTGTCTCCTATACTCACATCATCCTAGATTGTGTGATTATTTATTTTATTATTCAAATAAAATAGTTTGATTTTCAAAGTATATCATAGAGATGAAAATTCTGTCAAGTTTTTGTCGTCCGTTAAAATCAGGGAAACGTCCAAATCAGATACTTGAATTAATTTCGCTGTCCGAGAAGCCGATGAATAGCCTTAATTTCAGTGAAAACAGCTTGCGGCGAAATTAATTCACTTGTATGCTCTTGAGTTTCCGCAAACTGTAATTAGAAATCGAAATCATTATCAGAAAGTGCCAATCTACCATTTTTAGCGTTGATTTTAGAGTTGGAAACATAAG
>QMCD01001538.1_pt1 | contig 16791 bp, 16 predicted proteins | sample 1821841 | NCBI WGS metagenome assembly QMCD01 (sample SAMN01991225, study PRJNA193472) | Termite gut metagenome, whole genome shotgun sequencing project. | isolation source: worker | host: Macrotermes natalensis | reverse complement strand
GGCCCAGCGCGAACTTGCGGCCTGGACACGTGCCCGCGGCGCCGACCTCATCATCGGCGGTCATCCCCACGTCGTCGAGCCTTTCGAGGCGCACTACAACGCCGATTCGACCGAAGTGACGGGTGCGACTTACTATTCGCTGGGTAATTTCGTATCGAACCAGCGTAGCCGCGGCACCGATGGAGGCACCGCCGCCGATATAACCGTCACCCGTGTTACGGCACCCTGTGCCGATTCGATGTCGCTCTACACCCCCTCTCCCTTGAGTTTCGACCTCGGTTGGCATCTCGCCTGGGTTCACACCTTCTGGCGCGACAACCGCCGCCACTATACGGTTCTCCCCGCTCCGGCACTCGACACGATCCCCGAGGCCTGGACATTCGCCACCGACACCCGCAAGTTGCTTTCCACAGCCGATTCTGTGTTCACCGAAATACAATAAAAAAGAGCGGACAATTCGTCCGCCCTTTTTCTATAAGGACAGAGGGATTACAACTCCCATGCAAGAGCGCTGGCGCCGAGGATAGCGGCGTCGGACTCCTTGAGTTCGGAGAACTCGACCTTCACTTTCCCCTTCCAGAGAGGTAGCAGGTTGTTGTTGAGCGCTTCCACGACCGGTTTTTTGATAAGGTCGCCCGCCTTGGTGAGGCCGCCGAAAAGGATTATCGCCTCGGGGGCGCTGAAAGCCACGAAGTCGGCCATAGCCGCACCCAGCATACGGCCCGTGAAGTTGAAAATGTCTATAGCCAGCTCGTCTCCCTTGGCGGCGGCTTCGGCAACGTCTTTCGAGGAGATGCTGTCGAGCGGAAGATCGCGCAGGATCGAGGGCCGGGTGGTGGTTTCGAGCAGTTCGCGCGCCGTGCGTGCGACCCCGATGGCCGATGCGTAAGCCTCTAAGCAACCGGTTCTGCCGCAACCGCACAGACGCCCGTTGTTGCGCACCTGAATGGTGTGGCCCAACTCGCCTGCGAAGCCGTCGTGACCGTAAAGGACGTAACCTCCCACGACGATGCCGCTGCCGACACCCGTTCCGAGAGTTATCATGATGAAATTCTTCATCCCGCGAGCCGCGCCATAGGTCATCTCACCCACGGCGGCGGCATTGGCGTCGTTGGTCAGCTTGACCGGAAGGCCGATCTCGGCGCTCACCAGGTCCGCCAGAGGAATCACTCCTTTCCACCTGAGATTGGGGGCGAACTCTATGGTACCGCGATAATAGTTGCCGTTGGGGGCTCCCATGCCCACGCCGCGAATGGCTCCGAGGCCTCCCTCGACCTGCTCGGCGAGGGTACGGATGGCGGCACCCAGATCTTTCACGTAGAGGTTCACATCTTCGTGGGTATCGGTGCGGATAGTGCTTTGCGCCACGACGTTGCCGCGGGCGTCCACAATCCCCAATTTGGATGTTTGGCCACCTATATCGACCCCGATCACATATTTCCTATCCATGCTTTAGTCGACTTTAATGTCTTTGTTGACGTTTTTGCTACCCGCCAAAGCGTAGTAGAGCATATAGAGGATACCCGCCACGATCAGCCAGTAGCTAGGCATATAGCCGACAGTCTTTACGAGCTGTTCCTGAACCAGCGGAATAACGCCGCCGCCCACGACCATCATCATGAAAATCCCGGAGGCCTGCGCGGTATATTTGCCGAGCCCTTCGGTGGCAAGATTAAAGATCGAACCCCACATGATCGATGTACACAGACCGCACAGTACCAACAGCAACGCACTCAAGGGTACATTTGTCATTATGAACGCACTTCCGGTGAAAGCCGGCATCGAAATCTGAACGGTGTTCGGAGTGAATATGGCCGCGATGACAAGAATGGCCGCCACACCGCTCGTGAACACCATCATGGCCCGGCTGGAGACTTTACCGCCGACCGCGCTGCCGATGAAACGGCCGATCATCATCAGGAACCAATAGGTTCCGGCAACCGCACCGGCCGTAGCCGCGGCAGTGGCGATGGGAAGACCCGCTCCCTTCGACAGATAGAAGAACAGAATACCCGGTATCCCGACTTCGACACCGACATAGAAGAAAATGGCAACGGCGCCCAGCACCAGATGGCGGAATTTCCATGCGCTCGATTCATAAGTCACATTGGCGGCCGTCTTGGTCGGGTTGCTTATGGGGATGAACAACAGGATGACGAAAGTTGCGGCGAACACACCCATCGCGATAAACAGAAGCGGATTTACATCCGAAATAACGGCTTTGGAGACTTCACCTATCATCGCTCCCACCATCATGGGGGTGAGGGTACCCATCAGCGAGTTGAACGAGCCGCCGACCTGAATAAGCTGGTTGCCCTTGTTGCCGCCGCCACCCAAAAGGTTGAGCATCGGGTTCACGACCGTATTGAGCATACACACGCAAAGACCGGCGATGAAAGCGCCTGCGAGATATACATAGAATCCGGCGGCACCGGTCTTGCCCGACAGGAACTGTACGAAGATACCCAGCAGACCCACGGCGATGGCGGTGAGAGCCGTCTTTTTGTATCCGATCCGTGCAAGCATCTTGCCCGCGGGAATCCCCATGAAGAGATAAGCCAGGAAGTTCATCATATTCCCCATCATGCCGAGATTCTCGAAATCGGGATTGTTCTTCCAGATGACGCCGATGGGGGCCGCCAGATTCGTCACGAACGAGATCATTCCGAACAGGAAGATCATCGTGACGATGCCGATGATGTTGCCACCCTGTTTTTGTTGTGTTGTCATAATGATAGTTAGGTTTTGGTAGTTAGTTAAAGGGAATTATTAAGATTAAGTTTTGTTTTCGAATTGTAAATGTAATTAAATAATATTAAAAACAAATGTTCGTCGGAAAATTTCAAATAACCTCCGATCAGAACGGCAAATCGTCGGGATCGTCCGCGGGAATAGGAGCGGGCGCCGGAGCCGGACGCGGAGCGGGTGCAGGGGAAGACGCGGAGGAGTTGCCCGTACCATAGCCCGATGACGCGCCCTGCGGATAGTTCTGCGAGCCGCCGGAGCCTTCCGACCTCCGTCCCAACAGCTTCAGATCGTTAGCAACGATCTCGACCCCGTAACGTTTACCGCCCTCCTTGTCCGTCCATTCGTTGGAACGCAACGAGCCTTCGACGTAGATTTGCGAACCCTTGCGCACATATTTGTCGGCCACGTCGGCAAGTCCTCTCCACAGCACCACGGTGTGCCATTCCGTATGTTCTTTTGTCTCCTGGGTCTGGCGATTATATATTCGCTCGGTCGTCGCGAGCCTCACACGCGCCACTTTGGTTCCCGTTTCCAGAGTCCTGATCTCGGGATCGGCGCCCACATTCCCCACTAAAATTACTTTGTTTATCATAGTCAGTTGAAAGTTGAAAATTGAAAATTGAAAGCGCTGTCCGCGCCGTCAATCCAATCGTTCGATTATTTTCGTGAATAGAGTTGTCATTTTCGCTTCGGCCGCGGCGCCCTGTTTTTGAACATCCTCATGGTCGCCCGCTTCCTCCGAGAGGCCCACATTGGTGATTATCGAGGCTCCGAAGACCGGAATTCCCATGTGCCGGGCGGCGATCACTTCGGGCGTCGTCGACATCCCGGCGGTGTCGCCTCCGATGGCGGCGAAATAGCGGTACTCGGCCTGGGTCTCGAAGGTGGGGCCCGTGCCGCCGACATATACGCCGTACCGAAGTTCGATGCCTTCCCGGGCAGCCACATCGGCCGCGATCTCGCGCAGACGGGGGTCGTAACAGCCGTGCATATCGGGAAAACGTGGGCCGAGTTCGGCGATGTTGGGGCCGACCAAGGGATTTGGTATCAGGTTGATATGGTCGGTGATGACCATGATGTCGCCCGTGCGGAACGAGGGGTTTATGCCTCCGCTCGCGTTCGAGACGAAAAGCGTGCCGATGCCCAGGAACTTCATAACCCTGACCGGAAATACCACCTGCCACGGCTGATAGCCCTCGTAATAGTGGAACCGGCCCTGCATCGCCACGACCCTGCGGCCGCCCAACGTTCCGAAAATGAGCCGTCCCGAGTGTCCTTCGACCGTCGACACGGGGAAGTCGGGAATATCGGAGTAGGCGATCGACGCGGCGATCTCGATACTGTCGACAAGTCCGCCCAGTCCCGTTCCGAGAATGATCCCGACCTCGGGGGTGAACCCTCCGACCTTATCGTGAATAAAAGAGGCTGTTTTTTTGATCCGTTCTAACATCGTATTCCAGTTTTTTGAAGAAATTCTCTTTCGATTCCTCGATGAAGGCCATCTGGATAGGTTGCACGAAGATACGTGCACGCAGGCCGGGAGGAATTTTGGCGCCGCTCCCGAATTTCACCGCATCCTTCTCTGTCGTCACGATCACGGCGTCGTCGCCCGCGTCGTCCAGGGCCACCTGCATTCGGCGAAGGTCTTTCACCACATAGGGATGGTGGTCGCCCCAAAGCAACTCGCCTGTGAGGCGGTACCGTTTCCTGAGTCCGTTAACGAAGGGTTCGGGATTTCCCAATCCCGCCATAGCCACCACCTGCGCCCCGGGAGCGAGATGTTTTTTGTCGGTGTCGGCGGGAAAAGCCGGATAGGCCGCTCCCGGAGCGACCCGTGTGAACGAGAGATTTTGGAAAGGCAACAGATCGAGGTTGTTGCGGATGATCCTTCGGTCGAGCGGGGTCATGCCTGCCGGGCATTTGGTCACGACGACGTAATGGGCCCGCCGCATCTGCTTTTGCTGATCGCGCAGGCGTCCCGCCGGCAACAGGCGATCCTTGTAGATGGGCCGGGTGTAGTCCATCATCACTATGTTGAGTTTCGGGTCGAGGCGGCGATACTGGAAACCGTCGTCCATTATGACGAGGTTCACCTCCGGATGCTCACGCCTCATGCGCTCGATGCCTTCGATGCGGTCTTTGCACACCACCACCACGGTGTCGGGGTAGTTTGTCTTGATCTGGCGGGGCTCGTCGCCCACACTGCGCCACGACACTCCCGGGGTAACTTCCAGATACCCCTTAGTTTTTCGTCCGTAACCCCGCGAAATGAGGCCCACGTTGTATTTTTCCTGAAAATGTGCGATCAGCGCCTCGCACATGGGGGTTTTGCCGGTGCCTCCCACGGTGATGTTGCCCACGCACACGACGGTTATGTCGAAAGAGACGCTTTTGCGCAGACCCCCGTCATATAACCAGTTCCTCACGGCGATAACCACGCCGTAAATCCACGATAGAGGAGCCAGGAAAAGTTTGAGCATTTAGGGAGATAATACAAATCCCTCAAAGATAGCAATAATTATTGAAAGTTGAAAGTTGAAGGTTGAAAATGAGCTACGCAACGCAAAAAGACACTAATAAATTTTGCGTTAGCCTCATTTTCAACTTTCAACTCTCAACTGTCGAACTCCATTTTCAACTGTCCGCGCTCCACCCGCGCGTCGATGCGCTCGGATATCGCTTCGCACAGCAGGTCGGGATTGTCGGCACTCACGACATATTTCTGTTCATAGATATCCTCGATCATCACCAACCCATGCCACGATGTCGCGTAGAACTTGATGAAGTCCCAATTTCGCGCATCGAGCCAATATCCGAACCAGCCGAAAAATCCCGGACTGGCGAAAACGGGTATCAACGGACGAAGTTCTATCCGTCCCGTTCGGCTCACGTTGCGGATATGGTGCCAGGGAATGTGGGTTATCTCGACGGTACACCGTATCTCGAGAGCGTCGGGAGTGATACGTATACTTCGCGGAACCGACAGCAGGGCGAGGGCGACGAGGGCCAGAGCGATCGAAGCGAACCAGACGGGCAGGTACTCTCCGGGCGAAAACCACCACAACAGCCCGGCGGCAAGGAGAATGCTCCCAGCCACCGACCATGTTATGATGCGGCACCGTTTGTCGGGCCGGTATTTGAACTTCAACCCGGTCATATTTGAATTACGAGTTACGAGTTACGAGTTACGAATTACGAGTTACAAATTACGAATTACGAATTACGAGAACTATGCTTAATGAACAGTTGCGTTTGCTATTAAGGGTAGCCGAGTCGTAACTCGTAACTCGTAATTTATATCTACTCGACCCACTTAACCCATTTCTGAGTGTCGTCGTACCCCGCCTTGACGATGGTCTCGATGAACTGCAGGCCGCGAACGCCGTCGTAGACCGTCGGAAAGTCGAGACAGTCGGCGCAAGGCTTCTCACCGCGGCTTCTCGCCATCACCGTGAGGGCAAAGTTACGATAAATATTGGCGAATGCCTCGATGAACCCTTCGGGGTGGCCGCCCGGAGTACGGGTATTCCACTTCGCCTCGTCACCCATATAACCGTTTCCGACCAGCAGATGCTCTTCGGGGCGGTCGAGGTGCTTGACGATAAGTATGTTGGGATCTTCGACGTGCCACTCGATGCCGCCTTTCTCGCCGTAGACGCGGATGCGGATGTCGTTGGCCTCGCCGACTGCAATCTGGCTCGCCATCAGAACCCCCTTCACGCCACCTTCATAACGCATGAAGGCAGTGCAGTCGTCGTCGATGGGACGTCCCGGAACGAACGCCGTGAGTTCGCCGCAAAGTTCCTGAACCTTCAGGCCCGTGACATATTCGCTCAGATGCCACGCGTGGGTGCCGATATCGCCCGCACATCCCGCCTTGCCCGAACGTTTGGGGTCGGTTCTCCATCCGGCGTTGTTGCCGCCCTGAAGTTCGATCCTTTCGGCCAGCCACCCCTGCGGATACTCCACATAGATGCGGCGCAGTTTACCCAACTCGCCGCGGGCGATGCGGGCCCGGGCCTCCTTCACCGCCGGGAAAGCGCTGTAAACGTGGGTCAGAGCAAGCGTCAGTCCCGTCTCCTCGACTTTCTTCTGCAAGGCATAAGCCTCCTCCAGAGAGAAGGTCATCGGTTTGTCGAGCACGACGTGGAAACCTCTCTCGAGGGCCATCATCGCAGGCTCGAAGTGCCATTTGTTGGGTGTGACGATAGATACGAAGTCCATCCTTTGGTCGGCGGAAAGCTGCATCTCGCGCTCGAACATCTCCTGATATGTGGCGTAGACCCTGTTTTCAGGGAGATAATAGGAGTGTCCCGAGGATTTGGAAATCTCCGGATCGACGCTGAAGCAGCCGCACACAAGTTCTATCTGATTGTCCATGAAGGCGGCGCGGCGGTGGATCGCACCTATGAAAGCGTCGCTTCCGCCGCCGACCATACCCATTCTTAATTTCCTGTGTTTCATAACGTTGGTTTCACGAGTTCAGACGATTTATCTATTTTATTCATCATGAGGTCCACTTCGTCTGAACTCGTGAAACCCACGTTACCGGCTTTTTCAAAGCCGGCTCTTGTAACCTACCCCCTAAATTCCGCATCTGCCGCCGGGCAGTGCCCGGCATTTTCAGCTCCCCTTTCTCGCTACGCTCGGAAAGGCTACGCCCCCCTTCGAAAGGGGGACTTTGCAAAACCCTGTGGGTTTTGCGGCAGGAGAAAATTATCGTTTCGCGAATAAGCGAAACTCGCGCTACTTAGTCTTTCGAGAAGAAGGCGTCGAAAGCATGAGCGGAGGGTTGAAAATCGACCCTCTTGGTGAAGGCGCACGACTCCCTTGCCCCGTGCTCGCGATCCATGGCGCTGTCTTCCCACTCGATGGAGAGAGGCCCCTGGTAACCGATCGAGTTGAGGGCACGGATGATCTCCTCGAAGTTGATCTTGCCCCGTCCCAGACTGCGGAAGTTCCAGAAGCGGCGCGGATCGCCGAACGACATGTGGCCGCCGAACACACCCACTTCGCGCGGAGTATCGCTCCACCACACGTCTTTCATGTGGACATGGAAGATACGCTCGGGAAACTTGTAAATGAAGCCGACGTAATCGACCCCCTGATAGCCCAGGTGGCTCGGGTCGTAGTTGAACCCGAAAGCGGGGTGGTTGTCGAGCGCCTCCAAAGCCCGCTCTGCCGAGTAGGTGTCGAAAGCTATTTCGGTGGGATGCACCTCGAGTGCGAAGCGCACACCCAGTTTCTGGAACTCGTCCAAAACCGGGGTGAAACGACGTGCGAAGTCGGCGTACCCTTCGTCGATCATAGCCTCTGACACGGGCGGGAACGAGTACAGCAGATGCCATATCGGACTGCCGGTGAAGCCGACCACCGTGTCGACCCCGAGCATTTTCGCAGCCCGGGCCGTGCGTACCAACTCCTCGGCCGCCCTTTGTTTGACTCCTTCGGGATCGCCGTCGCCCCAGATATAGTCGGGAAGGATGCCCTTGTGGCGGCCGTCGATGTTATCGCACACCGCCTGTCCCACAAGGTGGGAGGAGATGGCATAGAGCTTCATGCCGTATTTGTCCAACATATCTTTTATCCCCTTGTAGTAAGCGGGGTCTGTCTGTCGTACATCGAGATGGTCGGGAAGACCCAACTCGATGCCGTCGTATCCGAATTCTTTAGCCTTTTTGCACACTTCTTCCAAAGGCAGGTCTCCCCACTGAAGGGAGTAGAGTGTTACGGGACGTGCCATAATTCCAAGTTTTTGCAGTGATAATTACATTGCGGGACGGGGGTCTCTTCCCGGTACGGGGGCCTGGCCTTCGTGATAGTCGGGAAGCGCGCCCATTTCGTATGTGGTCGGGCCGTACCTCAGATCCGACGCCATGATCTCGTCCCAGGTGACGGCGGCCCCGGTGTAGGCGGCTTCGCGTCCCTGGATGGCGACGAGGGTCGAATAAGCCAACTCTTCGGCCTGATTGATCCTCTTGTCGAGGCGGATAGACTCCACGAGGTGTACATGCTCCTGATCGTAGGGGTTCTTCACCGGTTTAGCCGCATAGTCGTACTCCCAAAGGGTGTTGCCCGCGTAGTCGACGATCTTGATGTCGTTGCGGTCGCCCAGGAAAGCGACACCTTTGGTTCCGAGGATCTGTTCGCATACCCTTCCGGCCGTTCCGTCGATCTGGCGGGCGGTGGCGATCATCCGGGTGTTGTCGTCGTAGGTGTAGTCCACGCCGAAGAAGTCGAAGATGTCGCCGGTCAGACGGCGTGCCCTTCCGCCGTAACCGTTCGCGACGACGGGGTTCTTGCCCATGAACCAGGTGGTGATGTCGATGTTGTGGATCGCCTGGTCGAGAATGTGGTCTCCGCTGAGCCACTTGATATTGAACCAGTTGCGGATGCAATACTCCATGTCGCTCCACTCGGGGCGTTTGTATTTGTTCCACCATGCGCCCTGATCCCAGTGGGCCGCCGCGCTCACCAGGTCGCCGATGATACCGTTCTTAACCTGTACGTAGGCTTCCCAATAGTCGCGGCGGTGGCGGCGCTGGTTACCCGTGATAACGGTGAGACCCTTGGCCGCGGCTACTTTGGCCGAAGCGATGACCGTGCGGATACCCGTCGGGTCTACCGCGCACGGTTTTTCCATGAATACGTGTTTGCCCGCGTCGATGGCCGCTTTGAACTGCTCGGGACGGAAGTGGGTCGGAGTAGCCAGCAGAACGACGTCGATCTCGGGCATCTCCATAACTTTCTTGTAGGCGTCGAAACCGAGGAAGCAGTTGGCGTCGTCCACGGGGTTGTTGTGGTTATCGGCCAGAATTTTGCGGCAACCGTCCATGCGGTCTTTGAAAACATCGGCCAGTGCGATGATCGATACGTTGGGCCCAGCGTTCAGGAATGCCGTGGCTGCACCCGTTCCCCTGTCGCCGCAACCCACGAGGGCGGCCTTCAGAGGTTTTCCGTCGGGGGCGACCTCGACGAACGAGTACATACCCAACTCTTCGGGGGTGTAGGTTTTGGCTTTGGAGCCGCCTTTGCCGTCGGCACACGAAGTGAGTACGGCCGGGGCCAAGCCCACGATGGGAACAGTTGCTCCGGCAACGGCCAGGCTTGTCAGAAATTCTCTTCTTTTCATTAGTTTAGCAGTTATTTTAAAGATTTAAGGATCATTCGGTCGGTCGGGTCGATACGAGGAACGGTTGGCATCTTCTTACACCGGTAGTTGCGTAGGTACGACTCCGGCGTGTAAAATTATCCAAACTTTTCGGTCTTGCCAATGATTTGTGGTAAAAAAATCGGAGAGAAAGTCGAAATAAACGAATGCGCCCCGTTTTTTTATCAAATTTCACCCCTGTCCGACACTTCGGGCGAAACCCCGGGGCTGGGAAGGGGTTACAGCAAAGCTTCGGCGATCGCCATGTCTTCCGGTTCGGTGATCTTGATGTTGCGCCGCTCGCCTTCACACAGCATCACGGTGTAACCCACCGACTCGACCACCGTGGCGTCGTCGCCGAAATCGTCGCCCGCGGCCCTTTCATAACCCGTGCGCAGGATGTCGGAACGGAACACCTGGGGTGTCTGCACCGCGCGCAGGGTGGTACGGTCTTCGGGATATGAGGCGCTCTCCCTTATGCGGCGAACGCTGTCGACGAGCGGCACGACAGGAATGGCCGAACCGTGTTTCCGGGCCGTCTCGATGGCGCGCACTATGAGTTCTTCCGAGACAAGCGGCCTCGCTGCATCGTGAACGGCTATGTATTCGCAGGCCGGGTCGAGTTCCCCGAGAGCGCCGAGCACCGACAGGAACCTCGTCGCGCCGCCCTCGCATATTTTGTGGGGCGGGACATCGTACTCGATACACAGGCCCGCCCATTCGTCGAACCTGTCGGCGGGGAGCGCCACGACTATCTCGGCGTCGGGCATAACTCGCCTGAAAGCCTCTATGGTGCGCGCCAGCACCGGCCTGCCGCTAAGCAGACGGAACTGTTTTGGCGCGTCTCTAACCGCTTCGGAGGTAGCCATTCTGCTGCCCGATCCACCCGCCGGAATTATGATCCCGATCTTTTTCATTCCGTAAAAATAGGAAAAATTTGGTAATTGCTAAAAAAGTCCTTATCTTTGTCGCCACATCGCGGGGTGGAGCAGTTGGCAGCTCGTTGGGCTCATAACCCAAAGGTCGGAGGTTCGAGTCCTCCTCCCGCTACAAAGAGGTGTGAAGGCATAATGTCTTCCCACCTCTTTGTTGTGTGAGGGAGGAGAATCGAACCGGAGGTTCGAACCGACGCAGCGAACGAGAGCAGAGGGAGTCTACTCGCTCTGCCGAGCCGCAAGGAGGTGGCGTGCGTTCTTTGCACGCCAATTCTCCTCCCGCGGGCCACATTTTGCCCGTTACATTTTTTTGCATACCTTTGCAGTCCGAAAATCCCGGTCTCGTAGCTCAGTTGGATAGAGCAACAGCCTTCTAAGCTGTCGGTCAAGCGTTCGAGTCGCTTCGAGATCACACCGAAAAAAAGAGTTGCGCCTATCAGCACAACTCTTTCATTATTTATGCGCACACAATTTGCACACAACTCGGACGAATGCTTTTTGATTGAGTAGGATTTGTTTTCAAGGGGATCACGGAAGTAAGTACACGAAAACAGCCGTCGCCGCACCACCCCATTCTCATTTGGTAGCGGACTCGCAAGGTTGGAAAAATAAATACGCAAGGTTTGCCCGGATGGGCAACCGGTCGAAGACCGGAACCGACCTTGCGGATTTATCTTTGCCAACGTTACCTTTGCGCACAAAGGGGAATGTGGTGTCATATATTAATCAGCCTTGTTCTCAATACTATCCGCCGGGAGCATCGGCGCAGGAGTGTATGGCTCTTCTTTTTGTGTTTGCAAATAATCACGATACTCGCTACCTGTGTAAGCCACTTCTCGTGCAATATAACTCTCCATTTTTTGTAGCAAAGTTTCGTCGATATGTAGTGTTATATTTGCCCATTTCGCTCCTCCTGTGTAGCTTGAGTAAAAGCTAATATGTTCTGTGGTGCCACTACGAAATGTGTCATAAGTTATGTAGCCTGTTTCGGTCGCTAACACAGATCCATCTTTTTTATTTTTGAACTCGACAATATACTTCGGCATCGGCAAATCTAAATCCGACAAATTGACAAACAAAGCCTCCCCGCTTGCACCACTCCCCCAATAGTTACTTCTCCAATTTATATTACGAACAGAAACAGTCTTATAAAGATATGCCGATAGCTCTATTTTTTCTAACATCATCATATAATTTGCATCAGCCATTTTTTTAGCAATAACTTGATCCGGTTCATCCTTTATTTCGTCAATACACCCCACTTGGAGAGCATAATAATAGACATCATTTTCTCGGTTGAAGTCTGCCCCCAAATTTTTCGAATCGTAAACAACATAGCTATCCCCGTGTTCTTTATCTCGCCTTAGGAACAACGTAATTTCTTTGACATCACTTTTTCCAAAGCCATTTGTGAAGCGACTATCAACCGTGGCCAAAAATTCTCCCCGTTTTAACCGCTTGACCTCTTTGATTTCTATTTCATCCGATTTCCACCAACTCCCAATTTGGTAAACATCGGGATATATGCGCCTCATCACTTCTTGTTTGTCGTATTTTATCGCAGAAAAGAATTCATTAGTTGTTTCGATTACCTCTTTTTTGCCTCCGGAACAACCGAATAGGCAAAAGATACACACGAGGAGAAATATTTGTTTCATAGTGCTTATTATTAATGTGATAGCTATTATCTGCGTAGTGAGCGTAGTGATTCGTTACAAATGCGTTTAGCATCTTCCAATGACGCTCCGTTACCTTGTTTATCTACTATGCCTACTGTAATGCCCTCTCTGCCGCCTACCTTAACTTGGAATAGCGGCTCGACGAAGTATGCCGAATTCTGATAATGATTCATAAACGATGAGATAAATCTTTCCATTTGAGAAATCGCATATGATACGGTAAGATTGGCTTCTTCGTCGGTGTGTATATTATTGAAGTTATCAAGGTTTAATGTTACAAGAAATGAAAATGCACCGAATTTTTTAGTATAGGCACCTTGTGATATTTCAAGCGTCATTTTAGATATTTCGATACTTTGAAATAAAACGTCTGACAATAAGCTCCAATCAGACTCATAGATCGTTTTCAGCACATCCAACTCGCCCCGCAATCTTGTGTTTCCCTCATAAGTTATGCGAATTCTATTAAAATCATCCATCCGAACTGTGTATTCTCGCCAAGTCTCGTCTTTGCTTAACAGCATACCATGACCTGTAACCTTGACCTTACTAAGCGACAGCCTATTCCCGGAGGATATTCTTGCAATTATCTCACGTTCTTTCGCTAATATAAGACTGTCGGCTACACGTTTGGCAGCCGCAATGCTGTCTGCCTGCATTTTCAATATTTGTTGAACCATTAGAATACTATCCTGTCGGGCTTGTTCTCTTTGCCGTCGAGCCTGCTCTCTTTGCTGTTGTGCAATTATATCAGCATCAATCCGTGCGAATCTGGCAAAAATATCATCATATAATCCGTTAGCCCTCCGTTCAGAGGCTATTTCAAGAGCCTGTTCGTACTTCTTATCCTTTCGTTTTTGCGAAATCGAAGATTTGTAGTTGGTAAGAATATCGCCGTTAAGGTCGATAAGTCCTATTCTTGTTACCGTACTTTGTGTTTGTGTGGGTTCAACAAACGCACTTACCAGAGGTAAAGCACTTAATACAGAATGCGTATTACGTTTTTGCTCGTCGAGAACAACCTCCGCAATACCATCCTTGTTAAAACTATTCGCTTTAACATATTGAGGCGGGATGACCCAGTTGCCTTGCAAATCCTTATATCCCCATTTTACGAGCGGGTATGATAATGTAGAATAACCCGATCCATTATGAGCCGGTATAATCTTCGTGTCGCTTTGCGAGTATAGCGAGTATGGCACAATGGCTAAAAAAAGTAGAAAGAATAATTGTTTCATCATTATATTTGTTTTGCCGCCCAGTCCAGAATACGACGGTTATTCTAAAAGAAAGCGCAGGACTGAAAACCTACTTAGCAATCGGGTTCTGGAAGACCACGGGATAAATAAGCAACAGCCCCACGCTGGAGGTTGGCTCATTCTCTCCCTTTTGAATTTTCCAGATTCGATTGCGAGAATAAACTTTACACTTTCTGTGTCGTCTAATATGTATCGCAAAGATACTATAATTTCTATATCTAAACGAGATTTGAAATTTTATCTGCTATCCGATCCCCCTGCCCCGACTCTGCCCGGGTTGAAAGGCTTGTTTCAGTTTCTCAAATTGCAGTTTGAACCATTGTAGTATGGGAGTGCTGTTGATGGTTAGGGTAAAACCAAAGCCGTTGCCGTGGGTGTTTGGACGCTTTTCGAGGCGGGCGGTTACGTTGTCGGCATCGTAACTGCGCCCGGACTTGGGTGAGCGGAGACGGCCCGTGTACTCGACGGGTTTTAGTGTCAGCAAAACCTGCGTCTGTTCGCGGCTGAAACCCACCTCGCGGCAATAGTCGGCGGTGGCGGCCAATTGCGGCACGTCGGGATACCAAACGGCGATGCGGTCGAGTTCGGTCTGCTTGGCCGCCAGTTCCCGGTTGTGAGCGCGTTGGAGCCGCTCGATGTCGGATTTATGGTCGCTGTGCAGGGTGCGTATCTGCCTGTCCTTGTTACTGACCTGCATCGTCAGCGTGTAGTTCTCGGCTTTCAGGGTGTCGATTTCCTGCTGTTGGCGCTCGATCTTGGACGAGCCTAACAGCGAGCCGACGGTGTTGGCAAACTTCGTCCCGGCTTCGGCGGCGGAGCTTTTGAATTTCTCGGTTTTCAGTTCTCCTTTGACCTGCCGGAGTTCGGACTGCTTGCCCGCGAGTTCCGTCTCGGCCTGCTGTTTTTCGACGGCGGCCTGTTCGGTGCGGGTACGGGCTTGTTGCTCCTGCTGTTCGAGTTCCGCGACCTCCTGCCGCCGGACTTCTTTCGTTTCCTGCAAATCCTCGATTTCGCCCTCCAACACCTGTTTACTTGCCGTGATGTTGCGGTAGTATTCGATATTCGTAATGTGTCTCGCATCGGAGCCTCGAATACCGCGTTGTAGTCCATATTTACCCATAATCGTGGCGTAACTGTCCTGATAGCCTTTGAGTTTATCGCGGGTCATCACATCGTCGGCGCAGAGGCGCACGGTGTTCGCGGGTTTCTTGCGATAAGTGCGCTTGTTGGGGTCGGGCGGCTTGTTGGTCGGCTTTTTTCTCCTTTCACCGGTAACTATGGGGACTACGGTCGCGTGGATATGCGGGGTCTTCTCGTCGCGGTGCAGATCTGCCGACACGACGTTCTCCGCTCCGAACGTGTCCCGCAACCACCGCATATTATCCTCGCACCACTCACCGAGCTTCCCGGCGGCTTCGATGCGCACCATATCCTCCGGCGTTCCCGACAGCATGATCCGCAGGGCGCGGACTTGGTTCGTGCCGATCTTGCGGATCAGTCCTGCCGTATCGAGGCGATGTTGAATCGCCGCCGTCCGGTTCTCCACTCCATCGGGATATTCGACCAGTTGCTCGTTAAGGTGCGTTCGCTCCTTATCGACATTCTTGGGGTCGATAGTCCGCTCGATGTGGGCGGTCATTGCGGTATCGTTGCCGGATGCCTTGTTGATATGCAGTACGACAAATCCCATAAATTTTTATCTGATTTTGAGTTTCGGCGGCTACTCTTTTGCCGTCGCCGGGGGTGTCCAGAGGGGGTCTCCCCTTTGGCTTATTGGGACATTTTCAGCGTCGCGAAGGGATGCGGCTCGGAAAATGCCCTAATAAGCTATGGCTTTTGTGAAAAGCCTCCGGGAACGTGCCACGTTCCGGGCATCGTGGGTTATCCTTTTCGCCGGGCACTCCTGGCGAGTTCGAGGACCGCCTCGGAGCGGTCGGGTTTGATATGCGTTTGGGATTCCGCCCATGCAAGGAGGTCGCGGCGGGAGAATACGAGTTTGTTCCCGTACTTGCGGTGCGGGAGTTGGTTGGCCGAGGTGAGCTTGTAGATTTTGCCTTTCGAGGTGGGATAACCGTTCTCGCCGAGCAGTTCGAGCGCGGCGGCGAGTGTGATTGTGTCGGGAGGCTCTTTCGTCTGTCCGACCGGCGGCGAGTGCATCGACGAGCGGACGGCCTCCTCGATAAGCGTCCGCAACTGCTCAGGTGTGGTGATTATTAACTCGTTCATGGGCGTTACTTTTAGTTTCGTAACGCCAAGGTAAGTCGTTTATTCTCTCGTGATTCGGGGTGGATACTTGTGGCCGGCCTTTGACGCCAAATTGCATTAAAGTACATCGGTCAAAGGGCGATTTGCTCGCTCTTGTTCCCACGATTTGCAAATATTATTGACAACAACCAGTGTTCCATAAAGATTATTTGCGGCGTATACTTTCTCTTCCTCGCTCAAAATATCCTCACCGGAACCGATGCTAATGGGGCGTACTCGCGTATCAGAATTTGGCTCGTGCTTCACATCTTTCAGCATTGCGATATGTCGATCGTTAAGATGTATGATTGAACACAAATCCTCATATAAAGTTATTATAGGAGAGATTGCTCCTTCTACGATAGGTGGATAATATTCACTTATTCTTTCAACGAGGCGGCGGTCTGAAAGAGGCTTACCTTTATTGTCTTTGAATTTTCGTATTTCTCCACCGTTATTAATATATTTGAAGAACGCTCGTCTATCATTTACAAACCATAATGAGGCAAAACGAAGACCGCTATCGAGAATCAATCTTGTCAAACTTATTGCCGCATAATAATTTCCAGAATCTATCAGAGTCCTATATCCTCTTACCAAAGAAAGAGTCCGTTTGATCGTAGGGAGCCAAAAATATAAATCTTCTTGATAGATATTACTATTGGCATCCCATTGCGTGCCCAATGCATCAGACATTTCCTTGCATATTGCATCGCATTGTTCGAGTATTTCTTGTTCTGTTTTTGGATTTCCCATTTCGACAATGTATTTATTTC
>QMCD01001140.1_pt1 | contig 16794 bp, 10 predicted proteins | sample 1821841 | NCBI WGS metagenome assembly QMCD01 (sample SAMN01991225, study PRJNA193472) | Termite gut metagenome, whole genome shotgun sequencing project. | isolation source: worker | host: Macrotermes natalensis | reverse complement strand
GTGGCCCAGCGGATGGCTGTGCCCCGGCGCTCTCGCTGGGCGGCTGCGGCGCGGAGGAAGGGCTGCCTGCTTCTGGTTTTGAAGAAGATGGATTTGTGGATTCACTCTCCGAAGCTGCTCTTGAAGCTGGTGCCGGTGCTGTGCTTGCCGATGCGGGCAGCGAAGCCGCCGGTGCGGTGTCTTCCAGCGTGCTGTGTGGTATGTCGACAGTCGCTGTACAAGCCGTCAATGCCAAAACCAGTAGTGCGGCCAAAAGTGCTGTCTTTTTCATGGTCATGCCCTCCATCAAGGTTGTTGTCTTACCTTGATGATAGGCCCTTTTGCGCCGCTGCGCAAAGCTGCAAATCCGCTGTTTGCACCGCTACCGCGCGTCCCGGTTCATCTCCCGCTTGCGCCAGAGTTCCAGCGCCTTGATGATGGTTTCCTCCATCTTCTACGCGGAAGTGCCGGGCGAAAAATACCGGCTCAGCTTTTCGCGCGGCATCTTGAACTGCTCCACTTGGTTGGGCTTTTCCTCCTGCATGATGGACGCAATCACGTCCTCGTTCAGCTTGCCATCGTCACAAAACTTGCGCATCTTCAAGGCTTGAACGTGAGAAGGGGTACAGTCCTCGCTCTCAATGGCGGCAAGCACTGCCTGCTGTTGCTCCTGTGGCAAGTGGGACAACTCCACGGCGGGCCGCATGGCGATTTTGCCGTCGTCCACCATTTGGAGCAGCGGTGGGGCCAAATCGGTTAAGTGAATATAGCGATACACTTGGTCTTTACTATCACCAGCGGCTTCACCAATGAGAGATGCAGATTTTATCCCCCTTAAATGGTTCTCCACTGGCGAACCATTTTCATGGCTTGGTCTGCCTGCTTGCCTTTTCATGGCCTCCAGCTTCATCTTGTAGGACAGTGCCTTTTCGCTGGGCAAGATGGTTTCCCGCTGCAAATTGGCATCCACCATCGCGATAATGGCTTCATCACGGTTGAGGTTGCGCACAATCACCGGCATGGTTTCCAGCCCAGCCAGCGCCGCCGCCATCTTGCGCCGGTGCCCGCTTACCAGTTCGTAGCGCCCGTCCTCTTTCTGCCGCACGATGGCCGGCGTTTGGATGCCCACCGCCTTGACGCTCTCCACCATACTCTGCATGGCTTCATCGTTTTTCACTTGAAAGGGGTGGCCGGGGAAATCATCAATCTGCGCAATGGGAACGTCCAGCACCTTCTCGCGCTTCGCGTCATCGCGCTGCGCCTGTGTGGTAAAAAGGTCAGCGGCAAGGTTCGTTCGTTTTGGCATCTCGAACATCTGTCCGGACTTGTCGGCCATCGCGCTCCACCTCCTTCACCAGTTGTTCATAGGCGTAGGCGGCGTTGCCGCGCGGCTCGTAGGCAAAAATGCTCTTGCCCGCCGCGCTGGCCTCCTTTACCTTGGTGGAATAGGGGATGGGATTTTTGAAGATGCGGATGCTACCGCCGTAAGCCTTGTGAATGATGTCCAGCGTGTTGCGCGCCAGATTCGTGCGCATGTTGGCGAGGGTGATGAGAACGCCCTCCACACGCAGGCCGGGGTTGATTTCCGCCTTAACGAGCGCCACAGTGTCGGACAGTTGTTGTCAAGGGGTGCAACGAGATTCTGGTAAAAAATAAGCGCCACCTTAAAAGCAGGCGGCGTTTATCACTTTATAACGTTGTAATATATTTTTTGCAGTCATTATAATGACTAAGTGCTTTTAACAGTTCTTTTACTTAAATACTCAACGCATCCTTGATACTGTCAACAGTATATGCGCTCGAATATATCGTTTCAAAATCGCTAACAAATACAATATCATCTTGTTTTGGCTTAACAAGCATAGATGGGAAAATCTGCAACTGTATTTCACGATTATCTAACAAACTTACTTGCTTGTTCGGGTTGCTTGCTGTTATAGCTATTTTGCTCTCGTCAAACATAACTGATACACCATAATCTGATAATATATTTATCAGAGGGCGTATCATCCTTATTTGATTTTCCAAAGGAATTGGTTGTGCTAACTCGCCTGTCTTTGCCCAACGTAGCAGTTGCAATGCGGCATGACGGTCAAGTTGTGGATGATAAATGCTATTTCGATAATGTTTTAAGCAATCGCTACAAGCGTTATCACAATTACACTTTTGTAGAAATTCCTCGGTATCGTTAAGCAATAAATTCATCTGCGGAGCTATTCCTGATGAATAACCTGCTCCACTCGACAAACTGTCATATAAGTAAATATCAGCAAACGTAATGTCGTTACTTGTTCTTAAACGATACCCTGCGTTAAGTTCTGTAAATTCAATATCTAATAACACACTTGTTTGCAGCCGTAGTGCTTCTGCTAATGAGCGTGCGGCTCGTATCAGCCACGGGCTTGACACATCAATTTTAGATGTAGAGATAGAAATCTCAAATACTAACATGTCCGTAATAAAATCGAAGCCGAGTGAATAGTTCCTTGCCTCTTGGTGATTGCATTTGCGAAGTTGAAAGCCGGAACGATATGGCTTTCCAATAACCAATCCCTTATCTTTCCTTGTATACAGTTGAGCATCATTACCGATGATTGCCGCACCACAATCTGGACAAATCATGAAACCAGAGTTTTTCCTTCCTTTGTTACGCATAATTACACGTTGGTTCTCACGGACAGCTATTTTAGCGTTTTCAAAATTGTCAACGCTCACCAAGTCTTTTTTCGTAGGCAAAGCGGAATATTCAGGTGCCTCTGCAAAAGAATATTCTTCAAACGCCTGAGCATGTGGCATTGGCTTACCATTGACTGGTGCAAAGCCCCAAGGCCTAACCATAGGCAAGTCTAAATGTACTGCTGATTGGCACAAAGGGCAGTTACCGTTGTGTAAATCATCACCAAGACCAAACCACCCACATTTATCACAGGTGTGTATTTGCTTTACGTAATTTTCATCTTCTATAAATGATTTTGCTGGTGTATTGCTTCCACCATGTCCCCCATGCCGTTCACTACCTCCATAGTAAAGACCACCAATTTGGAAGGTGTTTTTATCAATTATTATGGTTCGCCCTGGAGCATACTCACTAATTGCAACATCAAGACCTCGCTCAGGCTGATATTGTGTTTTGCCTTCAATATCATTCGCAAAAAAGCTAACAACATTTTTGGGAAACGAGTATGTTGGAATTATCCCTTCCTCGTACAATGAATCAAGAAGCGACTTTCCAGTCGCAAATTTACTACCTTCATATAACTCAGGGTGGTCGATACGTTTTTGATTCAGTTTATCAAGTTCGATACTGAGTTGTTGTTTATGAGCGCTTATAAAATCTCCATCAGCATTGGTAGGCAAAATAGTTTTACCATATTTATCGAATATATACAGATGCTTCTTGAAATCCTTATGATGATTTTCAAAAAAATCAATAGTTTCGATTTTGTCTAAACTTTTCTCAATTCCTCGCAAGAATTCAGATATGCAGATAATATTGATGTGTCGAAACAGCAGTTTATCACTATCAATATCAATCCACGGCCGTCGTGGTTTCCCGCGAAGCATAGGAGCGGGTTCTTTAAAATAAAGGCTATCATACGCACCATTTTCACAAAATGTGATAATGGTTGATAGTCCTGCTCCGCGTCTGCCTGCACGACCTGCCCGTTGTTGATAGTTCTCCCTCATTGGCGGCACATTTCGCAGTCCTACAGCCACTAATGAGCCAATGTCGATGCCTACTTCCATAGTAGTTGTGCAACTCAAGACATCGACAGGAGTTTCATTCTCACGAAGTAAATCCTGAAAACGCATTTCGTACTGCTCTGTTTTCGACCACAATTCATCTCGCTGGTCTTTTTTTGATAGTTGTGCCGTATGTTCTTCGGTGTCAATCACATTGATTTTTTCACCTTTAAGTGCCGCAAACACAGGGCCTCGCCAAAACCCCATTGCCTCGTATTCCTGCTGTGTTATCTCGCCAATCTCGCTACACCCACAATAGGGGCAATGCCCATTTAGTGCTAGTGGGCTAACACTAGAACATTGTTTACATTTAAGCCACTTATGGCCAATGCCATTCTTTACAGCAACCTTTGAGAGTTGTATATAATAGCTATCTTCTGAGCCATCAAGAAACTCTTCATGGAGTATTTTTCTCCATATCAAGTAGTTCTCTTCATTTTCTTTCCATGCTAAAACGCCACAGACAACCTTAGTGAACTTCCAGTTTCTAGATAATCCAAAACTTTTGAAACGAGGTAAAACTTCTTCACGCCGCTTATCATCTATCTGATGACCCAATGCCCCATTATCTAGTACATCTATCATCCACGCGTTAAACACTTCAAGAAAAACTTCATCAGAAACTTCTATCCCTCTATCTTCCAACCTATCAACAGCGTTTTCAAGTGCTTTGTCAGTAGGTACAAGCCATGCAAAGGCAGTATCGTATAAAGAGTTATGAGTGCCACAAAACAGCCTTATAAGATGTTCTTTCGCCATGTCTGGAGCATTACTGAATGTCAACTCAGGTTCAAATTGTTTGCCCCTTCTAAGCCTACTAGCAACTCTTTCTCTCGTTTTATCACAATGCTCTCTGAATTTCATGTAGCTATCATTGTGGAATAACATAATGTTTTTTTCAACTGCGACTTTTAGAAAATATCCATACAAATCATCAAGAGAATATTTGTTATCGATACTTGTCATTTCATTTATTGCCAACATAAACAGTTGCATGACCGCTTGTTCATCCGAGGCCTGCGACATATCAAGGGCAAGTCTTGCTGCACGTTGACGACTATCCGAAAAAAGTAATACTTTACGACCTTCATTGGGGTATTTGTTAATATCACTTCTTGCTAAAACTGGATTTTGCGCATTAAATTGTGTGCGAACTATATTGTAAAACGACTGGTTCCCTTTAGTAGAAAAATCTGTTAGGGGAGCCTTTTGTAGCTTGCGGAGGCAATGAGGGCAAGTAGCAAAGGTTAAAATATCGGGTACACCCGTTTCACTATGCTCGCTGTAAAAAAGCTTCAGAGCCCCTTCTTGATTCGCAATACTATCATCAAAATATATAAACCCACTCTGAGAATCGAGGTAGCATACGCGAGGTCGTTTTTTTGTGCTTCCTTTTAGCTCATACTGCTTACCCTGCTGAGGAATAAAAAGATGTATTTCTCTCATGTTCATATTGAAAGATAAGCCTGAATTTCGCCAAAGGTATGCCTTGTCATGAACATCTGTGATGTAGCCCTTCAGATATAAAGCCCCACAACGTCTGTCGTTGATAAGTTCATAGACTTTACTACCGCAATCAAGACAGTGGTGTACATCATCTTTTGTGAAAATCTGTCCAAGCGAAAGCCCATCATGGTCATGACCATTATTGCAATTAGGGTTTGTACAGGCATAGAGTCCTTTAATACCTCTAAAAAGCATATGTAGTCTGATGGGATAAAGCGCTTCGCCTCTTTTGTTGATTGAAAAAGACGCTATTGATAGTAAACAATTGGTAGCGTTCATGGCTTCGCTTTTCGAGAATGTTGGAAACAACTTTTCAGCAAGTTCATCTAATGAAGTTGCACTACCACAACACAATTCATGTAATGTGGCAAATTTATCTATCCTTTTTACGTTGTCAAACAACCATTGCTGTGCGTCTTCAAGAGTTTGACATGTAAAATTAATTTCGCTTAGAAATTTTTCCATGCTTTCAAAAGGAGAGTCGCTATCCCAATAAAGATATTTACTGTCTTCTATAGTCAAGTTAGGTTCAAGAGATTTTTCGACTACATCACCATAAACATAACTGAAAGTATCCGATTTAGATGCCGTTAATATCTGCGCAAAATCTGATACTGCTTTTTTTTCTTCATCGTTATCTTTTGGCATACTCGCAGTTGTTAAAATGAATTGTACTCTTTCGCGATTTATGCCAAGTTTGTTGAACAAACGTCGCAACAGTAAAGCAACTTCGCCACCAGACGCACCTCGATACATGTGCGCTTCATCAATGACAAATAATAACCTGCTGTTTGGGTCTGAATCTAACCACTCTTTTGTTCCGTCCCAAATTGAATCTTCACGAGGCCGAAGCAGCATATATTCAAGCATAGAATAGTTGGTTATAAGCACATCTGGGCAAGTGCGTTGCATTTCAAAGCGAGTAACAAGTTCAGCATCTTCTGGGTCAGTAACATGCCTGTTATTTTTCAGATTCTCAATAAAAGTTTCCAGGCTTTTCTTAGCTGGTATTTTTCCTTCTTTGTATAAAGAATCAAATATATGAGGTTCGTCCTTTTGGGAGCGTAATAGTCTCGATAATGACTTTGCTAATTCTGAATCCGATTCCTTTGTTGGTCTTTCGCCAGCATATGGAGTTCTTCCAGTGTACATTCCAAATTGGGGTCTACGAGCGTTAGCATCAGTTTTATCACGGAATAGGTTAGCAAAATTATCCGTACCAATTATTCTGCGAAGCCTACTGATTTGATCAGCTACAAGAGCATTCATGGGGTACATTATTATAACTCTTGCGCCACGTATATTATTCCAATTTGAGGGTTCGGTCTTTGCCTCATTAGCTAGTTTAGTAATTAAAGGCCACATAAAGCATTCTGTTTTACCTGAGCCTGTTCCAGTTGATACAAATAAATCCTTACCTTCCCATGCTCCTTGCAAGGCTTCTATCTGATGACTAAATGGGGTGTTGAACACGCCAAGATTTTTGGCAGCGAGTTCCAAAAGAAAATCAACTATCCAATTGGGTAGTGCTGGCATATTTAGTCCGTCTTCCGATACTTTATATGCGGCAGGTAACTCGACGTAAGGGGTTTGCCAAAGAACATCTTTTTCATCTAATCGTTCGCTTAGTGCCGACAAAAGAAGGTTGTTTTTACCAATATATTGCGTCTTAATATAAGTTGATAATTCACGCCTTAGCTTTTCATGGATAGATTGAATAGTTTCCATATCCCTAAACCTCCTGCACGCCAAACCCCAAACGCGCAAATATTGATTTGTATATATCCAGCAATTCTAAAGAGATTGTGCGTGCTAAACGTCCTTCTATGTCAAAACAATTTTCACACACACTCCAACTATACAGCTCAAAAAATGTTTGTTCTGCCGGCGGAAGTAGGTAGTCAAGCAAAATATTAGCCATATTTGTGTTCTTAACGATTTTAACAGTGGGGCCGTTTCCTGCCCTTACACGCAAAGCGATTGCAATGCGTCGATATTCTCCGTAGGACATTAGGTGTTTGGGCAAAACAGATGCGTATGGACTATCTTTGCTTCTTCTAATGTAATATTGCCTTTCGCCAACATTCTTGGTTCGGCTTATAATCACTCCATTAGTCGGCGGTCTTTGAAGCCAGTAGCCGTACGTTGGTGGCTCAGAAATATTTAGGAACTCAATATCAGTATGTTCTGTCGCAATTGCATTCCAATGAATCCGACTGATTAAGCTATCAAACCAATCTAAACAACTACGCTTTTCAACACCAAATGCGCTTTCTATGCCAGTGGTACAATTATTTTTATCCCACATACCCAGGCCACTAACATTAGTAGCTTTCCACGGCGGTAATCCGCGATATAATGAAATGCCATTAGTGCCACCAATAGCAAGTGGTGATGCGGCAAGTCGATTATTTTTATGTAGCATGAAACCGCCGTCTATGTATAACTTCTGCATTTTTTCTGCGTTAATATTTGTTGCTGCGAAAATTGCTGCCATTTTTTCGCCACGCCTTATAACATGTTGCATTGATACCGTTCGAGTTTGCTCAAAAGAAGCTTCATTACTAACATTGTCTTCTTCATAGTCATAAATAGCTGATAGCATCTGTAAGCCAATTAAACTGTATAGAACACGAGAATGCCAATGCGCACTATCCTCATTGTCCCCACAAGGAATATTCAACTCTAGTGCAATTTCTTTTAGCATCTGCTCCTTCATCACACTGCACCAAGCAAATCAAAAAGCGATTTTTTCTCTCCATCGCTAAACCCACTTGATTGAATCAATTCAGTCAACCCATCATGCTTTGACAGCGAGAACATAACTGGTAGTGTCGTAAGTAAATATGTATCATAGTCAGATAAATCTGAATAAATTGCAGTCGCACTTCCCAATAACCTGTTTATGCGGTTGCTTGCCAACGGTGGTAAGGTACCACTTGGAACGGATGCTTTACGCTCACTATCACGTGGGATTAACTTACCATTAAAAATGGTACCATAAAAACCATCAGCGTCTTGCTCACCAGTAACGAAATACTCAGAGAAAACAGGGATAGCATAGTTGTATAAACTACGTGGCTCAATTAACATTTCCTCCGATGTTTGCGCAAGAAAACATGTAAAGGATTTTCCCTGTTTAGAAATAACCCTGCTCATTTCCCCAAATCCATTATGAACAGTGATTATCTTACTGCACCCATCAGCAACATAACCAATACCATTAGCTGTGTATATTTTGTCTGACATTCTGTTAAACAGTGTGGCAGATAGTGCATCCACTATCAATTCTGCTCCAAACCCTGCAATAACAAGAGGTATACCTAAAGAATATGCCGCCAAAAGAAATGCACTCAGTGCAGCGCTTTTGCTTCGTTCCTTAACCCCTGCAACTTCAAGATTATCTTTTAGGCAATCAAACAACGCATTCTCTGTAAGCTCATCAGGCTCGGAATCTATAACACTACCATAATCAAAATCTTTAGCACCTATTCCTTGCACGGTTGGCAAAAACATAGAATACTGCGCCAAAAATTTTGAAAGCTCTTCGCCACTGGAAGTTATTCGCGAATGTATTTCGTTTTTTATACCGTCGGCTAAGGCAATTTGTTTGTTAATTTCTGCTTGGAGTTCTTCTTTTTGAGTCCGCAAATCATAATAAGCGGTTTCAAGATTTGAAATTTCTGTGTTCTTAGCTGCAACAGTATTATCTATGCTTTCAAGTTGTTTCTCTGCGTGTCTCAGCTTATCAGCATTTTCTTGCTCCCATTCTAATGCTAAAAGCTCCTTACATCTACCTACGAGTTCTTTGTTGCGTTTTAACGCTACTGCAAGGGTTTCAATATCTAAATCACTTTCAGTTAAATATGATTCAGACTGTTCGAGAAATGTTTGAACATATTCTTGAGCGGTCTCTTCTGTACAAGAGTAGGCTTCTGCAATTTCTTGATGCACTGTTTGGAGTGGTAGTCCTTTCAAAAAGCTTTGGCAGTGCTGTACTTCTTTTTTGCTAAGTCCTTGTCGCCGAAGTACGGCGCTAGTGGCGCGTGCTAAAATTGTTTCCTTAACAACAGACAGAGGACTTTTCGTCTTGAACATTCCATTAGGCATACCAAGACTCGTAAATCGGTATATTTTCTTGCCAGCAATCGTCAAAACATCATTTGTAGCTATTTCAAATTGTGGTAATGTATATACATTATGCCTAATTGACGCTTCTCCGTTATTAACATCATAATCCTTTTCATTACACAACAAACCGATCAGTTGTTCATTTGCGTTTTGGCAGACAAACAGTATCTTACTACCTAGCACAGAGCTGAAAGAGTTACTCAACAAATATTGCCCAATTTCATTATAAGAGTGGCAATGAGGAAGCTCTATAATTTCGATGATTTTGATATTGTCGTTATGTGTAGTAGTAATATAGTCAGTATCAGGGTCGGATTTGTTAGGTTCAGCATTCCATTGCCAAACGCCAATATAGCCGTCATCTTTTGGCCCATCACTCCAAAATAGCCTATCGCGATTACCATAATAAGGTGGTTCATCTTCATTTTTTACAAATTTTAGAATTTCGCCATTTATGATGTCCGCTAAACGAAAAAGCAGTAATTTACCAGTGGAATTGTAAAACACACGACAAATTGAAGTGTATTCATATTCATGATTATATATCGCAGCCAGTTCCGTATCTGCGTATTTGGATAGCTGGTGAAAATGTTCCAATTCTGCTTGCATAAGCGTAGTTTTTTCAGTAATAAGTCTTTCCCGAGACATTACCTCATCTAAATTCACTTGCAAAACATCTTTTGCTTCTTTTAGTTTGGCAAAAGCTGTTTTGGTTACATTATGCTCGCTCTGCTCGGATTTAATCTTATCCTGTAGTTCAGACAACAACTCCGATAATTCAGCATTTTTCACATTTACACTGATTACCTCTGGTTCTTCGTTATACTCAGCTGTGTTAGATGTTCCGTTTTCTTGTACTCTTGACGTTTCGGATGGGCTAAGCAGCGAGATTGCTGTTTTTGTCATTTTTACATATTCATTTGGATACTTTTCTCCCGAAACTTTGAAAAAGAGGTCAACATTTTTCGAGAAAAGACTTTTGGGTATAGCTTTCAGTATTGATTCTTCTGCCGAAGCTCCGCTTTGTTCCAAATCACTACGATAATCTTGAATTTCTTGAAGCCAAACTCTCACGCGTGTTTCTAAAAAAGATGCTACAAAAGGACGCGCTGCGTTCTTACACATCAGTGCAATCGCATCATCATCCGATAGAGAAGCAGCCCTAAAACCGGGGCGTATCTTTGCGAATTCCTTTGGATTCTTTTGGAAATACATGCGGATTTCTTTGGCGGAAATAAGATAACAAATACTTGCTACTTCATCGCTTGTAAGCTCCGAAAGTGAACATATGCCTTGCGCAACATTTGAGGTTTCCAATGGTAACACATTTTGCACATCTGTTGTCATTTCGGTTATCCTCCATATCGTTTTTGAAGCAATTCCTTTGCCCGCCTATCTATTTGATTCGTGCGTAATTGCTTTGCAAGCCATGCTTTTGTTCTCGGCATGTCGCCTAGTTTCACTGCAATGCTACCAAACGCATGTGTAATCTCTATCGATTGTCCAGTATACGAATTTAACTTATGATACATTTCACTGTCAGAAACAGCATGGTTCCTACGTTTATGTGTGAAAGTTAGTTCGTATATACAGTCAAGTCCTTGAAATATTCGATATGTGCGTTCACGTTCCACATCAAAAAAAGTGCGTTTCCCACTTTTAAGGTTAACTCGGCTTACCAAAAAATCATTGTGAAAAACACCAATATAACCGTCAAATTCAACTTCCGTACTAAAAGCTCTGTCAACTGGTAACGTTGCGTATTGTCCCTCGGCGACCAATTCACCCTTAGCATTAAAAACTTTTGCTTCGGAAGTTCTGACACACATAGGCATTTTATCCTTATCGACTTTGCGAAGCATAAAATACCGTAGCACATTAGTTCGGTTTTCAAATCGGCTTATTGAAACCAATTGCTCAAATCTACTTACTATCGAAAACGTTTGCTTGGGATGATTAAGACTTCTTCCTTGAGGATATATATCTACAAATCCGTCAGACTTATAAAGCCAAACTTTCTCAGCGGCGCAGCTAAATAGATTAGATGATACCACGCCAAATGGATATACTGGCATAAGAGTTGCTGGATTGTCTGTCAATCTACCACCAAATTTACGAAAAAAGCAGTCGGCAGATTTTGACATCTTTTCAGCGCAGACAGAATATATTCTAATGCGTCCAATCATCTGTAGCTTTTTAACACTTACGTCAGAGGGGACAGGAATATCTCGTTCTACGATTAGATAATACTTCTGACCGACGATAATATCTGCATTGTGAGGGATACGCTTCCCACTCTCAAAACCAAATAGTGTTCCACACTCATCTATTCCATCAATTACTTCTGGCCAATAGTATTTAATACCTCTTAACTGTTCCACATAGTTGGATTTATATGACAATCTATAGTGATTGCTTATATTATTGCCAACAGAATAGTACGTAATTGTATTGGCTGAAAATCTTAATGGGTTAATGCTATAAGTTCCCACATTTGTTTCTTCTGCCAATATAGACACTTGTGTTGCTGTTTTTTCAGCACTTTCCATCACATTCAACGGAAGTGGTAAAAACCCAATCGACACATCTATTTTATTATCTGTGAATTTAATACGTAATGGCAATGAAAAAGAAAGGGGATTTGTTGAAAAGCGTTTGCTGTTGGAAATTGCTTTCTCATCACAATCCCCGCTACTTCTTGTATGGGTAAAATAAGGTTCATATGACCCTTGTTTAGTTAAGGCGGCGTGTTGATTGCATACTTCACACAAAAGCATTTTGGATTCTTTGGAAAGTCCGTGAGGAAACAATTTGGTTGCCTTTGCTGCTGTTATGCGCTGCCAACCATGCTTGTCATCCCATATGCTGATTTTTGTCAGCATTCTATGCCTCCATATCCCTTCTCTTAAGCTGTACACGGTGTTTTTGATAGGCTTTTTCTGCCTCAGTGCATTTACCTTTCCCGCTTACTCACAGTCTACACCGCCCTTTGCCAGTTCCAAAACATCTTGAATCTCTTCAATTAAAGCCTCTTCAGAGGGTAAGTATAGTTGGTACTGGCTTGTCAAAATGCGTGTGTTGTCCTCAGGCAATGTTATTTTTACCAAGGTATCATTCTTTGCTGCGCACAACAATATACCAACGGTTGGGTTCTCATCGGGTTGCTTTTCATAACGGTCAAAATAGTTTACATACATTTGAAGCTGTCCCAAATCTTGGTGGGTTATCTTGGCCGTTTTTATTTCAATCACAACAAAGCAGCGCAGCAATCGGTTATAAAACACCAAATCGGCAAAGAATTCATCGTCCTCCACTAATAAACGTTTTTGTCTTGCCACAAAGGAAAAGCCATTGCCCATTTCCAGCAAAAATTCCTGCAAATGGGTAATCAACGCCGATTCAAAATCGCGTTCATAATAGGCCGCTTGTCGCTTTAGCCCCAAAAATTCCAAGAACATCGGGTCTTTAATAATTTCAGTAGGACGCTCGGGTATACGCTCCCTACGTGCCACTGCTAAAACAGCTTCTTTGTCATTGCTCAAAAGCAACCGCTCATATAATGAAGCGCTTATTTGCCGTTCCATTTCCCTGCCTGTCCACCCATTATGTGCCGCTTCCAGTTCATAATATTCACGCTTATACTCGTCATCGATGCCAATAAGCATACGATATTGCGACCAGTTTAATTGTGAACGCAGTGCGTTCACAATTGGATAAACGCGATAGAATTTTCGGCAATACGCAAGTTGCCTGTAGGAAAAGCCACTGCTAAACTCTGCTTCTAGCTTCGTCGATAAATTTTGCAGAATATATTCGCCATACGCTGCGCGGTCTTGGCCTAGTTGCTCTTCCTTGATAATGCGTTCGCCCAATTCCCAATACATCTTCACACGGTACGTGTTTACACTGCGAACGGCGGCGCTTCGCGCACCTAAGATTATGCCTTTTACATCATTGTAAAACACATCAGTAATAGTATAGTTTTTCGGGTCTATTAGTTTGTTCATCAATTATTGTCTCCAATTTTGTCAGACTGGTAGTGGTTATCTAAAGCATATTTCCCTTTTGAGCAATATTTTCAGCGTATGCCAACAGCAGGCTTATATTACATACTTACTTATTATAGCGCATAAACAAACAATATACCACTGCTAATTCGACATTTTGCACAATATCGCTACCTCCCCATGCCCCTTGAATGAATTTGCCGCTGCCCCTGCTGCTCTTTCTGCGCCCTGCGCTCCTCTTGTCGCAGAAGTATTTCAATCCTAAACCGCATTTTTGCAAACTTTTCAACATCGCGCCGACTATTTAGCCCTGTCACTTTTTCCTTGAAATCGTCAATCGTTTCTATACTATGCTCGTTGAGAAAAGCCAGCGTTTCCACAAAGATACCCGAATCATCGCGGGTTGGGTAAAGGCTCGCTTTACGCCGCTCTTCTATCCGTACCAGTATGCGCTGTATCATGTGTACAAGATTTGTGGGTTCATCTTTTTTCGTTTCTGTTTTCAGCCAGTCTTTCAGTTCATCAATGCGCGCCTGCAACTTCTTCAATTTGACGTTAAAAATATATGCTTCTCTGTTTAAGCTGCCCCTGCTTGTAGTAACGCCTTTTCGCTCCATGCCTACGGCAGCCACGCCCAAATGCACTGTGGGGATTTGCTCAACACCCTGCCGCTCATAGCTGCGATGGTCTATGCGGTCATCAAAACCATATCGCTCCAAAGTGGTGTTTACAGTTTCAGCCCATGCTGTACGCCACTGCTCTGCTTTTGTGGGTTCATTCCAATCCACTGTGGACACTTTGTAGGTTTTGTAGTTACCGTTTTTTAGCCTCATACGCTCGCCCTGCTTGTCCAAAATATACTCTTTTTTGCTCTTGGCTCCCCAAGTGCCATCCCGCGCCAGTGGCCGCACCGTGAGCATGATATGCGTGTGCGGGTTGCCATCCTTTTTATCATGCACGCAAATGTCGGCACACATGCCTTTATCCACAAATTGCTGCTGGCAATAGGCGCGGACAAGCTGTTGGTTTTGCGCCGGCGTCAATTCCACCGGCAAGGCCAGTTCAATCTCGCGGGCAAGCTGGGCGTTTTTGTTTCGTTCGCCAATCTCTACGGCATTCCACAAAATGGCGCGGTCTGCGTATTCTGCTGGGGCATTTTGCGGTAGCAATATTTCCGTATGTAGCTATGCCACCCTTGCGGGTATAGTCGTTGACAATGCCATCGTATTCGCTTTTTATCAGCGCCCCGGCACGGTAGGCCGCTGCCGCAACCGCTGACTTGCCTTTACCACGCGATATAATCTTTATGCTTAAATGGAAGATTGCCACGGCGCTTTTACCTCGCTTTCTCGCTCTTGCCCATATAAATGGCGGCGGGGAAAAGGATAACCCCCGCCGCCACCATATTTTTGCGCCGCAAGGCGCAAAACGCCTCGCAGAGCGCACGGCACCCTTTAGGGTGTATAAGTGCGCCATTCGGAAGGGGCAGGGGCTATGAACCCGCCGCCTGCCCCGCACCGATGCCCCTGTCCCTCGCCCAGCCCGATGAAGGGCGCAAAGCCTGTTCAAGCAAGGTTTTGAATGTCTCATTGTCAAGTTCTACTGCGCCGTCTATAAGGCTCTCAGCTATTGCCCCGCGCTCAATAAGGCGCTTGGTTCGCGCTTTCCGCTCCTGCGCTTTCTTTTCTTGCAGCAACCTTTTCCTCAAATTCGCAAGGTCTACAATCTCTTTTTCCACGCTTGCAATGCGTTCTTCTTTTGTCTTAGCCATAATTTGTTCTCCCTTCAAATTGGGCGCAAAAAGCAGCCTCGGTTTCCCGAAGCTGCCCCATGCACCAACGTGTTATGCGGTTTTCTTTTCTGCCAATTCTCGTGCCGTTTTCTGCTCTGCTAAGTGCTTTTGTATTTGCTTTTCCCTGTAGCGCCTTGAATATTCGCGGCGCTTTGCCCTTTGGAGTTTTGCTTTCTCCGTTGCCGCAATTTCTTCCGGCGTTGGCTTCGGCACGGGCACATCAAACTTGCCAATAAAATTGAGGTAAATGTCCACCTCCTGCTCTCGCTCACCGCTTGGCCTGTCCGCCTCATGCACCACAATCTTTTCGATAAATTCGCCTATCATCATAGGCGTTAGTTCGGTAAAATCAGTGTAGCGTTTTGCCAGCGCCATAAATTGGTCAACCCGCGCGCTGTCGGCGCCATAGCTGTCCAGTTCCGCCTGTAATTGTGCGACAGATTCTTCCAGTGTTGCTTGCTCTTTTTCGTATTCGGCAAGCATGGTTTCAAAGCGTTTTTCGTTCAGTTTTTCAGCCACATAGTCCTCGTAAATACGCTTGATTAGCACATTCAATTCTTCAACGCGCCGCTGTTCTTTGGTAATACGCTTTCTATGGGTTTTCGCCGCTTGCTCATGCTGCAAAAGTGATTCTGCGCGCGCCCGCTTGATAAACTCAGCTTCGTTTGTTTTGGCATAACCGCTTACCGTCTTTATCGCGTCCAGCACAAGCTCTCGCACCACTTTTGTGTTGATATGGTGTGGCGTGCAGTGGGCATCAGATAAGCGTCCTGTAAGCTTATAGGTCGAACAATCGTAAGCGTCAATGGGGTTGCGAACAGCGGGCTTGCCGGTAGCTTGGCAGATATAGTGTTTTGCTTTGGTTACACGATGGTTGTACATTTTTGCCCCGCAGTCCGCACAAAACAGCAAGCCTGTAAGTGGGTTCGCTTCACCATTGTCCGTGCGGCGCACCGTCTTGCGGCGGCGCTGTGCCGTTTCCCATGTTTCGGGGTCAATAATGGCGGGATGGGTGTTTTCAAAAATCAGCCAATCTTCTTTTGGCCGCCACTTTTTCTGCTTATCCTTATAACTGTCTTTATACGTTCGGAAATTCACCGTATGCCCCATATATTCGGGCTTTGATAGAATATTCCCTACAGTGGATGAACGCCAGGCGTATGGGTCGGAATGGTCATAGTTGACGGCTTTTACAATGTCATGCGTTAGCTGATAATAGGTGGGTCGCTCCACTTTTTCTTCGTAAAGCATCCGCGCAATTTGTGCTACGCCTTTCCCCTCAATGGCAAGGGCATAAATACGCCGCACCACCGCAGCGGCTTCAGGGTCAATAACCCACTTCTTTTTGTCGTTTTCATCCAGCTTGTACCCATAGATGGGTTTGTCTGTAAGCCGCCTTCCGCTTGTTCCAATGACCTTTTTTGCGGCTTTCACTTTGCGACTTATATCTCTCAAATACCACTCTGACATGATGTTTAGAAAAGGCGCAAACTCACTGCTCTCGCTATTCTGGCTGTCGATGCTGTTGGATATAGCGATGAAACGAACGCCTTTTTCACGGAACAAAACTTCAGTGTAGTAGCCGGTCTGCAAATAGTCGCGCCCGATGCGACTCATGTCTTTGCAAATTACTGT